>Ga0209254_10002561_pt1 | contig 16554 bp, 16 predicted proteins | sample FrelakmetDIP11DI_FD_187148 | JGI IMG/M metagenome (GOLD analysis project Ga0209254, IMG submission 187148) | Freshwater lake sediment microbial communities from the University of Notre Dame, USA, for methane emissions studies - DIP11 DI (SPAdes)... | ecosystem: Environmental > Aquatic >... | reverse complement strand
GGACAACGTCCCATCGCGTGAGCGAACCCTTGGCGATCCGCGACGCGGGACGCGGACGGGTGGAGTACCGCGATTCAGCCCAGTTTCGCGAGTGCCTCGCGACGCGAAGTCCGATGCGCTCGCGCCGCTATCGGTCGTCGCTACGCAGAGGGCCCTCTGCGTGTCGAGGCAAAGGCGGCAGGCGGCTCGCCGCAGAGAGCAAGCCGGCGGCCAGGAAGCCCGCGTAAAAGCCGGCGAAGAAGCTGAGAAGCGTCAGCATGCGTTGCCCCCGTGTTGGTGTTGTCGACGGGCTACTTGGCCTCGTCGGGCCAAATAGCCCGCGGACGGTATGCCAAGGGCATCCGGATTGCAAGCCGTGAACGAGCGAGGTCGGCAGACGACGCCGCCGCGGGCTGACGCTTACGGAAGGACGACCAGGCGGTAGTACCAGAGCTTGCCGAGCTGGAGAACCACGTCTTGGACGCCATGCGTCGTGGTGTACCAGTTGTCGACTGTGCTCCCACCTGGCACCGGCTGGCAGTCGATGCGGATCCCCAGGGGAGCAAGGACCTTGCGGTAGGCCTCGTCCGTCCGGCGGCTTCGAAGCTCGCTCGTCACGAGCACTATCGAGTGGGCCCCTCGGCGTTCGATCTCACGCGCGACGTCTCCGGCCACTGTCAGAGAGATTGGCTCCTGTCCGTTTGCCGGGATCGGCGTGCAGCTCGCGACCTTCGCGATGCCGCACATCAAGTCCATCATGCCGAGAGAGACCGTGCGCGGCGTTGGGTCGCCCGGGACTTCCGGGATGGGGACGAGCACGAGCGTAGCGACACCCTCTTTCTGGACCTGCTGCGTCCTCTCGAAGAGGGCATAGTTCGGAACCACGTTGTCGATCACGATCGCGTCGGCCCTGGCGAGGCTTGGTTTGCAGACCAGTGTGGCTGCCACCGCCGGCAGCCAGCGGTCGCGCTGTGCGTAGAAGATCGTCCCGACTACCGAAACCAGGACGAGCGCTGCCAGTGGCCGCCGAAGAAGCGCCCCGCGAACGCGTCGTATCGAAGCGTGTCCCCGAGGGCGCGGGCGACTGCGCGATGGCGAGGGTGCCACGCTCGTCCGCTTCAGCGCATGATCGTGTTGAGCTCGAAGATCGGCTGGAGGATCGCGAGCACGATCACGAGGACCACGCCACCCATGACGAGAATCAGAAGAGGCTCGAGCAGCGTCGTCATGGTGGCGGTCCGGCGTTCGAGGTCGCGCGCCTGCTGCGTCGCGGTGCGCTCGAGCAGCTCGGCGAGGCGGCCGCTCGATTCGCCGCTCGCGATCATGTGCACCATCAGCGGCGGGAAGAGCTTGCTCGCGGCCAGCGCGCGCGCGAGCGAGGATCCTTGCTCGACCTTCTGCCCCGCCTCGGCGACCGCCGCGCGCATTGGCAGGCTCGTCACGACGCCTTCGCCGGCCTTCAGCGCCGTGCGCAATGGCACCTTGCTGCTGACCAGGATCGCGAGCGTGCTCGAGAGCCGCGCGGTGTTCAGGTTGCGATGCAGGGGTCCGACGACGGGCAGCTTCAGAAGAAGCGTGTGCCAGCGCGCGAGGATCTCCGGCGAACGCAGCGCGCGACCCGCCGCGAGCGCCAGGACCGCGAGGGCGGCGGCGAGGTAGAGGCCCCAGTGCCTCGCGAAGTCGGAGACGGCGATCAGCATCCGCGTGAGGATGGGCAGCGCCTGCTGCGTGTTCTCGAACACCCTTACCACCTGGGGGACGACGAACACGAGCAGTCCGCCCACGACGGCAATCGCCACGAGCGTCACGAGGGCCGGGTAGACGAAGGCGAGCAGCACCTTGCCGCGCAGCGCCTCCCGCTCCTCGGTGTAGTCGGCGAGCCGCAGCAGCACGTCCGGCAGGCGCCCAGACCGTTCCCCAGCCTCGACGAGCGTTCGATACAGCTCCGGAAAGGCGTGCGGATGGGCGCTGAGAGACCGCGCGAGCGAGTGCCCGCCCAGCACATCGCTACGCACGGCGGCGAGCAGCGCGCGTTCCTGCGTCGTCTCCGCCTGGTCGATGAGGCCGTTGAGCGTCTGTTCGACCGTCAGTCCTGCGGCGAGGAGCGTGGCGAGCTGGCGCGTGAGCAGTGCGAGGGCGCTGGCGCTGATGCGCTGGCGCCCGCCGTGGGCGCGCCGCCGCTGCGCCTTGACCTCGATCTGCTCGACGGAGACCGGCGTGAGGCCTTCCTCGCGCAGCCGCGCTCGCGCCTGGCGCGCGCTGTCCGATTCGAGGACGCCGCGCTTGACCCGTCCGTTGGCAGCGAGTGCCTCGTACTGGAATGCAGCCATAGCGGCAAGACTAGCGCTCGCCGTCGCTCCCCGCACGCGTGGCGCGGAGCACCTCCTCCAGCGTTGTCTCGCCCGCGGCGATCCAGCGCATGCCATCCTCGCGGAGGCTCACGGTGCCGCGCCTTGCCGCGTGATCGCGCAGCACCTGCTCCTGAGCGCCGGCGTGCACCAGCTTCGAGCACTCGCGGTCGACCGTGATCAGCTCGTAGATGCCGGTGCGGCCCCGGTATCCGACGCCCTTGCATGCAGGACAGCCGTTTGCGCGGTAGATCGGACGGTCGTGCACGGCTGGCGGCAGGTCGGCTCGTTCCGCGGGCGTCGGCAGCACCGGCGTCTTGCACTCGGGACAGAGGCGGCGCACGAGGCGCTGCGCGAGCACGCCGATGAGCGAGGACGAGAGCAGGAAGGGCTCGATGCCCATGTCGATGAGGCGCGTGATCGCGCCGGCCGCGTCGTTCGTGTGCAGCGTCGCGAGCACGAGGTGACCCGTGAGGCTTGCCTGCACGGCGATGCGCGCAGTCTCGACATCGCGGATCTCGCCGATCATGACGACGTCGGGATCCTGTCGCAGGATCGCCCGCAGGGCGCGGGCGAACGTCATGTCGATGCCCGCATTGACCTGCGTCTGTCCGATGCCGTCGAGCTCGTACTCGATCGGGTCCTCGACGGTCATGATGTTGAGCTTCGTGGCGTCCAGTCGCGAGAGCGCGGCGTAGAGGGTCGTCGTCTTGCCCGAGCCGGTGGGACCGGTGACCAGCACGATGCCGTGCGCCTCGTGGATGAGGCGGTCCATCTGCCTGCGCGTCGGCTCGCTCATGCCGAGGCGTGCGAAGTCGAGCACGCCGGCCTGCTTGTCGAGCAGGCGGAGCACGACGCGTTCGCCGTGGCCGGTGGGCAGCGTCGAGACGCGAACATCCACCGGCCGCCCGCCGATCCGCAACGTGATCCGTCCGTCCTGCGGCAGGCGCTTTTCGGCGATGTCGAGCGCCGCCATCACCTTGACCCGCGACACGAGCGCCGCGTGCAGCGGGCGCGGCGGCTCCAGGATTTCATGCAGCGTTCCGTCGACGCGGAAGCGAACCAGGGAGCGGCTCTCGAACGCCTCGATGTGGATGTCGGACGCCTGCTCCGTGAGTGCCTGCGTGAGCAGCGCGTTGAGGAAGCGGATGATCGGCGCGTCGTCCTCGGTCTCGAGGAGATCCGTGACCACGGGAAGCCCGTCCGCGAGGCTCCGGAGGTCGTTCGCACCGCTCATGCCGGCGATGAGCCCTGCGGCACCCGCCTCCTTGCGCGCGTAAGCCTGGCCGAGCCGTTGCTCGAATACGTCGGGAGGGAGCACGACGGGCTTGAGCGGCAGTCCGAGCACTCGCCGCACCTCGCCGAGCACCGCGAGCTTGATGTGGGGCAAGACCCAGATCACGGCACGCGCGCCGAGGTCCCGTACCGCGATCACCCCGTTTGCACGCGCGAAGTGGTACGGAATGCGTCTCGCGAAATCGGGGTCCAGGTCCGCCTGCCCGAGTGCCGGGGCGTCAATCGTGACCGGTATCCGCCCCGACGCACCGGGCTTGAGCGGAACGACCGGTCCGTTCATTGCGGGATGGCCGGCGCGGGCGGAGCGTAGCGATTGCCGTCGGGGTACACCGGGGAGGGAGCGGGCGCAGCGTCGCCGGGCAACGGGGGATTCCCTTGCGCGCCGGAGCGATTGCGGAAGTCGAACATCAGGGGTTGCGCAGGCCGGGGGGAACGATCGAGAGGCGGCAACTCGGGCGGCGGCATGTTAGGCAGAACGAGGCTCGGCCGCAAGGTCTGCGAAGCCTGAACGTCACGGATGTAATCGTAGCGATCGCCCGTGATGCTCTCGGCTGCCTGCGCGTCACGCATCACGAGCGGGCGCAGGAAGACCATGAGGTTGGTCTTCTCGCGCTGCCGGGTGCTGTACCGGAACAGCCAGCCGATGCCGGGGATCTTCCCGAGCACGGGCACCTGCTGCACGCTCGAGTTGACGTTGTCGCCGATCAGTCCGCCGAGCACGATGATCTGGCCGTCGTCCACAACCACCTGCGATTCCAAGGCGCGCTTGTTCAGGATGATCCCGTTCGGGTTGTTTTGGTCGAAGATGCTCGAAACCTCCTGATAGATGTCGAGCCGAACGGCGCCCGCCTCGGCCACGACGGGCTTGACGCGCAGCGCGACGCCGATGTCCTGTCGGGTGAAGGTCTGGAAGGGGTTGGTGACACCCGAGCCGGCGCCCGTGAGGGTGAAGCTCCCGGTGGTAATCGGGATGTTCTGCCCGACGATGATGCGCGCCTCCTCGTTGTCGAGCGTCACCAGGTTCGGCGTCGAAAGGATGTTCGCCTCTGCATCCGTCTCCAGCGCGCGGGCGAGCACTTGGAGGTTCGCGACCTGCTTGCCGGCAATGGTCAGGGTGCCGCGCACCGCCCCGAGGGCGAGGCCGCCCGGCAGTAGCGGCAAAGCCTGGGCCAGGCCGTTGATGGTGGTGCTGGCACCACCCAGGCCGTTCGTGAAGTTCTGCGAGCCAATGAAGTTCGTGCCGGGACGGTTGATGCCGCCGAGGTCCTGCCATTGGACACCGAACTCGGCCGCCTTCGTGGCCGTAACCTCCACGATCAAAGCTTCGACGTAGATCTGCGCACGGCGTGCATCGAGCTTGTCGATGACCGAACGCAGTGCGTTGTAAAGCGGGTCCGGCGCGATGATGACGAGCGAGTTCTGCTCGGGATAGGCCTGGATCGTCACGCCTCCGACCTGGCTGCCGCCCATCACCGGCGGCAGCGTGGCGAGCGGGCCGAGCGACACTTGCGACATCGTTCCCGTCGTTCCGGGCGCACCCTGGGCACCAGGCATGCCCGGCATTCCCTGCTGGCCCGCGAGGGCGTTGCCGAAGATGCCGCCCGCCTGCTGCACTCCGTACTGTCCGGGCAGCTGGTTCTGCTGTGTCCCTGGTCCGCCGGAAGCGCCGCCTTGGCCGCCGAGAAGCGCTCTCAGCGTGTCGGCCATGCGCGTCGCGTCCGCGTTGCGGAGATAGACGACGTGGATGTTCCCTAGCTGGCTCGTCGGCGTGTCCAGGGTGCTCGCGAGCGCGCGGATGCGATTCGCGAGCGTCGGATTGTCGGCCCGCACGAGGATGGAGTTGGTGCGGGCATCCGTTGCCACGGCGAGACGTGGCGGCGTCCCGGGCGCACCGGCAACAGTGGCGTCGGGCGCCAGCCGCTGCACGATCTGCATGAAGTCCGCTGCCGCGGTGTGCTTGAGCGGGATCGCGACGATGTCGCCGCCCGTCGGACGGTCGAGCTCGGCGAGGATCCGCCGGATGCGGGCAATGTTCTCGGCGTAGTCGGTGATGATCAGCGCGTTCGACGCGGGCGCGGCGTTGATCACGTTGTTCGGCGACATGAGCGGCCGCAGCACCGGCACGAGCTGCTGCGCGCGCTCGTTCTCGAGGATGAAGACCTCGGTGACGATGCGGTCGCCGTTCGCGCGGCCGCCGAGCTCGTTGAAGAACTTCGCCTCGGCTTCGGGAACGATGCGCGTCACCCCGTTGCCGTCGCCGACCGCGGTGAAGCCCTGCGCACGCAGGGCCGACAGCAGGATGCCCCAAACGAGGTTCCTCGGCACCGGCTTCGGCGTCACGATGTTCACCGTCCCGGACACGCGCGGATCGATGAGGATGTTGCGGCCCGTGATCTCGGAAACCGCCTTGATCACCGCGAGCAGATCGGCGTTGACGAAGTTGAGCGAGACCGTGTCGTCGTTCCTCGCTACCGCCGCCGGCGCCGCCGGAGCCGGCGCCGGAGCCGGCGCCGCATTCTGCGCGTGCAGGGCCGCCGAGGGGCAGAGCAGGGCGGTCGTGACGGCGAGAGCGGTGATGCGTCGGGACAGCTGCGACATGGCGAAGTAATCCGGGGGAGTGGGGGGCGCGGCTCGGGACACCGACCGGAAGCGTCAGGCCCAGGCTGCGCGTCCAGCGAGGCCTGACACGGCCGCGGGCGCACTGGACGGGGAGGGGTTCTCGGGTAGCGGGGTCGACGGCGGCGGCGCCATTCCTGGCGGGATCGGCTGCGCAGGGGGTTGCCCGTCCGTCTGCGGGGCCGGCGACGCGTTCTCGGGAAGCGCCTGCGGCGGTACGGGTGCAGCGGCTGGCAGAGCGGCCGGCCGCCGGCCAGCGCTGCTCGACTCGAGCCGGCCGAGGTCGACCCGCTGCTTCACGCCGTTGCGCTCCACCACGATGTAGCTGGAATGCACGGACGCGAGTCTGAGGCTCGGCCCGATGTCGCGCCCGACCTCGATGAACCGGTCCTGCCCCCCGGTGTTCACGATCGCCCCGAGGCGCTCGCCTTCGCCGGCGAAGACCCCTTTCAGCTTGACGTCCAGCGGGGGCGCCGACGCGGGCGAAGCCATCGTCGTCAGGCCGAACAGCGGCGTGCTCGCGGCGTTGTCGATCTCCGCCGCGAGGTCGATCTTGCGCGGCCTGGCTGCAGGTTCCGCCGCGGGTCGGGACTGCTGCAGCTCCGCGATCCACGTCCACGCGAGCGCCGCCGCGAGCAGTGCCACCAGCGACCAGGCCAGGCCCTTGAACAGGTCAGGCGTCGCCCAATGGGCGGCGCCGGACTGCAAGCGATCCGGCGAGCGCAACACGTCGAGCTTCAGCAGCATATGGATCGACGATTGGTTGAATTCTTCAGCACTGCGGACCGCCCTACGGCCGCGGCGCCCTCACGACGAGCGACTCGACCTGCACCACCCCGGGCGCCCCGGTCCGTTTCATCTCCACTGCCTCTACGGCGAGTGCGCCGTCGAGCGAGACTTCGCCCAGCCACCGGACCACCGCCTCGTACGGGGCCGGCTGCACGATCACCTGCATGCGACCGTCCGGGCTCTCGGTGATCGACTTGATGCGTCCCCGCATCCCGTGTCGCTCCGCGAGCGCCTGCAGCTTCTGCGACGGCGTCCCCGCGCGATCGCGACCGTTGACCGATCCACGCAACTGTTCGGCTTCCGACGCATGATCGGCGAACTGCGCCGCCTGCACACGCAGCGGCGGGATGGAATTGCGCAGTCGTTCGCGTTCTGCGGCGAGCGGGGACCATGCGAATTGATAGAGGAGCAGCGTCGCGAGCGCGGCCGCGCCGCCCGCGAGCACCAGCCGTTCGCGCGGCGTCCGCGCTTCCCAGGAGGCGCGCAGGGAATCCATCACGCCTCCGCCCTGAATCGCAGCAGGGCTACGTCGCCGTCGGGCCCGCTGGTGCTCTGCTCGACGGAGGCGCGGTAGCCGGGCCGGACGAGTTGCGACTCGAGCGACGAGCGGGTCAGGCCCTGCGGCAGCCGCACCCGCAGCTGCAGCTCGCCGCGTTCGTAGCGGAGGCTGTCGACCTCGATGCCTGCCGCATCGAGCCCCGGCGCGAGCGCCGCCAGCAGCGGAACGAAATCGGAGGCGTCGGCGACCCCGGCCTTGCGCCGGAGGTCAACGACGCCGCGGTGCATCTGCAGCGGCGCGTCGACCACCTGCTGCGCTTCCGGGAAGACCTGGCGGAAACGCGCTTCCATGCCCGACTGCAGCTGCCGCGATTCCCGCGAAAGCCGCCACCAGTCGCCCACCGTGAGGAGCGCATGGAGCGCGAGCAGCGACGCCACCGCAACGGCCGCATACCTGAGCGTCGGAGCCATGTCCTTCACGTGCCATGCGCGCGTGAAGTCTCCGCGCAGGAGGTCCGAGCTGCGCAGGCCGCGGGCGTCGATCTGCTCCGGCCGCCACTTGCCGCCGTCCTTGACGGGCATGCCCAGCGCGAGGCTCCACCGATCGAAGTCGAGGTTGCGTGCGCCGCTCGCGGTGAGCGCCACCGCCTCGTCGGGCACCTCCCCGCGCCGCCGATGCAGGTCGCGCAGCAGATGCAGCGCGAGCGGCGGCAGCGCCGGCGTCTCGCCGGCGTCGAGCGTGACGATCTCGCCCTGCTCGATGATGGCGAAGCCGCCCGAGGGCGAACGCACGATCAGCCAGGTGTTGGTCTCCTCGGAGGCGTAGCGCTGCGATGCAAGCTCGGTCTCGAGTAGGACGCGCGCAGGCGCGAGCCCGGCCGCTTCCAGGGTGGCGATCGCCTGCCGCAGCCACTCGCGGTTCACCACCGCCACCAGGCTCGGGCCGTCCGCCACGTGCTCGACGAGCACGGCGTGCACCTCCTCGGGCGAGGTGGCGAGCGCGTCCTCGACGGCATGCGCGAGGACCGCGCTCATCTTGTTCGCCCCCGCCGGCGGCAGGCTCGTCCGCACGAGGCTCGCCACGCTGGCCGGGGCCACGACGATGACGGTGGCCGCACTCGGCACGTCCGCGAGCCGCGCGACGCCGGTCGTCCGCTTGCGGCCGCTGTAGAGCGCGAAGCGGAAGCGAGGATTGCTCTCCGCGTTTTCGGGCCACCCCTCCGGCAGGTGGAGCTGGAGGACCGAGTCGTTCGTCGGCTTGCTGCGCCTCATGCACCCGCTCCCTGGGTGACACGGATCACCGCCAGCGCCTTGCGCGTGATCACCGCGCTGTAGCCCCTGTCCACCCGCCCGACCCTTACCGTGCCCCGGGTCGTGAAGTACTCGCTGCGGACGTCCACCAGCTCGCCTGCGGCCTGCACCGCGCTCGCCGGCATCTTCTGCGTGAGCTCCTCGGCGGTGCGGAACGGCTGCTGGTCGCGACGGGCGACGAGCGCCCGGAGGTCGGCCTCCGGAATGCCCGGCAGCAATGCCGCCAGGAGGTCCGCACTCGCCGTGTTGACGTTGACCCGCGTGTCGCCGGGCAGCGCGGTCACGTACTCGCCGAGCCGGCGCACCGCGTCGGCGGTGAAGCCCTTGACGAGCACCAGCTCCTGCAGGTCGGCGATCGCGCGGCCGGCCGTCCGGTACGGCCGCTCCAGGCCGAGGTAGTAGGCGTCCTCGGCGCCGCCCGGACCGGACTGCACGTCGTCCGCGTCGAGCCAGTCCGTGACGGTGTCGGCCAGCGATTCGGGCAGCTTCGCGCGCACGAGGATGCGCCGGAAGGCAGCGACCTCGGCGTCCGTGCGGCCGCTCGCGTCCGAGAGGTTGTTGATGTTGAACTTCGCCTGCTCGTCCACGATCACGCCCTCGAGCTGCACGCCCTCGATCGCGACGTTGGCGGCCGCGCGCGCCCACGCCTCGCCGCGGTGATCGATGCGCCCGTCGTCCTGCGCGATCGTGGCCGCCGCCCACTTGAGCGCGGCTCGCACGGCGAGATCGGCCTGGCTCGCGGAGCGCATGTTCTCCAGCTGCCGCCAGGCGAGCGTCGTGTCCCAGCTGAGGTAGGACGCCGTGCTCGCGATCGCGCCCGCGATGCCGATCGCGAGGATGGCGGCAAAGCCCTGCGACCGGCGGAACGTCTTCACGAGTCCGTCCTCGAGGGGATGGGGATGAGCCGCGTAATTCGCACGCCGTTCGCAAGCACGAGCGTGACCTCGACGCCGACGGGCAGCGGGGCATCGGCGAGCATCGACACCTGGCCCGGCGGAATGGGCCGCTGCGCGCCGGCTTTGGGAGACGCCGGAGGCCAAACCTCGAGCCAGCGTCCCGCGACGTCCCGGTATCGGAAAGCGACATCCGCGATGCCGTTCGCAACCACGGTGACGGCTGGGATGCTCTGTGCCGGCTGATCGAGCGCGGGCCACGTGAGGAGCTCGAGCGCTCCATCGCGTATTCGATACGCAACTCGCCGGGGTGCCATCGCTTTGCCGTTGCCGCCCGGTTCCCCGGAGCGCGTGAGGGCGATCGAAGGCTGTTGGGACTGCGGGTCCGCGGCGCCGGAACGCGCGGGCGCGCCGACGAGGGCGGGGGCGGCCACGCCGCTCGCGAGCTTGACGGGGCGCTGCTCGAGCGCCTCGAGGTCGCGTTCGATCGAGGCCATCGCGCGCACCACTTCCCGCCACTGCGCGTACTCCGCGGTGACACGCGCACGTGCCGCGAGCGATGCGTCCAGCGTGCGGTAGGCCACTCCGGCGATGACGCCGAAGATGACCACCGCGACCAGCATCTCGACGAGCGTGAATCCACGCTCAGGGCGTGCGCGATGCATATCCCACCAGATGTGCGAGGGCGTGCTGCGGCTCGCCCGCTGCATAGACGCGGACGTCCACGCGGCGGAACACCGGGCTTGCAGTCGCGGTGACGCTCTCCGCCCAGCGGAAACGGGCGCCCGCCTGTTCGGCGACCCCTTCCTGTTCTCCCACTTCGGGCCAGAGGCCGAAGCTGTATTCGGCCAGCCGGTTCTCGGCGACCCAGCCGGCAAGCAGGCGCTGCCGGAACTCGGCGGCGCTGTCGGTCGCTGCCGAGCTGGCGCGCAGCGCCGCCGTCAACGCCACGCCCAGGATCGCGAGCGCGACCAGCACCTCGACGAGTGTGAAGCCGCGTTCACGAGGCATTTAGCAGCACGACCTTCGCGGTGCCGGCGATCTCCACCGCAGCGCGCAGCCCGTCTGCCTGCAGGACGATGCGCACCGGTGGCGGCACCGCAGACGGCGACAGGACCACGAGTGCCCCGGGCTCGACCTTCACCCCGCCGACTTCGACATCGACCACCTGCACGGGGGTCGGCAGACGGCGGACGCTCGCCTCGCCCGCCTGGTCGAGCGGCTGCCACTCCGAGCCGCGGGGGCGCCGCAGGAACCGATAGCCGCCCGTGTCGGGCTGCCAGCCGAGCGTGACACCGGTGAGGAGGGCCTCGTCCTGCGCCTGCCGGAAGCTGGTGGCGAGCCGCTGGGCCTCGTCCCGCAGCAGCGCGCGATTGTCCGGGGCGACGTTGGCCACGGCGATGGAGAGCGTGACGGCGACCAGCACCATCACGACGAGGATCTCGATCAGCGTGAAGCCGCGCGAGCGTCCCCCTTGCCGAGCGGGCCTGCAAGCGCCCCGGCATGCCCCCCGATCAGAGATAGACGTCGGCATTTGCGCCTTCGCCTCCGGGCTGCCCGTCGGCGCCGAGGCTGAACACGTCGATCTCGCTACGCGTTCCTGGATTGAGATACCGATACTCCCGGCCCCACGGATCCTTCGGCACCCGGTCCAGGTACCCGCCGCGTTTCCAATTCGAGGGAGCGGGTGAGGTGGTGGGCGGCGAGACCATCGCCGCAAGGCCCTGCTCGGTCGTCGGATACACCGAGTTGTCGAGCCTGTAGAGCTTGAGCGCCTGCGTGATTGCGGAGATGTCCGCACGGGCGGCGACGGCGCGTGCGTCGTCAGGGCGGCTCATGATCTTCGGCACGACGATCGCCGCGAGCACGCCGAGGATCACGACCACCACCATGACCTCGATGAGGGTGAAGCCACCCACCCGAATCGACCGTGAAAGTTCTTTCGCGTACATGGAGTTACGTGCCCATGGAGAGATGTCGGTTGAGACGATACCCGGCGGGCCGCGAGAAGTCCGTCATGGTGTTCACGATCCGTGAAATTCATCCGCGGAGCCCGCTCTGCACGGGATACACATGACGGTCGGCGTCACCCGGCAACGACAACAGCAAGCTGTCCCGATCGGGATCGACGCCCGTCAAGACCCACGACTGGAAGGGTTCTAAGGCCCTGACGCGACGGTGTTTTGGGTGTAGAGAACGTCGCGCCGGCCGAATGGCAACGCGCGATTGAAACAGCTCCGGGCGACGAGTGATGCAGGAAGCGTACCGGACCGCATCCCAAAGGATGCCTGCCGCGGACCCGACGACAGAGCGTCCCGGGTGGGGGGGCGCGGTCGCCCCGGGGGCCCAGCGTTACGGGTTGCGCATGCCCTCGTCGAGGGCGCGGATAACCGGATAAAGGAGGTAGGACATCACCGTACGGTCGCCGAAGATGACCTCGGCCGTCAGTGTCATTCCCGGAAGAAAGCGCGTGTCCGCGGGTACTCCGCGCAGGGTCGTATCTTCCAGAGTGACGCGGGCCAGATAGTAGGCCTCGCGACCCGCGGTCTGCGCCTGATCCTCGCCGGCGCCTTGCGGCCGGACGAAAGCATCCTCGCTCACGGTCCTGACGCGGCCCCTCATCACCCCGTACTGCTGGAAGGGAAACGCATCGATCTTGATGCGCGCCGGGTCCCCAACTCGGACATAGCTGATGTAACGCGCGTCGATCTGCACTTCGGCTTCGAGCGGCGCATCGAGCGGCACGAGTGTGACCAGGGGCTCGGCTTCCTTCAGGACGGAACCGACGGAGCGCTTGGCGATCTCCTGAACGACGCCGTCCGCGGGCGCTGTCACCAAAGTGAGCTCGTTCTTGCGCTCGGCCTTCTTCAACTGGTCAGCAGCCGCATCGCGGTCGCGCTTCACCACGACCAGTTCCTCCAGAATCTTCTGGCGCCACTCCTGGGAGAACGCTTCGCGATCCGCCTCGAGCTTCGCGATCTCTCGCGCAAGCTGCCCGGAGGAGTTCAGCGACTGCTCGAGATCGCGCTCGATCTGAAGCCGGTCCCGCTGGGTTTCGAGCACCTTCAGCCGGGGCACGTAATTGCCCTCGCCGAGCGACTCATGCATCTGCTGGATCTCGATCGTCTTCTTGAGTCGTTCGCGCAGGACGACTTCCTCGCGCTTGTTGCCCTCGACCGCCGCCCGGAGCCGCTTGATGTTCTCGTCAATCGACAGCAGTCGCGAGTTGAGGTTGGCCCGCCGCTCCTGGAAGAGGCGCGCCTGCAGGAGCTCTTCGGCGTTTCGCGGCGGGGTCGCGTCGCGGGGAGTTCCGGAAAGCTCGCTTTCCAGTCGCTTGACCTGGGCATCCAGGCTTTCGTGCCGGGCGGTGAGCTGCGAAAGGTCCGAGGAGGCGAAGGTCGGGTCGAAGGTGGCGAGCCTTGCCCCCTTGCGCACGATCTGTCCCACCTGAACGTCGATGGTCCGGATCATCGACGGTTCGAGCGGTTGGACGACGATCATCGGGGTGGTCGTGATGAGCTTGCCGCGTCCGACCGCGATTCGGTCCACCTTCGCGATCGACGCCCACAGCGCGGCCACTGCGAGAAGCGCCACCAGCACGTAGAGCGTCGCTCTCGCCAGGCGCGGCAGCGGTTGTTTCTCGATGGCCTCGGCTTCTGAGAGGTAGCCGGCGCGGGCGGTTTCGAGGAGATCAGCGGACATCAGTGCACCCGGTCACAGATGCCGCGTCTGCTGCTTCCAGAGTCGCTGGTAGAGCGCGCACCGCTGCACAAGCTCGGCGTGTGTTCCCACGTCCGCGATGCGGCCTTCATCGATGACGACGATGCGGTCGCATTTCACGAGTGTGGTGAGGCGGTGCGAAACGATGAGCACGGTCCGCCCGGCGCGAATGTTCCCCAGCTGCGCGAGGAAGACGGCCTCGCTCTCCGGATCCAGGGCACTCGTCGCCTCGTCGAGAACAAGGAAGCGAGGCTGAGTGAGGAGGGCGCGCGCAATCGAGAGGCGCTGCTTCTGCCCGCCCGAGAGGTTCTCGGCGTTCTCCTCGATCGTCGTATCGAAGCCCTGGGGCAGACGCTCGATGAACTCGTGCGCGCCGGCGATCTTCGCTGCGGTGATCACCTCTTCCATCGAGGCCCACGGTTTCGTCGCCGCGATGTTCTCCCGGATGGTGCCGCGGAACAGGAAGCTGTCCTGGAGCACGGCGCCGATGCTTCGGCGAAGGTGCGCGAGGTCCATCTCGCGGAGATCGACCCCGTCGAAACGGATCACGCCTTCCTGGATGGGATAAAGGCCCTGCATCAGTCGCGTGAGCGTCGTCTTGCCCGAGCCGCTCTTCCCCACGATGCCGACGACGGCGCCCGCGGCAATCCGCAGCGAGACGCGATCGAGCACCGGTGCCCCGCCAGACGCGTATCGGAAGCTGACACGGTCGAACTCGACGGCCCCGGTCAGGGGCGGCGTCAGTCCCGTCGTGCGGCGCTGCTCCGGCGGATGATTCATCACCGTGGCGAGCATCTTCACCGAGAGCCCGGTCTCCTGATACTCCTGCACGAGAGAAACCATCTGGACAAGGGGGGTCACGACGCGTCCCGAGAGCATCTGGAACGCGATCAGCGCGCCGATCGTCATCTGGTGGTCGAAGACCGATTGGGCCCCGAACGCGATGATCGCGACCAGCATCGCCTTCTCGAGAAAGCCGGTGGCGGCCTGTGCGGAGATGCCGAGCTTGCCAACGGAGAAGTGCGTCCTGATCGTCGCAGCGGCACGCTCGTCCCACTTTCGTTTCTGGATCGATTCGATGGCAAGCGTCTTCACAGTGCGCATGCCATGGATCGCTTCGACCAGCATCGCCTGCTTTTCGGCCTCCGCGTTGTAGAGCTGCAGCAGCTTCCGACGGAACGGGCCGATCATCGTCGCGACGATTGCAGCAATGGCGAGGGCGAACACGAACACGATTGCCGTCAGCTTGACGCTGTAGAACAGCAGCACGGGCACGACAACGAGCAGCGCACAGGCGTCGAGGAGAGTGAGAAAGAGTCGGCCGGTCAGGAACTGGCGGATCTTCTCGACCTGCTGCATGTGCCGGACGACCACCCCGGCCGAACGGCTCTCGAAATAGTCGATGGGGAGGGAGAGCAGGTGGCTGAACGTGCGCGTCGCGAGCCTGACATCGATCTTGTTCGAGGCCGCGAGCAGCAGGTACTGGCGAATGAACCCGAAGGTGGCTTCGAACAGCAGAGCGAGCACCACCCCCGTGGTGAGGACGTAGAGCGTCGAAGCGCTCTCGTGGGTCACCACCTTGTCGATCACCAGCTGGAAGAAGATCGGCACCGCGAGCGCAACGACGTACAGCGCGATCGAGCCGATGGCGACATCACGAAACGCCGTGCCCTGCTTCAGCAGCTCCGGGATGAACCAGCGCAGGCTGAAAGGCTGGTCCGGATCGGCGAGGCGATAGTCGCGGCTCAGGAAGACGGCCTCGCCGGTCCATCGCTCCCGAAACTGGTCTGCAGAAATCTGCAGGAGCTCGGCCCTCGTCGCGAGTGGATCGAGCACCGCGACGCGAAGGCCCTCCGCGTCCTCCCGAACGCCCGCCACCACGACGCAATTGCCGTTGACGAGCCGGACGATGGCAGGGAAGGGCCTTTCGGCAGCGGAAAGCCGCGCGAGGGTCAGGCGCTCTTGCCGCGCGCGGAGACCCAGCTTCTGCGCCAGGCTCACCAGCTGGGCGAATCCGAGCTCCCCCTGCGCCTGCCCGTGCTCCAGCGCCAGTTTCTCTGCAGAGGTGACCACCCCGAAGTGAGAGGCCACCGCGACGAAGCAGCTCAAAGCCGTCCGCGAGGACTCGTGCTCGTTCGGTGCCGGCTTGCCTGCGGCAGCATCGGCCGACGTCGAGGCTGAAAGCCTTTCCTCAGTATCGCTTCTCAACGCATCGACTTGTTTCGAGTTCTTCGGTTCGGCGACGGCGACTTCCATGTTGCAACAAAGCCCCTCGGGGTTGCGCGCTTGCTTCGGGGCCTCGCGCTCGCTCGGCCCCCTTGGCGCCGTCCCTGGGCGGAGCGCAAGGCCAGAAGTCGCCCGGAACGCCCAAGAGCGCAAGCCGCGGATGATGCTCCTCGGCGCGTGGGGCAAAAGACAGAAGATTTCAAGCGGCCGTCAAGATTGCATGGCCGCCAACAAGAAGAGGGGTGTCACTGCTGCTCCGACCCGCCGCGCGGTACGCGACCCACCAAGGTCAAGCGGTTTCCGGCGCCCGGTGGACCTGTATCGGAGGCCTCCTTGTCAGGAGAGCGTACCGGGGAAGTTGGGGGATCCTTTCGGCTTGATCGGGTCGGATCCCGAGTTGCCGGGCGCCTCCGTGCGACGTACGGCGCCACTGCTCACCAGTTCTCGCGCCACCCGTTCGATGAGGTCCCGGGCGTTCATGAAGCCTTCAAGGGTCATGATGATGCGCTGCCGCGGGACGGGCTTCGGGTTGCCTCGCTCGTCCTTGTCGGACGGGGAAACGGTGAACGTGTCGATGCGCACGGTGCTTCCAGTGACCGTAATCTCGTTGATGCCGTCGAGGAAGACCTCTTTGTCCATGTTCCGTTTCCTCCTGCAGGAGATCCCGCGTTCGTCAATTCTTGTCCCACAGCTGCACTTCCGCCGTAAGCCGCTTCGGCTTGTTCACGCTTCCATTTGGCGATCCTCTCGAAAGTATATAGGGTCCACGAAGGTACAAAGGCCGCTGCGACGCGTGCCGTTGAATGCGTCCCCGTTGTTGTAGGGGGCAAGTCGGGGGAATCGGATTCATGGCGACGTTCACCAAGACTGCAGGTAGC
>Ga0209254_10002560_pt1 | contig 16557 bp, 13 predicted proteins | sample FrelakmetDIP11DI_FD_187148 | JGI IMG/M metagenome (GOLD analysis project Ga0209254, IMG submission 187148) | Freshwater lake sediment microbial communities from the University of Notre Dame, USA, for methane emissions studies - DIP11 DI (SPAdes)... | ecosystem: Environmental > Aquatic >... | reverse complement strand
GGCTTCCATTTTGGACCTTTCCGGATTGCGTTTACGGCAATCTCAGCAAGTTTTGTTCCGGGGCCAAGGCAGTTTGTAACTCCGGCCTCACCACAAGGAAGGGCTTTCACCTCACTTACACCACCTTCCTTATCCACAATGAAAAGTATCACAGCAGTACCGGAACGTCCGTCATCCTGAAGTTCATCAATGTTCCGCTCAATTTCGCGGGTTACATATTTTGTCCAGCCACCGCTTCCTCCTGGGAATTCAGCATCAATTTCCACCTTTTGGAAAACTTTGTCTTCGTCATCCTGCTTAGGAGCTTCAATAACCCCACCCTTATCTTCAACAGGAGCAACGATACCTTCATCCTTAGAACCTTCCTGGTTAGCTGTACCGATCTTGGTATCTTCCAGTTTCTCCATTTCAGGTGGCTTCTCATCTTCCTTAACATCTTCATCCTTCACAACCTTAGGGGGGGTGAATTTAGCCATTTCTACTTTAGGCGGATCTGGCGGCTTTGGAGGAGGGGGAGGAGGAGGAGGTTCATTTTTTACTTCTTCCTTAATCTGAGCAAGTTCTACTTCTTTGATATCTGCCTTTCCCTTTTTATTCTTTTCGGCAATTGAAGAAACAAAAGAACCAAGAAGGATCAATAAGGCAATTGATGCCGTAATGATCAGGGAGAGCGTCAACCGTTTGTTGTATTTACGGCGAAGCTCATATGCTCCATATTCTTTGTTTCTGCCATCAAAAATAATGTCCAGCAGATCAGTACTCATTATTTTGTTAACATCCATAGTGAATGGTTTTACTCATGTGATGCAGTGCAGACATAAATTCCACAAAACTGCAGGTTAATTATTACCACTGGCGGCTTCTGTAATCCTGATTAACTCCTGCTCTACCGGGGAGATGTCCACCATTGCATACCTTTTGATCTCGTTGATGGTCATTTCATCAAGGATATCAACGGTATTTTTGTAAGTGGCTTCGTCCGTCGGTTTAATAATCATTACCAGGTCTTCCGGATTGGTGCTCTGCTTTTTCCGGATGATTTCATCGCGGATACCTTTAAACGTGGTTGACTTTAATTGGGTCGGATCAAGACCCTCATAATAAAACACGTTGTCGTTTTTTGAAAGCATGATCGTAAAAGCGCCGGATTCTTTAACCTTATTCTGGTCTTCCTGCTTTTCTACATCCTTTGGCATGAACAGGTTCATCGCCGTAGGTTGTGCCATGGTTGTGGTGAAAATGAAGAAGGTAATCAAGAGAAATCCAAGGTCCACCATGGGGGTCATATCCACCCTGGTAGAAAGCTTTTTGGCTTTTTTTACACCCGGTCCTTTTTTACCATGATCATCACCACTACCAGTATCTATACTTGACATAATATCAAATTTTTAAGATGAATAAACCTATTTCTTTTCTCCGCCACCGCCAATTTGTTTCTGGCGGGTTACATACAAGGCAGTACCCGGAGGGGCATCCTGCGGTGCAGTAATCAGCAAAAACTTGTTTTGGTCATTCTTTTTAAATGCAGTCAAAACACTTTTAAAAGCAGGGTATTTGGTTGAATTATCCGCTTTGATCAACAGGTTGAGCTTTCTGCCCTGGTAGGCAACCAACGCATCCCTGACCCAAAAGTTTAATTCGCCCCCAAGAGAATCAGAAACAGGAATTCCAGGTTGATTTACTTTTTTTAACTGATCGGGGTCCATTCCAAGAAGTGATTTCAACTGATTGAAAGGAACGCCAACACTGGGTGAATTAACAAAGGACTTCATTTCAGCTGGTGTAAGTCCCAGGTTTCTGGTTTTATTAAGGTTATCAATAAGAACCTGTTTAAACTCAGGATTATCCATGGAAACAAATACCCGGCCGCCTTTATCAATAGATACCATAAAGGCATCTTTTTCAGGCACGGCAGCAGAGGATACCGAATTGGGGGTTTTAACCTCCACCGGCTCTTCAGGTTTAAATTTTGTTGCCAGCATGAAAAACGACAAGATCAGGAAAGCCACGTCCACAAACGGCGTCATGTCATTTTCCGGTGCGTGTTTGGGCGCTTTAATTTTTGGCATTATCTACAGCTTTATTATTTAAGATTCTGTTTCGCCTGTTTTCCATAAGAAAACAGGTTATTTCTTATTTGTACAAAGAAGCAAAGCTTTGTGAAAGAGTAAAGCCTGACTCGTCAATGCCGTAGGTAATGCTGTCGATTTTAGTGGTAAAGATATTATACATCAACAATGCTAAAGATGACGTAGCAATACCGAGTGCTGTGTTATACAGGGCCTCAGAGATACCTACCGCAAGTTCAGCCGCTGCACCAGATCCACCTTCTTCACCGAGAGAAGAAAAGGATTTGATCATACCCATAACAGTACCCAAAAGCGCGATCAACGTACCCAGGGAAGTTAAGGTTGACAGGAATACCAGGTTCTTCTGCAACATCGGAAGCTCAAGAGCTGTTGCTTCTTCAACTTCTTTTTGGATGGCCAGTACTTTTTGGTCCGTTGAAATTCCGCCTTCATTGATCATTTCTTTGTACTTGCGCAAACCAGCTTTCATAACATTACCTACTGATCCTTTTTGTTTGTCGCACTCAGCCAGGGCTGCGTCAACATTCTTATTGGCCAGGTGATACTGAACTTTGCGGATGAACTCTGCAATTGAACCGCTACCTGTAGCTTTTGATATGGTCAGGAACCTTTCAATGGAAAAAGTAATAACCATAAGTAAACATCCAATAAGTAAAGGAACAATGATACCGCCCTCATACATCCTGTACCAAGCACCCTTTGGTCCTTTGTGTGATGGCCAGAATCCGCCGGTCAGGTCGGGTTTTGCAAAATTTTCAGGCGCACCTAAAATGAATCTCCAGATAAGGTAACCGGCAACCAGGCACACAATGGGTGCAATAACAGAAATAGAATTGCTCGCTTTCTTGGGTTGAACTGATGTAGTAACCTTAGTTGTTGCAGTTGGTTTTGCTTCAGCCATGACTTTAATTTTTAAAATTTACAATTGTAGGTTTTGGTTATGATTATTGATTTACAATTCTACTGAAAATAGTTTTGATTAAGCATCGAAGACAAAAAAATTATTTTTTAACCTGGGAAGAGCAAGATAATAAAATTATTCAATCTTTATCATGACTGTGGGTAAATCTACTTTTTTTCCCCATAATCTAAAAATTACATTCCTATTGCTACCATTTACCCCCGCCTTCCGCCAGTTTTCCTGAATAATGTCACGTTTGCAGAACATTTCTATATTTTCGTCCACTAAAAAAAAATACTACATGAGGTTTTCCGTAAATTTCAAAGGATTTCTGTTAACAGTTAGCGGCTTTATCTTGTTGGCAAATATAGCTATGGGTCAGAAGAAGCGTAAGCGTGATATACCTGCACCAGCCACCACTTCAGCCCCGGCAGTTCAAGCTCCTCCCCCCTCGACCAGTCGCACCGGTCCTAAACCCTACAAAGATGTGATTACGGCAAAGGCAATTACTTCAAAGGGGCTGTTTACTATCCATAAAATTGAAGAAAAATACTTTTTTGAAATTTCTGATTCCCTGTTTGGAAGAGAAATTATGGCTGTAACCCGTTTTTCACGAGTTGCAGGCGGAGCCGGGGTCTATGGCGGCGAACTGGCCAATCAACAAGTGGTTCGTTTTGAAAAAGGGCCTGAGAATAAGGTTTTTATGCGGGTTGTGACTGTCATCAGTGTTGCAAACGATTCCAGCCAACCCATTTTTAGGGCAGTGCGGAATTCTAACCTCGACCCCATTGCCGCTGCCTTTGAAATCAAATCCCTTGGCAAGGATTCCTCTGGTGTTGTAATCGACATGACAGATTTTTTCAAAGGCGATAACCTGCCGGTTTCGATCAATGCTAACGTAAAAAGGCGGTTTAGCCTGGGCGGCATTCAAAGCGACCGTTCTTATATCGAAAGCATACGCACCTTCCCTATCAACACAGAGATCAGGACTGTGAAAACATTTTCTTCCACTGCTTCAGGCGGACCTGCCAGTTCATCACCATTTCCTTCACCTACAATTCCTGCAGCGGCGGCTTCAGGTTCGGTAACGATTGAAACCAACACTTCCTTTATCATACTGCCATCTGCACCGATGCGAAAAAGACTTTTCGACGAAAGGGTTGGTTATTTTTCTGATGACTATGTAGTTTATAGCGATGATCAGCAAAAAGTGGAGCAATCCAATTTCATCGTAAGGTGGAGACTGGAGCCTAAACCGGAAGATGTAGAAAAATGGAAAAGGGGCGAACTGGTGGAACCCCTGAAACCAATTATTTATTATATCGACCCTGCTACACCAAAAAAATGGAGACCCTTCCTGATACAAGGTGTGAACGATTGGCAAATAACATTTGAAAAAGCCGGCTTTAAAAATGCGATCATGGCTAAAGAATGGCCGGAGAACGACAGCAGCATGAGCCTGGAGGATGCACGGTTTTCAGTTATTAGATATTTCGCCTCAGATATCACCAATGCCTATGGACCTAATATCCACGACCCACGTAGCGGTGAGATCCTTGAAAGCCATATCGGCTGGTACCATAATGTGATGAAGCTTGTACACGACTGGTATTTTGTTCAAACCGCAGCTGTAGATCCCGGAGCACGGAAAATGAAATTCGACGACGACCTGATGGGAAATCTCATCCGGTTTGTTTCTTCACACGAAGTTGGCCATACCCTTGGCCTTAGGCACAATATGGGTTCCAGCAGTAAAACTCCAGTAGAAAAACTGCGTGACAAAGCCTGGGTGGAAGCCAATGGCCATACTGCTTCCATTATGGACTATGCAAGATTTAATTATGTTGCTCAGCCGGAGGATAATATCGGCCGCAATGGTCTTTTCCCCCGCATCGGAGATTACGATAAATGGGCCATTGAATGGGGCTATAAAAACACGAATGCAAAAGATGAAGAAGAAGAAAAGAAAATATTGAACAAATTATATATTGAAAGATATAATGCAAATCCCCGGATCTGGTTTGGAACTTATGAATCGGGCAATAATGCAGATGCCCGTACCCAAAGTGAAGACCTGGGCGATAACTCGATGAAAGCAAGTGAATATGGCATCAAAAACCTGAAGCGGATTGTCCCCAAACTGGCCGAATGGACAAAAGAAGAAAGCGATAATTATTCTAACCTGGGCCAGATGTACGGGCAGGTTGTAAGTCAATACCAGCGTTATTTGGGCCATGTGGCACGCAATATCGGCGGCTACTATGAAACCTATAAAACAGTTGAACAGCAAGGTGACATTTTTGAACCAACGCCTAAAGCAATGCAGAAAGATGCAGTCGCCTTTTTACATAAAAATCTTTTTGAAACTCCAACCTGGCTTTTAGACAATAGTATTCTCAACAAGATTAACAGCCCCACCGCAGACCAATTGAGTTCTGTACAGGATGGTATGATGGGTTCCATTCTTTCTACGGTTCGGCTTGGCAGGATGATTAACATTGCTAACCGTTTTGAAAATACTTATACTATCGATGAACTTTTCACAGATCTCAAAAAAGGAATTTGGAGTGAAATACCGGCAAGGAAAAAAATAGAGAATGCCCGAAGAAACCTACAGAAGAGTTATGTTGAGAGAATGATAGCATTATTGAATCCTTCCTCAACTCCTGCCATCACCGGTGGATTCACCATCACCTTTGGCCCGGATACTAAAAAATCCGACATAAGTTCACTTACCAGGGCGCATCTCAGTACGTTACGAAATGAACTCGTGGCAGCCGCTCCTTATTTTACTGATAATATGAGCCGGTACCATTTGCTTGATGTTGCTGAAAGAATTAAGCAGGCATTGAATCCGAACAACTAATAAATCTCAAATAAAAAAAGCAGCGATGAATAATATCATTGCTGCTTTTTTGTAAGTTAACCTTTTACTACTATTTGTTGAACTTTAACAAGGCAGTGAATTCGCGATATTCTGTAAAGTTTGTTTATCTGGTGCAGACAAAGATTGACCGCATGCCGAACTTAGATACTTAATTATTGCAGCTTTGTAAGTCTGACAGTTAGCTACACCTGGAGATGCCGCATACTGTGATGCAGCGGCGGCAACCACCTGAGCGGCAGCCTGGCAATCAAGATCATCCGATTTATTACAGGAGAATGCAATTATAATAGTGAAAAAAAGAATCGCAAAAAACTTTGCGATATTCTGTCTGCCTGAAATTGATCTGGTCATGTTTTTATTTAAATCTGTTTAATCAGGAAAAATAAACTGTTTTTACATCGCCCATAATTATTCGTACCGTAATGCTACAATTGGATCCAGTTTGGATGCTTTCCATGCCGGGTAAAGTCCGGCAAATAATCCAACAAGGGAACAAACGATAATCCCAAAAAAGATAATTTTCCAGGGAATAAAAAAGGGTGTATCCATTAAACTGCCAACCAGGTTGCCAACAATAACTCCCAGTAAAATCCCAATAAAAGCGCCCATCAGGCTGATGATGATTGATTCGTATAGGAACTGACTGCGGATCGCATTTCGCTTACCACCCAAAGCTTTTATGAGGCCAACTTCTTTTGTTCTCTCGGTAACGGCTACCAGCATAATATTCATAAGTCCGATGGCAGCACCAATAAGTGTAATTAGTCCGATGGCACCAGCGGCTGCCGAAATGGTCCCAAGTAATTTGATAAATGTCTCCGCAATGCTATCGCTCTTATCTGTATAAAAATTATTATCTTCCGAAATGGTTAGCCCGCGAATGGGTCTGAACTTCCCTTCAGCTTCGCCTATCGCCTCATCCATCTGCTTAACATCATCAACCATAACCGCCACGGCGAAAGACTGGTTCTTGCTGTTGTACAAACGCCTAACATTGCTGTAAGTTGAAAAAACAACATTATCAGCCTGCAGGAAAGAGCTGGACCCTTTCTCTTTGGTGATTCCTATTACCCTGTATCGGTTACTTCCTACCCTCAAAACTTTTTCGAGTGCTCTTTCATATTTATCGCCGAATAATTTTGTTGCCACATCTTTTCCAATGACACAAACATTACGGCCACTTTCAACATCCAACTTATTGAAATTTCTGCCATAAGCAATTTCATAACCATTAAGCATCAGGTAATTATCATCACCACCATTGATAGTAACTGTTGGATTTGTTTTTTTATTTTCATAAGATACAGTCTGGCTGCGAGCCCCATTCAAACCAATACTTACTTTAGCAGGGTAATCATAATTTTCCTTGAATTGTCGTGCCTGTTCAAAAGTTATGATTTTGCCCGTATTGGATTTTTTCTCCTTCCTCACTGTTCGTTTATCCGTTTTTTTCACTTCATTATTTCCAGGTCCACCTCCGCCTATCCTGATGCGCCTTTCTTTATATCGGAGGCTGAAAGCATTGGCTCCCATCGTGGAAAAACTCTCCCTTAAGCTGTTATTCATAGCCTCAATAGCTGTAATAATACCTACCAGTGCCATGATCCCAAAGGCAATAATGGCAACAGTAATACCCGTTCGGAGCTTATTGCCCCTTACCGTACGCAGGGCCAGGGAGAATACATCCAGAAATTTCATGGAATAAAAATAAATAAAGATTCCGAGTGGGAATAAAAAGATTGATAAACGGAAGGAACATCCAGTCACCAGTCGCCAGTCGCCAAAAACAGCCGCAGTCAACAGCCAAAATACAATCCCATTATCGGGTAAAAGTGAAACAAACAATAAAATATTTGATTATTTACCGGTCTTGGTCTAACCTTTTTTAGGCAGTTCCTGCCTTTTGTGGCTGTTTTGGCGACTGGCTACTGGCGACTGGCGACTGGTATTTGGCTGTTGACTGCCGACTGGCGACTGGCGACTATTTACTAGTCATTTAGCATATGAAGCAACCAGTCCGGGTGTATACCCAATAAAACCACCAGGATGCCAACCACCAGCAGGATGGTTTTAAAGCTTTCTGAAACACTTATTTCGGGATCATTGCCTTCTTTGAAATACATGGCTTGAATGACCCTGAAATAATAGTAAACACTGATTGCAGCGCAAAGCACACCCACAATAACAAGCCAGAACATATTTCCGTTCTTTAAGGCTGCCACAAGCATATAATATTTGGCAAAAAAGCCTGCGGTCAAAGGTATGCCCGCCAGGGAAAGAAGAAAAACCGTTAGCAGGGCAGCAAGCAGCGGTTGATATTTCGCAAGGCCGTTAAAGCCCTCAAATGTGAAATCTTTCATTTTGATCAGGACGGCAAATACTCCAATGGTTGCCAGACTGTAAGCCGCTGCATAGACTACCAGGCCTTGCTTGCCGGTATTGTTCAGTGCAAATACTGCCAGCAACATGAAGCCGGCCTGCGCGATACTTGAATAGGCAAGCATCCGCTTGACACTTTGCTGGAAAACGGCTGTAAGGTTCCCCACAATCATTGTTGCTGCGGCAATTATGGCAATCATCAACTGCCATTGTGTGTGCATCTTACCAAAAGCATTTTCAAACAACCGAAGAAAAGCCATAAAAGCTGCGGCTTTAACAATGGTGGCCATAAATGATGTAAAAACTGTTGGGGATCCATCATATACATCAGGTGTCCAGAAATGAAAAGGAACAGCCGACACTTTAAAAGACATGGAGATCATCAAAAGAACTATTCCAGCCATGATCATAGGGCTAATTTTGCCAAAACCGAGGTTCAGGCCTTCCGTATAAAAGGTACCAGTGGCTCCATATAAAAAAGCGATACCCATCAGCATCAAGCCGGTGGAAAAAGTACCCATCAGGAAATATTTCAGTGCGGCTTCATTACTCTTCAGGTTTCTTTTATCACTTGCCGCCAGGATATACAAGGGGATAGTCATAATCTCGATGCCCAGAAAAAGCATAAGCAAGGAACTGAACGAAGTTGCAATGGCAGTTCCACAGAGAACGAAAAAAATTAGTGCAAAATAATCGGCTACATTATCACCCACATCTTCCATATCTGAACCCGAGAGCAGGAAATAGAAAAGCGTGCAAACAAATAGTACCAGGTTGAATACCAGCCCGAAACTGCTGAAACTAAGCATACCCGCACTATGAATGTTAAAAAAGGGAACGCCTGCATATTCCAGCCAGTTGACCGTTATCAGTAGCAGGATACCCACAATGGCAACAATCCTGGAAATGGATTTTTTCCGGGTAACCACACCCGTATACATCATAACAACACCCCAGATAGCCGATAAAATGATCGCATTCATATGAACCTTTCAAAAATTATTTAGCCGAAATTCTCTTAAAAAGCACGTCGGTAGCCTGCTCCACCAGTTGAAACATTGGGCCGGGAAACACACCTACCATAAAAACCAGCACAACAATAACGGCCAGGATTACACGCTGATCAATGGTGATCTCCCGGAATTTTTCCGTTACCTGATTTGTATTGCCATAAAACACATTCTTGATCATATTCAGTGTATACACGGCTGCCAGGATGATACTCAATCCGGCAACTGCGGCATACCATGCATTGAAACGGAACAAGCCGCTGAACATCAGAAATTCGCCAACGAATGCGTTTGTAAGTGGAAGGGCTATATTGGCCAGCGCAATCACCACCAGCATTATAGCGAGAATAGGAGCCTTTTGTGCCACTCCCCCGAGTTCAGAAATTTTTCTTACTCCTGTTTGTTGTTCTATAAGTTCTACCACAATCCAGAGTCCGATGATATTTATGCCGTGGTTAAACATCTGTATCATAACCCCCTGCATGGCATCAGGCTGCAAGGTGAATATCGCAGCGCTCATCAGTCCGATATGAGCAATGGATGAATAGGCAACCAGCCTTTTCAGGTCGTTCTGCACCATTGCAATGCAGGATGCATAAATCATCCCAACCACGGAAAGCCCTATTACGATATTAGCATAATTTTTAACTGCATCCGGAAACAGCGGGATCAGCCAGCGAATAAGTGCAAACACGCCCATTTTAACCATAACTCCACTCAATACCATAGTAACCGCTGTAGTAGACTGCTCATATGCATCGGGTTGCCAGGTATGAAAAGGGAAAATGGGCATTTTGATGGCAAAGGCAATGAAAAAAAGCCAGAACAACCACCCTTGCTCTTTGGTACTTAATACTGTATTATAAAAGGAAAAGAGAGAAAAAGACTGATCTGCAGTCTTGAGATAAATATAGAGTATGCCAATCAGCATTAATAATGAACCGGCAAAAGTATAAATGAAGAATTTGAAAGCCGCCTGGATGCGTTTTTCACCACCCCACTGCGATGCAAGAAAATAAACCGGTATCAGCGCAAGTTCCCAGAAAAAATAAAAGACAAGGGCATCTGTTGCGAGAAAAACCCCCATCAAACCACATTGGGTGAGCAACATCAATCCATAAAATGAATTTGTGTTCTTATAATTGGTATTCCAGGTTGCCGCAAATATGAGTGGAAAAGAAATGGCCGTAAGAAGGCAGAGTATACGTGACATACCATCAAGCAAAAGCCCGAAACTGCTTCCCAGGTCTTTGAGCCAGAAATAACTAACCTGGTTAAGGAGGTAATGTTTGGGATCAGTATACAATAAACTAACGCCCATTACTACAAGGGTCATGATGGAAGAAAACATTGCCCAGGTCTTTACGCTGCTTTCCTGTTTCAGAAGGAATGCAATTACGCCGCCTATCAGCGGAAACCAGATTAGTAAAGCCGGAAAATTGTCAAAAGCCGATAGCATAATGTTGATTCTTCTTATTTATGATTTCCAGAACAACTGAATGATAAAAAACAAAACCGTAGCAAAAACCATGATCAGAATATATGAACCTACCTGCCCGCTCTGAATAAGGCGTAACTGACGGCCACTGTACTGCACCGCGCGTCCAACACCGTTGACTATACCGTCAATGCCTAAACGCTCAACAGTATTGTTCAGGAACCTGGAAAATGACCTGAGTGGTTTACCAATAATTGCCTCATAAAACTCATCCACATACCATTTGTTTTCAAGCACCCGTGCCAGCCCTGACGACTCCCTGGTTGTTTTAGAATAATCACTGAACTTCCGCCACGCATATACAATAACAACAAGAATTACAGCCACTAAAACACCCATCATCAGAAGTTCTGAGGAATGGGTCAGGTGATTAGCCGGCTCTGTTCCAACCTGTGAATCTGCAAACACAGGCAACAAAAAGCTATTCAATCTGTGTGAATCTTTCATCAGTACTTCCGGTATGCCAATTAATCCACCAATTACAGAAAGAATAGCCAGTACTATTAAAGGTATGGTCATTGCCCCTGGGCTTTCATGCAGATGATGTTCCTGTTCTTGTGTGCCACGGAACTTCCCCTGAAAGGTTAGAGCATATAAACGGAACATGTAAAAAGCGGTCATTATTGCAGTGATTACGCCAAAAACATAATACACAGGGCTTTTTAGAAATGCTGCCGTAAGTATTTCATCTTTTGAGAAAAACCCTGAAAAAGGTGGGATACCTGCAATGGCAAGGCAACCCAGCAAAAAAGTGAAATGCGTAACGGGCATAAATTTTTTAAGGCCGCCCATATTGCGGATATCTTGTTCATGATGCATTGCGTGAATTACACTTCCCGCACCCAGGAACAAAAGGGCTTTGAAAAAGGCATGGGTCATTACATGGAATATTGCACCAGTATAAGCGCCAACACCAAGGCCCAGGAACATATAACCGAGCTGGCTAACCGTAGAATAAGCCAAGACTTTTTTAATGTCGTTTTGCTTTAATGCGATGGTGGCAGCAAAAATTGCGGTGGCAAGGCCTATAACAGCGACAATATTTTGTGTAATTGGGGCAAGACTATACAAGACATTACTTCGCGCAATCATGTAAATACCGGCTGTAACCATGGTTGCAGCATGTATCAGCGCTGAAACCGGCGTGGGGCCTGCCATGGCATCGGGCAACCAGGTAAACAAGGGTATTTGTGCAGATTTACCTGTAGCTCCTATAAAAAGCAGGAGTGTTATTCCAGTTAAAACAGTTGCCGTTGCTTCCGGTGCTTTGGCAAAAATGTCTGTAAAACTTGTACTTCCAAAGCTGGCAATCATCCAGAAAACTGCAAGCAGGAAACCAAGGTCACCAATACGATTCATCACAAAAGCTTTCTTGGCAGCATTATTAAATGCATCGTTTTTGAACCAATAGCCAATGAGCAGGTAAGAGCAAAGCCCAACTCCTTCCCAACCAATGAACATGATCACATAATTAGCGCCAAGCACCAACAACAACATTGAGAATATAAACAGGTTGAGGTACGCGAAATAACGGGCAAAATCCGGCTCATTTTCTTCATGCATATAAGCCGTCGAGTACAAATGAATAAGAGTACCTACTCCCGTGATGATTAACAGAAATAGGCTGGATAGCTGGTCAACCTGGAATGCAAAAGGTATATTAAGTCTACCGGTTTTAATAAAATCGAAAAAGGTGATCACCTGAGGTGCGAAGTCGGGCTCACGGACTTCCTGGAAAATAAGCAGGCTCACAACAAAAGAAGCCAGCACCGAACCCACGCCCACTATGGATACCAGTGTTCGAGACAAAGCCTTTCTGCCCAGCCCGTTTATCAGGAAACCGAACAATGGAAAAAGCGGTACTAAATAGATCAATTTACTCATAACAGTCAGTCAGTATAATTATCCTTTTACTGGAAATAACAAATCAGCCCGGAATCAAAGGCATCAATGCTTCAACCGGTTTAAAAAATTAATGTCAACAGAATGAATATTCCTATACAACATTACTATTATTGCCAAGCCCACTGTTACCTCAGCCGCCGCAACCACCATGATGAAAAATACAAATAATTGCCCTTCTGAACCTGCCCTGGATCCTGCATCTGCGGCCAATCCTGCCAGATGGTGCATTTTAGAAAATGCCACCAGTAAAATATTCACAGCATTCAGCATTAACTCAATACACATGAAAATAACTATCGCATTCCGGCGGGTCAATACACCGGCAATGCCAATGCAAAACAAGGCAACCGAAAGAAAAATATAATAGTTTACTGGCATAGAATAAATTAGCGAATTTTCGGATTAGTGAATTGGCGAATTAACAGCCCTTCTAATGAAAAATGTTTAATATTATTTACATCTACTATAATTTAAAAATTCGAAATTTATTAGTTAATATTTTAATTCGTTAATCCGTTAATTCCTTAATTCATTAATTCCCTAATTCTTCTTCCCTATAACTACCGCACCCACCATCGCACTTAAAAACAACACACTGCTTATTTCAAAAGGCAGAACGTAATCTGTGAACAGCACTTTTCCAAGTTCCTGGACCAGTCCGATGGTCCCTTCTTCTCCGGTCAGTGTCTTTGTTCTAATATCTGTATCCTTCAGCGCGGCAACCATCACCAACATCAATGACCCGCCCGCAAAGGCACCGGCCATTTTAAGCCATTTATTTTTTTGTGGTTCCGTTTCTGCATTTAAGTTCATTAGCATGATTACAAACAGGAAAAGTACCATAATGGCACCAGCATAAACAATAAGGTTAACAATAGCAAGGAACTGGGCATTAAGCAATATATAGTGGCCAGAAATGGCAAAGAAAACAAGAATCAGCCAAAGCACGCTGTGAACGGGATTTTTACTAAAAACCACCATTAAAGCCCCCATCAGGGTCAACGCTGTTAAAAACCAGAAAAGAATTTCCGTCATATACTTCGATGTCTTTACTCCGTTTTATTATTTCTCATGTTCGCTTTACGTTCTTCAATCAGGCCTTTTGCCTTTTCAAAACCTGCTGGTTCATCAACCGGATTGGGAATCAGCAGGTCCGGTTTACCATATATAAAGCTTTTTCGCGTATAGTTTGCCGGTGCAAAAGTTTCTGTTAAATAGATTGCATCCTTTGGACAAGCTTCTTCACAAAGTCCGCAAAAAATACAGCGGAGCATGTTGATCTCATACCGGGCGGCATATTTTTCTTCGCGGTAGAGGTGCTCTTCGTCTTTTTTTCGTTCAGCGGCTTCCATGGTAATGGCTTCAGCTGGGCAGGCAACAGCGCATAAACCACAGGCAGTGCATCGTTCACGCCCTTCCTCATCCCGGTTAAGGATATGTAACCCCCTGAAAATCGGACTGAAAGGCCTTTTCTGTTCGGGATAACTGATGGTAGCCTTCTTTTTAAAGATATGGCTAAAAGTAATCATCATCCCTTTTGCAATTGCAGGCAGGTATAAACGCTCCATGATTGTCATGGGCTTCTGCTCTAATACTTTAACTCTTTTTGTCAGTGCTTGCATAATGTACAGCGTTAATGGCTGTTGAAGGGTTCGCAAAAATATTTTTGTTTAGCCTATCTCCCAATTTTATTCTGCCTTAAGTCTTATTTTTTTAATAATAGTATCACCGCCCCTGTCACAAGCATATTTGCCAGCGCCAGTGGAATAAGTTTTTTCCAACCCAGATTCATGAGCTGATCGTACCTGAAACGTGGAATCGTCCACCGCACCCACATGAACAGAAAAAGGAAGAAAACGATTTTAATCAGTAAAGAAAAGGTTCCCAGTAAAGTTGTCAGGTTTAATCCGATTTTATCCGCTAATGTGACTTCATTCACAAACGGTATATCATAGCCGCCAAAAAATAAAGTTGCCATAATCGCAGATGAAATAAACATGTTGATATATTCTGCGAAAAGATAGAAGCCAAGTTTCATGGAGGAATATTCCTGGTGATAGCCAAAGTTCAGTTCATTTTCGGCTTCAGGCAGATCAAATGGGGTTCGGTTACACTCGGCAAAGGCACATACAAGGAATATTAAAAAACCAAGCGGCTGATAAAAAACGTTCCATCCAAGCAATCCTCCCCAGGCGCCGCCCATTTGTTGTCTCACGATTTCACCAAGACTCATGGAACCCGTCATCATAAGTAATGCAATGAGGCTTAGGCCCATGGCCAGTTCATATGAAATGATCTGTGAAGCACCCCTAACTGCGGCCAGCAAAGAAAATTTATTGTTGGATGCCCAGCCACCAATCATGATTCCGTAAACTCCCAGGCTTACTACTCCAAAGACAAAGAGTATTCCGATATTGACATCGGCGATTTCCAAACTGATCCGCCTTCCGAATAATTCAATATCGCCACCCCAGGGAATTACCGAACTGGTAAGCATCGCAGTTAGCATAGCAAGGGAAGGCCCTAGTATAAAAAGCAGTTTATTTGAAGAAAGGGGAATAATCTCTTCCTTGAAAAATAATTTGACCCCATCAGCAACAGGCTGAAGCAAACCAAAGGGTCCGGCCCGGTTAGGCCCATAGCGATCCTGGATGATTGCTGCTACTTTCCTCTCCGCATAAGTTGTGTACATAGCAATAAGCAATGAAGCCATAATGACCACAAATATGAGTATGAATTTTTCCAGAAAAATAGCAAAGTCAATTGCGAGCAATTCCATGTTGCTTGTTTTTTATTTATTCTTATCAGTGTTAAAAACATCGGAGGTCGCCGGGCCTGCAATGGCACTCAGGTCTATTCCGGGTTTATTCACTTCACTGATACTGTGAATATCCATTAATAGCTTTGGCTCCTTTCCACCATGCACCGCTTTGAAGGTTTCAGTTGGTTTTTTTAAACCAACATAATGCCCCTGGGAGATTACTGAATGTCGGTTCACTTTCGTTGGGCCTTCAATGATCCAGTCACCACTTTTCTTTTTTTCAAACCTACAGGTATTGCATATCCAGTCCTCCACTTCTCCCCATTGGTCTTTACGCCCGGTGACCCTCAACACTTCCTCTCCACGCTGCCAGAGAGTAACTTTTCCTTTACAGTTCGGGCAATCGCGGTGTGCGTCTACAGGCTTGGTAAACCATACCCTGTTTTTGAAACGGAAGGTTTTGTCGGTCAAAGCACCTACAGGGCAAACATCAATCACATTGCCAATGAAATTGTTGTCGAGTGATTTTTCTATATAGGTAGCAATTTCCGAATGATCCCCACGGCTCAATACGCCATGAACTCTTTTCTCTGTTAGTTGATCGGCTACATAAACACAGCGGTAGCAAAGAATGCAGCGTGTCATATGTAACTGGATATAAGGCCCCAGGTCATGTTTTTCAAAAGTCCGCCTTTTAAATTCGTATCGTGTGCCTTCTTTACCATGTTCGTAACTAAGGTCCTGCAAATGGCATTCACCAGCCTGGTCGCAAATCGGACAATCCAACGGATGATTTAGCAAGAGGAATTCGACAACACCATTTCGGGCATCCGTAACGCGATCACTTGTAATATTTTTCACTTCCATTCCTTCCATGACATTGGTCCGGCAACTGGCAACGAGTTTGGGCATGGGCCTTGGGTCTGCATTACTTCCCTTGCTCACTTCCACCAGGCAGGTGCGGCATTTCCCGCCACTGCCTTTGAGTTTGCTATAATAGCACATTGCCGGAGGAGCAATATGTCCGCCAATCATCCGGGCTGCCTGGAGAATGGAAGTTCCCTGCGGCACATCTACCGTGATGTTGTCGATCGTAACCTTAATCATTTTTATCTCTTCTGCCATA
>Ga0209254_10002559_pt1 | contig 16562 bp, 16 predicted proteins | sample FrelakmetDIP11DI_FD_187148 | JGI IMG/M metagenome (GOLD analysis project Ga0209254, IMG submission 187148) | Freshwater lake sediment microbial communities from the University of Notre Dame, USA, for methane emissions studies - DIP11 DI (SPAdes)... | ecosystem: Environmental > Aquatic >... | reverse complement strand
GCAGCTGTTCCGCCAGTCGGTGCGCGGCGCCGGCGCGCCCGACCCCCACGCGGCCGGCCACACCGTGCACGAGGACGACTCGATGCGGCTGTGGACGCTCCAGGGGCGCGGTGTCGACGACGTGCTGATCGCCTCGATCAAGACCAAGGTCCACGCGATCGGCCCGGGCGTCATCGAGGGGCTGCTCAAGGGGCTCGACCTCGCCGAGCAGCGCTACAAGGGCCTCGTCGTCTGGTCGCCCGACGAGCCGTTCTCCTACGGCGCCGACCTGCAGGCGATGCTGCCGCTGTTCATGTCGGGCGGCGTCAAGGCGCTCGAGCCGGTCGAGAAGGCGCTGCAGGACGCGATGCTGCGGCTGCGCTACGCGCAGGTGCCCACGGTCGCGGCCGTCTCGGGCATGGCGCTGGGCGGCGGCTGCGAGCTCGCGCTGTACTGCGCGCGGCGCGTGGTCGCACTCGAGAGCTACATCGGGCTGGTCGAGGTCGGTGTCGGCCTGGTGCCGGGCGCGGGCGGCTTGACCTACATCGCGCGGCGCGCCGCCGAGATGGCCGCCGCAGGCAACGCCAACGCCGACATCTTCGCCTTCGTCAAGGACGGCTTCACCAGCGCCGCGATGGCCAAGGTCGGTACCAGCGCGATCGAGTCGAAAAAACTCGGCTACCTGATCGATGGCGACTTGATCGTGGCGCACAAGGACGAGCTGCTGTTTGTCGCTACGCAGCAGGCCAAGGCCTTGTTCAGCGCGGGCTACCGCGCGCCGATCAAACGCCTGTTTCCGGTGGCTGGCCGCAGCGGCATCGCCACCATCAAGGGTCAACTGGCCAACATGCGCGATGGCGGCTTCATCAGTGCGCATGACTTCTACATCTCGGCCTTGATCGCCGACGTGGTCTGCGGCGGCGAAGTCGATGCCGGCTCGCTGGTCAGCGAGGAGTACCTGATGGCCCTGGAGCGCAAACACTTCTGCAGCCTGTTGGAACATCCGAAGTCACAAGAACGGATCATGGGAATGCTGTCGACCGGCAAGCCGGTGAGGAACTGATCATGAGCAAACAAGTGCAAGACGCCTACATCGTTGCCGCCACGCGCACGCCGATCGGTCGCTCGGGGCGCGGCTACTTCCGCAACACGCGGCCGGATGACCTGTTGGTCGCCGCGGTCCGCAGTGCGCTGGCGCAGGTGCCCAACCTGGACCCGAAGGCGATCGAGGACGCGATCATCGGCTGCAGCTTCCCCGAAGGCGAGCAGGGCATGAACATGGCTCGCGCGGCGATGGTGCTGGCCGGGCTGCCGCACTCCGTCGGCGGTGTCACCGTGAACCGTTTCTGCGCCAGCGGGCTGACCGCACTGCAGATGGCGGCCGACCGCATCCGCGTCGGCGAGGCCGACGTGATGATCGCCGGCGGCGCCGAAAGCATGAGCATGGTGCCGATGGGCGGCAACAAGCCCTCGTTCAACCCGGAAGTGTTTGCGCGCGACGAGAACGTCGGCATCGCCTACGGCATGGGCCTGACGGCCGAGAAGGTGGCTGCGCAGTGGAAGGTCTCGCGCGAGGCGCAGGATGCCTTCGCACTGGCCTCGCACCAGAAGGCACTGAAGGCGATGGCCGCCGGCGAGTTCGCGGATGAGATGACACCGATCGAGATCATCGACCGTTTCCCCGACCTCGCCAGCGGCGAGGTCCGCACGAAAACCCGCACCGTCACTCTCGATGAGGGCGCGCGCCCCGACACCTCGCTCGAAGGCCTGGCCCGGTTGAAGCCGGTGTTTGCTGCCAAGGGCTCGGTGACCGCTGGCAACAGCTCGCAGACCAGCGACGGTGCCGGTGCCTTGATCCTGGCCAGCGAGAGCGCCATCAAGCAGTTCGACCTCAAGCCGCTGGCGCGTTTCGTCAGCTTCGCCGCGCGCGGCGTGGCGCCCGAGATCATGGGCATCGGCCCGATCGAGGCGATTCCGGCGGCGCTGAAGTACGCTGGCCTGTCGTTGGCTGACATCGGTTGGATTGAATTGAACGAGGCCTTTGCGGCACAGTCGCTGGCGGTGATCAACACGCTTGGCCTGGATGCGAGCAAGGTCAACCCGATGGGTGGCGCCATTGCGCTCGGTCACCCGCTCGGCGCCACCGGTGCGATCCGCGCCGCTACCGTCGTTCACGCACTGCGCCGCCACAACTTGAAGTACGGCATGGTGACGATGTGCGTGGGCATGGGGCAGGGCGCCGCCGGCATCCTCGAACGCGTCTGAAGGGAACCCTGATGAGCATCAAGACGGCAACAGTCAACGGCGTCGCGACGATCGAGATCGCGCGCCCGGAGAAGAAGAACGCGCTGACCGTCGCCATGTACCAGGCGATGGCCGATGCGCTCAACGCGGCGCGCCAGGACAGCAGCGTGCGCGCCGTGCTGATCACCGGCCAGCCGGGTGTCTTCACGTCGGGCAACGACATCGAGGACTTCATGTCGCGACCGCCAGGGCAGGGCAGCGAGGGTCTGGACTCGCCCGTATTTCGTTTCATGCAGGCGTTGTTGGCTTGCGACAAGCCGGTCGTGGCCGCGGTCACCGGTGCGGCGATCGGCATCGGCACGACGATGCTGCTGCACTGCGACCTGGTCTATGTGGCCGACGACGCGCGCCTGGCGATGCCGTTCGTCAGCCTGGGGTTGGTGCCCGAGTTCGCCTCCAGCCTGCTGGTGCCGCAGTTGATGGGCCACCGCCGTGCGGCCGAGAAACTGCTGCTCGGCGACCCGTTCACGGCCGACCAGGCGGTGGAATGCGGCATCGCCAACGCCGTGCTGCCGGCCGGCGAGGTCGTCAACCATGCGCGCCGCGTGGCCGAGCGTTTCAACGCGCTGCCGCCGGGTGCCGTGCGCGAGGCCAAGCAGTTGCTGCGCGCGCCGCAGCGCGAACAGATCGAGAGCACGATCCGCACCGAAGGCGCGTTGTTCGCCAAACGCCTTCGCAGCCCCGAGGCGATGGAAGCCTTTCAGGCCTTCTTCCAGAAGCGCAAGCCGGACTTCTCGAAGTTCTGACATCCTCATGAGCCTCACCGCCAAGCTCTTGCTCTCGCCCCTTCTCGTGGCGCAGGCGATCGCCACGCGAACGCGCATGCCGCGCCTGCCCGAGGCCCAAGGTGAGCGCGCGGGTGAGGTGGGCCGAGGCCCGCTGCTGCGCCTGCTGATCCTGGGCGATTCGTCGGCCGTCGGCGTCGGCGTGGCTCGGCAACACGACGCGCTTTCGGGGCACCTCACGCGTGCTCTGGCCCATCACTGCGGCGCGCGGGTGCGCTGGCAATTGCTGGCGCGCTCAGGCGTCACCAGTGCGCTGTGCCTGCATATGCTCGAAGCCGAAGTCGATGCGGTGGCGGACATCGCCGTGGTGGTGCTCGGGGTCAACGATGTCGTCGAGCAGGTGCCGTCGCAGCGCGCCGTGCGCTCACGCGAGGCGATTGCCAACCGCTTGCGCAATGCCCATGGTGTCGCCCATGTAGTCTTCGCGCCGCTGCCGCCGGTGGGCCGCTTCCCAGGCCTGCCGCAGCCGCTGCGCTGGGTGGCGGGCGCCGACGCCCGGCGCCACGATCGGGCGGTTGTGGCATGGGCCGACAGCCGTGACGATGTATCGCATGTGCCGATTGACCTGCCGCTCAACCGCGGCGTGATGGCCGGCGACGGCTTCCACCCGGGCGAGCCGGTGTACCGCGTCTGCGGCGTGGCGCTGGCCGAGCACATAGCCGCAAACGTCTGGCCGCGGCTGAAAGCGGCCGCGCGCTGAGCGTCAGCCGGCGGCGTCGAAGGCCACGCGCAGCCACGCCAGCAACTTGGCGTCGACTTGCGCCATCGTCGACAGCCGCACGGTGTACTGGCACATGCCGCCGGCCGGCATTGCTTTCAGGCGTGCATCGGCCGGCAAGCCCTTGGCGTTCAGACCGAGTTCGAGCTGGGTCTGTGTCGCCGGGCCGAGCATGGCGAACTGTTTCTTGCGCCTCAGGCTGACGTAGGCCTTCTTCGGCGCGACCTCGAAGGCGCCGAAGGCAGCAACTTTGGCCATCAGGTGTTCGTGCAAGGGTCGCAGTGCGGCCTTGTTGCCGGCATAGATCGCATCCAGCGGTTCCTGGGCCGTGCCTGCAGTGGGCGCCGCGGCCTTCGCCGCATGGGCCAGGGCATTGGCGTCGCCGTAACCCAGGCCGAAGCGCTCGATCAGCATCGCGCGCACCTCGCCATGCTTGGCCAGGCCGCTCTTCGCAATGACGGCTTGCAACTCGGCAAGGCTCTTGCCGGTCTTGGTTTCGATGTTGCGCAACTGGGTGGCGGTGGCGGCTTGCGGGTCGGCCATGGCGGGTGCTCCTGCTCGAGGGGATGGGGCTGGCTACAGCGGCTGGTGCATGCTGCGCGTGTGCGCGTGCGGTCGGGCAGCGCGATCAGCCCGCGGCCGCGCCGCGGGCGGCTGTCCAGCGCTGCAGCTTCTCGCGGGCGCCGTTGTGTGCCGGGTCCATCGCCGTGTCGTGGTGCGCCGCCTTGGCACAGAGTTCGACGACGTAGCCGTTGGGGTCGCGGAAGTAGATCGAATCGATGAAGCCGTGGTGCGACACGCCGCGTGTGTCGATGCCCAGCGCCTGGCCCTTGGCCAGCATCGCGGGCAGGACTGCCGGGTCAACCTCGAGCGCGACGTGAAGGTCGTAGTCGTGTTGCGGCTTGAAGTCGAACGGCATCTCCGTGTCCTCGAAGAAGGCGATGAACGAGCCGTCATCCATGCGGTAGAAGGTGTGCAAGGTCTCGGTGGCCCGCCCGCTTTTGGTTTCACTTATCTCCAGCGTGCCCGACAACGGCAGGCCGAGGAAGTCTTCATAGAAGCGCCGCGTCTGCTCCGAGTCGCGGCAGCGGTAGGCGCTGTGGTGCAGCTTGCGGATCATGTTCAGACAGCCACCAGCGGGCTGCGTTCAAGGCGGGCGATCCGGGCCTCGGCGGCGAACAGCGCGACCGGTCGGCTGGTGGTCGAGGCGGGGTGGTGATCGAGCTTCATCTCAAGGTCTCCTGCAATGGGGGTGACGTGACGGCGATGGTCTGCCGTTGGGGCGGTGCCGGCATCGGCAAACACCCCAATCAGGCGTGTTTGTCAGGCCATCGCTACGACTCGGTTGCAGGCCTCAATCGCGGAGTATCGGTCGCGGCCGCCCGTCGCGGTCGATCGCCACGTACGTCAGGTTCGCTTCCGTCACCTTCACCAACTGCAGCTTGGCCGGGTTGCGCTCGGCATAGACCTCCATGTGCACGGTGATCGACGTCGTGCCGATGCGCTCGATGCGGGCGTAGAAGCTCAGCAGGTCGCCGACCGATACGGTCTGCTTGAACAGGAATTGGTTCACTGCCACGGTGGCGATGCGGCCCTTGGCCACGCGCGAAGGCAGCACCGCGCCGGCCATGTCCACCTGCGCCATCAGCCAGCCGCCGAAGATGTCGCCGTTGGGGTTGGTGTCGGCCGGCATCGGCATCACGCGCATCACCAGTTGGCTGCCGTCGGGCAGGCTGGAGGGGGCCATGACGCTGGCGGGGTGGTTGCTGGGGTTCATGGTTTTGCGGCGGCGCAGGGTGGGGCAGTGATTCTTCCACGACACTTGCGCGATGCGCCAATTTGCCACTGCCCCGTTACCCGGTTCCATTTCTGCCCCACCGATGCCCAGCGCCGGCCTGTCCACGGTGCGCAAGCTGCTGCCCTATGTCTGGCAATGGCGCTGGCGCGTGATGACTGCGCTGGCCTGCCTGGTCGCGGCCAAGCTGGCCAACATCGGCGTGCCCCTGGTGTTGAAGTCGCTGGTCGATGCGCTGGACCTCAGGCCTGGCGATCCGCGCACCGCGCTCGTGGTGCCAGTGGCGCTGCTGCTGGCCTATGGCGCGCTGCGGGTGTCGGTGACGCTGTTCACCGAGCTGCGCGAATTCCTTTTCTACCCGGTGGCCGCGCGCATCGCGCGCCAGGTGGCCTTGCAGACCTTCGACCACCTGCTGAGCCTGTCGCTGCGCTTTCACCTCGAACGCCAGACCGGCGGTGTCTCGCGCGACATCGAGCGCGGCTCGCGCGCGATCCATTCGCTGCTCAACTACTTCATCTACAACATCCTGCCCACGCTGGTCGAGATCACGCTGGTCATCGTGCTGCTGGCCAGCCGCTTCGACGGCTGGTTCGCGGCCATCACCTTCAGTGCGCTGGTGGCCTACATCGCCTACACCGTGACGGTGACGGAGTGGCGCACGCATTTCCGCCGCGCCATGAACGAGCAGGACAGCAAGGCCAACACGCGCGCTGTCGACGCACTGATCAATTACGAAACCGTCAAGTACTTCGGCAACGAGCGTTTCGAGCAGGCGCGCTACGACGAGAACCTGCAGCGCCTGGAGAAGGCCTCGATCAAGTCGCAGACCTCGCTGTCGCTGCTCAACCTGGGCCAGAGCCTGATCATCGCGGTGACCGTCACGCTGCTGATCTGGCGCGCGACGCTGGGCGTCGTCGATGGCAGCCTGACGCTGGGCGACCTGGTGCTGGTCAACGCGCTGATGATCCAGCTCTACATTCCGCTGAATTTTCTGGGCGTGATCTACCGCGAGATCAAGCAGTCGACGGTGGACATGGAAAAGATGTTCACGCTGCTGTCCACGCACCGCGAGATTGCCGACGCGCCGGGGGCGCAGCCGCTGGCGGTGGGGGAAGGCACGGTGCGCTTCGACCATGTCAGCTTCTCGTACGACCCGGCGCGACAGATCCTCGACGACGTCAGCTTCGAGGTCCCGGCCGGCAAGACCGTCGCCGTGGTCGGCTCATCAGGAGCCGGCAAGTCGACGCTGGCGCGCCTGCTCTACCGCTTCTACGACGTCGACGCCAAGGGCGGCGGGCGCATCAGCATCGACGGCCAGGACATCCGCACGGTCACGCAGGCCAGCCTGCGCGCGGCCATCGGCATCGTGCCGCAGGACACCGTGCTGTTCAACGACACGGTCGAATACAACATCGCCTACGGCCGCGCCGGCGCGGGCAGCAGCGAGGTGCAGGCCGCGGCGAAGGCGGCGCACATCCATGACTTCATCGTCTCGACGCCGACCGGCTACGCCACCATGGTCGGCGAGCGCGGGCTGAAACTCTCGGGTGGCGAGAAGCAGCGCGTGGCCATTGCCCGCACGCTGCTGAAGAACCCACCGCTGATGATCTTCGACGAAGCCACGTCGGCGCTGGATTCAGCCAACGAACGCGCGATCCAGGAAGAGTTGAAGAGCGCGGCGCGCAACAAGACCACCCTGGTCATCGCGCACCGGCTGTCGACCGTCGCCGATGCGCATCAGATCCTGGTGATGGCGCAGGGCCGCATCGTCGAGCGCGGCTCGCATGCCGAGCTGCTGGCGCAGGACGGCCGCTACGCCGAGATGTGGCGCCTGCAGCAGGCCGGTCAGGACACGGCGCCGGCGCCGTAGCGGCCGCTGAGCAGCCGGCCGTTGCGAAATCGTTCGAGCGCGTAGGGCGCGAGCGACACGTCGGTCGGCAGGCCCAGCGCTTCCTGCGCCAGCACGCGGCCGACCGCCGGCGAGAGCTTGAAGCCGTGGCCCGAGAAGCCGTAAGCCACGATCAGCCCGGGCAGGTCGGGCAGGCGACCGAGCACAGGGTTCCAGTCGGGCGTGACGTCATAGACGCCGGTCCAGGCCGAGGCCAGGCCGGCGCTCTCGAACGACGGGAATCGCGCCGCGACCTGCTCGCCGATGTCGGCCACGGCGTCGAGCGATATCTCGCCCGGCTCGATGTCGGGGGCGCTCAAGGCCTCGCCGGCAATGCCTTCGCTGACCAGCATCTGCGTGCCGCCGTAGCTGCGGCAGTACAGCATGCCGCGTGAGCCGAGGTCCTTGAAGACCGGCATCGCGAAGCTGTACGGCAGGGGCCCTTCGAGGGCCAGCACGCGGTGGCGCTCGGCGCGCACCGGGGTGGTTATGCCGGTCCAACGCTCGATCTCGCCGGCCCAGATGTTCTGCACGCTGATCACCGTGGGCGCGTCGAAACGGCCGACCGAGGTCTCGACGCCGGCCACCCGGCCGTGTTCGACGATCAGCTGTTGCACGTCGGCGCCTTCGATGATCTTCACACCGCGCCGTCGCGCCGCGCGCGCGAAGCTGGTGGCCACCAGGTAGGCGTCGGCGAAGCCGGCTTCGGGCTCGAAGCCGATCAGCGCGGCGTCGGCGAAGCGGCAGATCGGCAGGCGCTCGGCGGCCTCGGCGGCACCGAGGATCTGCAGCGGGATGCCCATCGCCTGCTGCGCGGCCAGCGACGCGCGCAGCGGTGCCAGCTTGTCGCCTTCCGGTGCCGCGATCAGGTAGCCGCAGGTCACCAGGCCGGCGGAGGCTTCATCGTCCTGCAGGGTCTCAGCAAAGCGCTCGAACACCTGCCACGATCGACGCGCCAACTCGACGTTCTCGGGCACCGAGTAATGCGTGCGCAGGATGCCGCTGGACTGTGCGGTGGTGCCGGCGCCGACCTGCAGGCGGTCGAGCACCAGCACGCGGCTGGCACCGAGTGCGGCCAGGTGCCAGGCCACCGAGGTGCCGACCACGCCGGCACCGATCACGATCACGTCATGCTGGGACACGGGGGGATTGTCGGCGTCGCCATGCGCTGGCCTCCCGAGGGCAAATCGCTATGGGCCGAGGGGGCCGTGGCGCGCTATCGTCGCGCGTCGATCCCTTTGCGTCCAATGAGGAGCCCTGTCATGAAATTGAGCCTGAAGTTCGCTGTCACCCTGGCCGCGGCCGCCGTGCTGGCCACCACCGCGCTGGCGCAGCAGCGACTGTTTTTCGGTATCGCCACCGGCGGAACGGGTGGCACCTACTATCCCTTGGGTGGCATGCTGGCGCAGCTGATCTCCAACAAGGCCGTCGTCGACGGCAAGAAGATCTCGGCCACGGCCGAAGCCGCTGGCGCGTCGGTGGGCAATGCCAAGCTGCTCGGCAACAAGGAGGTCGAATCGGCCTTCGTCGCTGCCGACATCCTCGATGCGGCCTACAACGGCACCAGCCAGTTCGACAAGGCGCCACTGAAGAACCTGCGCGCCCTGGGTGCGCTGTACCCCGAGACGGTTCAGCTGATCACGCGCGCCGACTTCAACATCAACAACGTTCGCGACCTCAAGGGCAAGAGCATCTCGTCGGGCGCTCCCGGCTCGGGCCAGTACCAGCTGCTCACCGACCTGCTCAAGGTGCACGGCATGACGCGCGCCGACGTCAAGGAAGACCTCTCGTCGTTCACCCAGGCGGTGGACAAGATCAAGGACGGCAACCTGCACGCCACCCTGATCACGGCCGGCGTGCCGACCGCGGCGGTGACCGATTTCGCGCAGAGCCACGCCCTGAAGGTGGTCGCGCTGGCCGGCCCCGAAATCACCGAGCTGCAGAAGCAGCAGCCCTATTACGCCAGCGTGCCCTTGCCGGCCAATACCTACAAGGGTCAGGTCGCAGCCGTGCCCACGCTGGCGGTGATGGCGGTGTGGACCACGCACGACGGCGTGCCCGACAACGTCGCCTACGAAGTCACCAAGGCGCTGTACGAGAACGTGGCCATCATGGGCCAGGTGCATGCACAGGGCAAGAACATCTCGCTGACCACGGCCCTGGCGGTCGGCACGGCGCCGATGCACCCGGGCGCGCTGAAGTACTTCAAGGAAAAGGGCGTCGCCAAGTGACGCTGGCGCGGCACGTCGCATGGGCGGCGTGCCTGCTGACGGCGGCCGCGACTGCCGCTGCCTGTGAGCTGGTGTTGAGCGATCATCGCAGCGGCGCCGAGTTGACGCGGCTGCCGCTCGACGCGGCCACGCCGGAGGTCCGCATCGCGTTCGAGCACTCGGTGCTCGGCAGCACGGTGATCGACCGCTACCGTTTCGCGCCGCAGGCGCACCTGGTCGAGGAACGCTTCGACGGCCAGGGCTACGGCCTGCCGCATGCCGCCGGCCCGGGCGAGACCTTGATCCGCGACGGCGCCGGGTGGCGCTTGTTGCTCGACCGGCGGGTTCATCCGCTGGTGGTGCGGCCACTGCCGCAGCAGCACATGCGCCTGTTGCTGGCCGATCGTGAATGGCTGCTGGGCGGATTCAGCGCCCAGGCCATCGAGCTGCAGGCACGGGGATGCGCGGGATCGTGAGCAAAGCCGACGCCAGCCTCGACGACGTCGACCGCCTGATCGAGCAGTTCGACCCCGAGTCCAACTTCCGCCGCCTGGCTGGCGTTGCGGCGGGCATCGTCACCGTGATTGCGGTCGGCCTGTCGAGCTGGCATTACTACACCGCCGGCTTCGGGCTGCACAACGAGATCGCGCACAGAGCAATCCACCTGTCGGTGGTGCTCGGACTGTGCTTCCTGGTCTTTCCGCGCCAACAGCGCCTGGCCGGGTCGTGGGAGTGGAGCGTTTCGGCGGGGCTGGCGCTGTTCTACGTGGTGCTCGGGTGGGGCCTGCTGCAAGCCGTGACGGAGCCGATTCCCCTGGCCGCCCAGGCTGCGTTCGGCATCGTGCTGGTGTCGATTGCCGCCCTGTCGCTGCCGCTGGCCGCCTATGACGGCAGTCATCATCACATCCCCTGGCGCGATTGGGTCTTCGCGCTGCTGGCTGCGAGTTTTTCGCTCTACCTGCTGCTCTTCTTCGACGACATCTTCATCGAGCGGCCCGGCCATCACTCGCCGCTGGACCTGATGTTCGGCGTGATCGCGATCGCCATGACGATCGAGGCCGCGCGGCGCACCAGCGGCATCTTCCTGCCGCTGCTGGCGGTGGCCACCGTGATCTACGCCGTTCTGGGCCCCTACCTGCCGGGCGACCTGGCCCACCGCGGCTACAGCGTGCCACGCGTCGTGGCCTACCTGTACAAAGGCACCGAGGGCATCTACGGCATTGCGGTCGGGGTGGTGGCGACCTTTGTCTTCCACTACGTGCTGTTCGGCGTCATGGCGCAGCTCACCGGCCTGGCACAGTTGTTCGTCAATCTGGCGACCATCGCCGCAGGGCGCTTCTCGGGCGGGCCGGCCAAGGTGTGCGTCGTGACCTCGGGTCTGTTCGGCATGATCTCGGGCTCGGCCATCGCCAATACGGTGACCACCGGCGTGATGACGATCCCGTTGATGAAGAAGGTCGGGTTCACGCCGCGCTTCGCCGGGGCGGTGGAAGCTTCGGCCGCCTGCGGTGGCCAGGTCACGCCGCCGATCATGGGCGCGGCCGCCTTCGTCATGGCCGAGACGCTGGGCATCCCATACAACCAGTTGATCGTGGTGGCCATCGTGCCGGCTGCACTGCACTACCTTGCGATCCTGTGGATGGTGCACCTCGAAGCCCAGCGGCTCAAGCTCGCAGGCATGCCCGCCGACGAGATTCCATCGCTCGGCTTGGTGCTCCGCAGTTCATGGCACCTGTTCATCCCGCTGGTGACGATGGTCACCCTGCTGTTGCTGCAGTACACCCCTTTCCTGGCCGCGTTCTGGGGCATCACGCTGACGATCGTCTGTTCGTGGATCCCCAGGCTGCTGGGCCCGGCCGGCAGATCGATGAGCGGGATGGCGATCACGCCGCGTGGTTTGGTGCGCGGCTTCGAGATGGGTGCCAAGTCGGCGCTGAGCATCGGCGCCTCGTGCGCCTGCGTGGGCTTTCTGCTCGGCATCCTCACGCTGACCGGCATGGGTTTCAAGTTCTCGGCCTTCGTGATCGACCTGTCCGGCGTCGCGGCGCAGGCCGTACACGCATTCGATGTCCACGGCTGGTTCGAGCTCCGGCAGGTGACGATCCTGTTCGGCCTGTTCTTCACCGCCATCGCCTGCATCATCATGGGCACCGGTGTCCCGACGACGCCGACCTACATCATCCTGGCCGCGATCGTCGCGCCGGCGCTGGCGCAACTGGGCGTGCCGCAACTGGCCACGCACTTCTTTGTCTTCTACTACGGCGTGCTGGCCGACGTGACACCGCCGGTGGCACTGGCAGCATTTGCCGCCGCCGGCATTGCCCGCAGCGAACCGATGGGCACCGGCAATACGGCATTCCGCCTGTCGATGGGCAAGGCCCTGGTGCCGTTTGCCTTTGTCTATGCGCCGTCGCTGCTGTTCATCGAGTTCAGCTGGCTGCCGTTCACGGTTGCGCTGGTGGGCACCGTCATCGCCATCCTCGGCCTCGGCGTGGCCTACACCGGCTACTGCAGGCGGCCGGTCGGGCGCATCGCCTTCGTGCTGCTGAACCTGTTCTCGCTCAGCCTGGTGTTCTCCAATGTCACCGTCACGCTGGTCGCGGGTTCGGCGGTGCTGGCGATCATCGCCTGGCATCTGCGGCCGCACGCTCCGAACGTGTCGACCGGACCTGCGTGAGTCACACGGCGCTGGTGTGGTGCGCCGATGTTCCAGAGCCTATGGGCGCCGGCAGGGTCCGCTTCATCCGGATCGAACTCACCTTGCCGGCCACTGGTTGTCGTTCGTGCGGGTAGTCTGCTGACATTCGGAGCGGCCACCGGCCAGCCGCGTGCGAACTCCGCGCGTTGCGGCCAAGGCCGCCGAGTGACCGGCTCCGTTCATGTCCCCCGGTGACGGCTTGGCAGCCGACACCTTCCTCCTTGACTTCACTGCGCCGGTCACCCGGCGACCTTGGCCGCAGGCAGCATCGCAGCCTGCAACGGCATTCAAGACCCAAACGGCTGCGCTGGTGGCAGGAGCGCTGCGCCGGGTTGCTGTGTGGAGTGAAGTCAAGGAGGAGGACGGGGCGACAGCCCGGTCCGGGGGACATGAACGCAACACAGCAACCCGGCGCAGTGCTCCCGCGCCGATCATTGATAGGCAGCCAACTGGACAAGTCACCAAAGAGTGCAATGGGTCGTGAACCGCCGTTCGGCGTAGCTGCCCACCGCCCGTCCTTGCACGTTCATGCCGGCTTGGCCACAGTGGGTCCCTCCGGGGCGTACTGCCGTGATCAGCGTCGAGGCCCGCAGGTGTCAGCAGATGGGTCCAGAACTGCGTGGCGCACCACGAGCGCGGGTTAACCCCTGGTGGTGCAGGTTTTGCACTTGCAAGGTCGGCGGCCTTCCTACAATCAGCGTTCTTTGTGTTCCCCAACCCTCCTGCAGGAGTTCCCTCGTATGAAGAAGTCGCTTTTCGCCGTCGCTGCGTTGCTGGCCACCGGCGTCGCCTATGCCCAGGCCAACGACACGTTGAAGAAGATCAAGGACAGTGGCACCGTGACGATGGGTGTTCGCGAATCGTCGGGCGCACTGAGCTACACGCTCGGCGACGGCAAGTACGTCGGCTTCCATGTCGATGTCTGTGCACGTGCGCTGGCCGACATCCAGAAGTCGCTCGGCATGGCCAAGCTGGAAGTCAAGTACCAGCCGGTGACCTCGCAGAACCGCATTCCGCTGGTGCAGAACGGCACGGTCGACATCGAGTGCGGTTCGACCACCAACAACGCCACGCGCCTGAAGGACGTGGCGTTCGCCGTCACCACCTACGTCGAGGAAGTGCGCATTGCCGTCAAGGCCAACTCGGGTATCAGCTCCATCGCCCAGCTGAAGGACCGCAACGTGGCCACCACCACCGGCACGACTTCGGTGCAGTTGCTGCGCAAGCACGAGCGCGGTGCGGGCATCGACTTCAAGGAGGTCTTCGGCAAGGACCACGCCGACAGCTTCCTGCTGCTTGAAACGGGCCGCGCCGACGCCTTCGTGATGGACGGTCAGATCCTGGCCGGCAACATCGCCCGCGCCAAGAACCCGGCCGACTACAGAATCGTCGGCGAGGTGCTGTCGGTCGAGCCGATTGCCATCATGATGCGCAAGGACGACCCGGCGTTCAAGAAGGCCGTGGACGCCAGCATCGCCGCACAAGTTGCGAGCGGTGATCTGGCCAAGGCCTATGACAAGTGGTTCATGCAGCCGATCGCACCGAGCAACACCAAGGTCGGCCTGCCCGCCAGTGACGCGACCAAGTCGGCCTGGGCCAACCTCAACGACAAGCCCGTCGAGGAGTACATGAAGAAGTAATTCTTCGACCCCAGGCAAGCCCTGAGCCCTGATGGCGCGGGGCTTGCTTATGCTGCGCAGGCGCGGCGTCGAACCCTCGGCGCCGCGTTTTTTTCATTTTTGATGCTGCAGGCATAGGGCAACAGGAGGCGGCGCAATGACTTGGGACTGGCAGGTTTTCCTGCAAGACACCGGGGGGGGCGAGACCTACCTCAACTGGATGCTCAGCGCCTGGGGCTGGACGCTTTCGGTGGCCTTGTGCGCGCTGGTGGTGGCGTTGTCGGTGGGCTCGCTGATGGGCATCCTGCGCACCACGCCGAACAAGTGGTTCGTGGCGCTGGGCAACGGCTGGACCGAGCTGTTCCGCAACATCCCCTTGCTGGTGCAGTTGTTCCTCTGGTACCACGTCATCCCGTCGATGTTCCTGGTGCTGCGCGGCGTGCCGAGCTTCGTGCTGGTGGTCTTCGCGCTCGGCTTCTTCACTTCGGCGCGGATCGCCGAGCAGGTCAAGGCCGGCATCCAGACCCTGCCCAAGGGCCAGACCTATGCCGGCCTGGCAGTGGGCCTGACGCTGCCGCAGACCTACCGCTACGTGATCCTGCCGATGGCCTTTCGCATCGTCATCCCGCCGCTGACCTCGGAGTCGATGAACATCATCAAGAACTCCTCGGTGGCCTTCGCGGTCAGCATCACGGAGCTGACGATGTTCGCGATGCAGGCGCAGGAGGAGACCTCGCGCGGCATCGAGATCTACCTCGCCGTGACGGGCCTGTACTTCGTCTCGGCCTTCGCGATCAACCGCCTGGCGCTGTTCATCGAGCATAGGGTGCAGGTGCCGGGAATGATCGGGGGTGGGAAATGAACCTCAACCTCGACTTCGGCTTTCTCAACTGGGGCGTCATCTCCAGCTTCGTCGCCAAGGGCTTCATCTTCTCGGTGCAGTTGACGCTGGTCGCGATGATCGGTGGCATTGCGCTGGGCACGCTGCTGGCGCTGATGCGCCTGTCGGGCAAGAAGTGGCTGGTGATGCCGGCGGCGTTCTATGTCAACACGCTGCGCTCGATCCCGCTGGTGATGGTGATCCTGTGGTTCTTCCTGCTGATCCCGCTGCTGATCGGCCGGCCGATGGGCGCCGAGCTCAGCGCCATCATCACCTTCACCGTGTTCGAGGCCGCGTACTACTCCGAGATCATGCGTGCCGGCATCCAGAGCGTGTCCAAGGGCCAGGTCTATGCCGGCTATGCGGTAGGCATGACCTACCCGCAGTGCATGCAGCTGATCGTGCTGCCGCAGGCCTTCCGCAACATGCTGCCGGTGCTGCTGACACAGACCATCATCCTGTTCCAGGACACCTCGCTGGTCTATGCCATCGGTGCCTACGACCTGCTCAAGGGCTTCGAGGTGGCGGGCAAGAACTTCAACCGTCCGGTCGAGACCTACCTGGTCGCGGCCGTCGTGTACTTCGTGATCTGCTTCGGCCTGTCGATGCTCGTGCGCCGGCTGCAGAAGAAGATCGCGATCATTCGCTAAGGAGCGGGCAGTGATTCAAATCAACAATGTCAGCAAGTGGTACGGCAGCTTTCAGGTCCTGACCGACTGCACCACGCGCATCAACAAGGGCGAAGTCGTCGTCGTCTGCGGGCCGTCGGGCTCGGGCAAGAGCACCTTGATCAAGACCGTCAACGCGCTCGAGCCGATCCAGAAGGGCGACATCATTGTCGATGGCATCAGCATCAGCGACCCGAAGACCAACCTGCCCAAGCTGCGCGCGCGCGTGGGCATGGTGTTCCAGCACTTCGAGCTGTTCCCGCACCTGACGGTCACCGAGAACCTGACGCTGGCGCAGATCAAGGTGCTCGGCCGCAACCAGGCCGAAGCCAGGACCCGTGGCCTGAAGATGCTCGATCGCGTCGGCCTGATGGTGCACAAGGACAAATTCCCTGGCCAGCTCAGCGGCGGTCAGCAGCAGCGCGTGGCGATTGCCCGGGCCCTCTCGATGGACCCGATCGTGATGTTGTTCGACGAACCGACATCGGCGCTGGACCCTGAAATGGTCGGCGAGGTGCTCGACGTGATGGTGCTGCTGGCCAAGGAAGGCATGACGATGATGGTCGTCACGCACGAGATGGGCTTCGCCAAGCGCGTCAGCCACCGCGTCATCTTCATGGACAACGGCAAGATCGTCGAGGATTGCAAGAAAGACGAGTTCTTCGGCGACCCCGATGCACGCTCACCGCGGGCGAAAGAGTTCCTGTCGAAGATCCTGCAGCACTGAGCGGCGCGAGCCCGGCTTCATACCGAATTGCGTTCAACCGCATAGGAACGAAGCGCGGTTTGCGGCCAGTTGTGTGAGTTCGATGTCCGCCATCGGCACGTCGTCGGTTCGTGCAAGCAAGGCCGGGCCTGGGCAGCCGCCGGGCGCTTCGGTGAGGCGGTCGGTGGGTACACCGACTGCACTGCGGTGCTCGGGCTCGGGGCCCCGTTGCAGAACTCCCGCCACTTGCTGCGCTCGTTGTGGTCAAACACCTGCAACGAGTCAGTTCACGAAGCGCGCGGGTACGCGCGC
>Ga0209254_10002558_pt1 | contig 16564 bp, 12 predicted proteins | sample FrelakmetDIP11DI_FD_187148 | JGI IMG/M metagenome (GOLD analysis project Ga0209254, IMG submission 187148) | Freshwater lake sediment microbial communities from the University of Notre Dame, USA, for methane emissions studies - DIP11 DI (SPAdes)... | ecosystem: Environmental > Aquatic >... | reverse complement strand
CAGGAGGTTCGACAAGCGAGCTCATCAGCTTGAACAGGGTAAAATAGTTTTCAAAGTCGCGTGTTGACATAAGCCCCATGGCATGAAGGTTGGGGGCAAAAATATATGCGTCTTCGTAAATCGTGCGATCCTGCACAATCGTATTCTTTGCCTTTTTTATTTCAAGTATCTGGCTAAAGCGCGAATTAAGAAAGTATATCTGGACATTAAACGACCATCTCTGCATATCCTCGTAGAAATCATTAAGATATGGATGGTTATCAACGTCCTCATACTGAGCTTGCCAGCCGTAATGTTTAGAAAGCAGTCCTGCCAGTGTTGTCTTGCCTGACCCGATATTGCCTGCGATTGCTATGTGCATAAAAACACGGTTTAAATCTGAGTTTAAATATAGGTAAAAGGGAGGGAGAAGAGCAGCATGTTAATAAAAAGATTTTAAATCCCGGCAGTTTTGAGAACGCTCTCGATGTACTCCCTGTTGTTTGAAAGTCTAGGCATTTTATTCTGTCCTCCAAGCTTGTCTCTTTCCTTGAACCACTTATAGAAAGTACCTGCCGGAACTATTCTCACCAATGGTTTTGAAAGGGTAATGTTCTTGTACCTTTTGGCCTCATAGTCAGAGTTTACTGACTGTAGGGTGGTATCAAGTATTTCAATGAAATGATCAAGGCTGTCAGGATCTTTGTCAAATTCTATTACCCATTCATGTGATCCCTTGGAAACGTCTCCCATATAAACCGGACCTGCCGTATATTCACTTATATGTGCGCCTGTTTCGCGGCAGGCATTGGCCAGCGCTTTTTCAGCGTTGTCAATTATGACCTCTTCACCGAAGGCGTTAATAAAATGCTTTGTCCGTCCGGTTATCTTTATCTTGTGCGGGAAGAGACTGGTAAATTCAACGGTGTCGCCGATGGTGTATCTCCATAATCCACCGTCAGTCGATATGACTACTGCATAATTTACTCCTTTTTCCACTTCTCCTATGGTAAGAGTCCGGGGGTTGTCAGAGTTGATCTCCTCCACGGGAATGAATTCGTAAAAAACGCCATAATCGAGCATGAGGAGCATCGAACTGTCAGACAGGTCATCCTGGATGGCAAAGAACCCTTCCGAGGCGTTGTATGTCTCGAGGTAATGCATCTGCGGGCCAGGAAGAAGGCGCTGGTATTGCGCCCTGTACGGGTTGAAGCTGACGCCGCCATGAAAAAATACCTCCAGGTTAGGCCATACCTCGTGCAGGTTATCCTTTCCCGTAGTTTTGAGGATATATCTTATCAGTACAAGATTCCATGATGGTACTCCTGAAATACTGGTCACATTAAGCCTGACGGTCTTTTCAGTTATCATTTTCATCTTCTCCTCGAAATCCTCGATCAGTGCGATCCGTGCCGGCGGAGTCCGGATCAGGTCGGCATAGACCGGGGCATTCTCGATGAGGATAGCCGACAGGTCACCGTAGAGTGAGTTGTTGCTGAAGTTGTTTATCTGGTGGCTGCCTCCCAGCGTAAGGCCTTTGCCGAGGAAGATCCTGGTATCGGGATTAATTGATGTGTATATTACCAGGCAGTCTTTCATACCACGGTAATGTGTTCCTTCAAGGGACTCTCTGGTAACCGGGATGAACTTGCTTTTAGCGCTTGTAGTGCCTGAAGATTTGGCAAACCACTTCACCTCGCCGGGCCAGAGCAGGTTCTTCTCACCGGCTCTGAGTCTCTCAACAAAGGGGATAAATTCCTCATAGCTCTGCAGCGGGACGCTTTTACGGAACTGTTCATAGGTTGAAACAGATGAATATCCGTGCTCCTTTCCCCATATGGTATCACTGCTCTGTATCAGGAGCTGATTTAATACTTTCTGCTGGGTTTCCGCCGGATATTTCCTGAAAAGGTCTATCTGGTTTACCCTCTTTGTGTTTATCCACTTTATAAAAGACGGAATAAAAGGCATTGAAAGTAATTTGTTTCAAAGATAATCAAAGAGATCTTTTGTTTACCGGAAGATCTCCTTCAGAACCTGGAGCGAACGCATCTGCCTGATACCCGGGAGATGAAACCGGTAATACTTCAGTATCCTCTCAAGCAGATCCGCCCGTTCTTCACCCGACAGGAACAAGTCTCCCAGTTGTCCGGCCGGCATCTGCAGGAGCCGGTTAAGGAGTGCGGCATGGCGTGGTTCCAGATAATCGGTGTGAGGCGGTGCTGTCTGCGTGAAATGACCGGTGACCATGTCAAAATAGCACTCGCTGAGAGAAGTGGGCGAGGGACCAATTCCCGTATAGGCTGTGAAGGCAACAAGGAACCAGAGATGAAAGTTACTGATGCCTGATGTCATCTCATCAAGTTTAATTACGGACGATTCGATGAAATCATATAACATACGGTTAACATCCTCTTCCCTTATGACACTGTATAGCAGCTCACTGATGAAAAGTGCAATGGAACTTCTATGTATATCGCCGGAAATGTTTTTCGGGATAAAGGAAAGGCTAAGCTCTTTCAGGTTACTGACCTCTCTTTTTTCATAACGATAGAGTTCCACATCAAAAATATTCAGCGGCTGAAAGTAAGAAAATTTAGAACTGCGTTTTTTTGAAGAGATGCCTTTGACCATCACCGATAATCTGCCGTACTCACGGGAATAGAATTGTGCTATCAGCGAGTTGTCGGAATAACGCACATGATGGAGGAGTATGGCTTCAGTCTTTACAAGCATGGTCTCAGGCCGCCTGTCCAAATGTATTAAAGTTTCTGCAGAGAGCCGCTCCGGTCACCGGCTGAGTTAAAAAATTGTATATTTACTTTTCAACTTTTATCGATGGATCCAAGGTCAAAAGATCAGCTTCTAAAGCGCGTGGCGCGGCTTGCTCGTCAGAACAAGGAGCTTGAGGAGCAGGTTAAGAAGCTTGAGAGGGAAAAGGAAAAGATCCTGGATGCAAACGAAAAGTACAAGCTGCTCCTTGAACGGAATAAACCGGCAGGCCTTAAAACTGAAGAGGAAGAGAAGTCTCTCAGGTTCAACATGGCCACTGTCCTTTTTGCCGATATTCAGGGATTCTCGAATCTCATTGAGGGCATGGATTCATCACAGTTGATGGATGAGCTTGATGAGATTTTATATGAGTTCGATGAAATAGTCAGAAGATATCACGTTGAAAAGATCAGGACCATCGGTGATACGTTCATGTGCGCCGGCGGGATACCGACAAAAAATATCACCAACCCCGTTGAGGTTGTCATGGCAGCGCTAGAGCTGAGAAATTTTCTTGACGCTTATGAGACCAGGAAGAGAGGCAGGGAAAAGATCTGGAGACTTAAGACAGGCATTCATACAGGTCCGGTCACCGCAACCATATCAGGAAAGAGCAAGGTCTCATATGATATCAAGGGAAGGGCAGTTAATACTGCGAGCCGCATAGAAGCCGTTTCAGAAAAGGATTCTATACTGATATCAGTTATGACCTATGAGCTGGTCAAGGAGTTCTTCAAATGTGAATATTACGGTAAACTGCCGGTAAAATATACCGGTAGCATCCAGATGTACCAGGTGACAGGTCTTCTGCCGGAGTTATCTGTGGAAGGCCAGGGACTGTTGCCCAATGAGGCATTCAGGATTAAACTCGGATTGATACAATTCACTGATATTCAGGAAATTATTCTTGACAAGCTCGAAAAGGAACTGCCTGATTTTCTCTTCTATCATAATGTAAAACATACCGTTGATGTGGTCACTGAAGTTGAGCTGATAGGATGGGCAGAAGGATGCAATGATGAGGAGATCCTGATACTTAAGACTGCAGGTTTGTTTCATGACGCCGGCCATACGGTTACTTACGACGGTCATGAGTACCAGGGGACGCTAATGGCACGGCAGACGCTTCCGGACTACGGTTATACCGATAAGCAGATTGACATGATCTGTCAGATTATCCTGTCGACAAAACTGCCCCCTAAACCGACAAACCTCCTTGAAGAAATAATTTGTGATTCTGATCTCGATTATCTGGGCAGAAGCGATTTTATTCCCGTATCGAATACGCTTTTTGAGGAGTTGAAAGCACAGAACAAAATTACGAAGCTGAACGACTGGAATAAGCTCCAGGTCAAATTCATTTCAGGGCATCAGTATTTTACCTCTACAGCGCGCAGTCTCAGGGAAGTCAATAAGCAGCTTCAGATTGAAAGGCTCCAGAGCCTCATTACTGAGGATTGATCACCGTATTACCAGCAGCTTGGTAACTGCAGTGAGGGTGCCGTCGTCATTGCTGCAGAATACAAGATAAATACCCGTTGCCACTCTTGCAGACCGGTAATTGTGCAGGTCCCATGTGACCTGGCCTCCAAGTGATACAGTCTCAAAGACAAGATTGCCGCTTATATCTGTAATCTTGACTGATGAACCCTCTACTAGACCGGTTACAGTTACGGGGCCCTCGTAATCTTCCCTGACCGGATTGGGAAACACATACATGCCAGAGTAGTCATCCTTACCGGTGGTGGCGTCACCACGGTAGGAGATGATACCTTCGGCAGTGCCAAACCAGACATCACCCGAAAGTCCGTTAACACTTATTTTCACGATATTGTCGGACAGCATGGGACTGTTGGCACTGGTGAAATGCAGCATCTCTTCCTTGCCGTCGTCAGACATAAGATATGCACCCGAACTCATTGTCCCGAACCATTTCCGGTTTGCACCGTCGACGGCGATGGTGGTGACTGTCTCTGTCCCTAGGAGGTAATCAGCCAGGCCTGATCCGTCATTTCTTGGGATCTTGATCCTGGTTGCTTTCAGGTCGGAGGAAAAAACTTTTCCCGGATTAAAATATACTGCCGGTCCCTGGTCTGTTCCTACCCAGATATTGCCATCCCTGTCTTCCGCTATGGAAAACACATTATTAATAACATGACCTTCAGCGTCTTCTACCTGGAAACTTATATCCCTGTCGTCTGAGACGTTTTCCGGGGTACCGGCAAGGTCATAAACCAGAAGTCCGTGACCACGGGGAAGCAATGCCCATATATGGTCATTTCCGTTGATAAGTATATCGCCCACAACCGGTACGTTCAGGTTTATGGAAGCTGATATCCAGCTTCCGTCCTTCTTAAGTGCCTTGAGGTTACCAGGCACGCCCGACTGTGTCATCCACAGGTTTCCCGACCTGTCAAATGCCAGGCCGCAGATACGGGTGTAGTTTCCTCCGGGGATTATACTTGTAAGAGGTGAGTTATACTGGTTAAAGTTATTCATGACTTCTCCTTCCCTGAACTCATAAATGCCATTTCCCCATGATGACACAAAGAAATGACCGTTATCAGCCGGGTCTGCCACCACCCTCATTGCGTCCCTGTCAGCAGATCCGTACAGGATATAGTGGTTCCAGATCTTACCGCTGTTGGCAAAAACCTGGAACGGACGGTAGACGTTACCCCAGGCATTGTCAACAGTTCCGCCGGTGACAAGACAGACAGTGCCTGCAAAATGAATGTCTGCAACATTGTTCGTATAAGGTCCCGGAAGGGTGTAATTGTTAAATTTGCTGTAGTCGGCCGTTGATACTAACCCGACAGAAGCATCAGCTATCCAGAGGCTTTCCCGGTAAAAAATGGTTTGTACAGGGTTTGCCGCGGCCCAGCCGTAACCTGTTATCTCCCTGATTTCCGCACCTTCCGGTGAGAACATTTTTATTGAAGAAGGCAAAACAACGCAAACATTGCTATTTGCAGCGTCAATCGATCTTATTGATCCTCCGGGAGCCGTGTAAATCAGTGCAGCGTTCTGGCCCGGGATGAAGCGGAACAGCGAATCGGAATCAGATGATGTGCCTGGTTTGCTGATGAAGAGCACAGAACCGGCAGCTGCAATACCGTTATATTTTGATAAAGGCGAAGGAAGTTCACCCAGCATCTCCCAATTGCCGAAATATGACAGGCCTGTTCTGTTCAGCGGCGCAAAATAAACGCCTCTTGCAGTTGCTGCATATATCTGATCGTTGATTATGGCTGTCTCATAGACTTCGTTGTTGTCACCGTCCGGGCCCGGTTTCCAGGTGTCAGCCACATACCTGCCTGCAACGCTGATGACCACTATCCCAAAACTGCCTGACAGCAGGGCCAGGTTTCCGGATACACTTATGCTGTAGATCTCCTTTAATCCCGGGATATATTTGTTCTTTATGTCAGGGATGTTCGTGATGACGCCTTTCCTTACAAGATCGACACCCGTATTGCGGTAGACAATGATCAGGGTTTGTTCCTCTTCGCACCATGCCACTGCGCCAATGAGAGTTTCATTCAGACCTGAAATTCTTGAGAGGGATGATGCAGTACCTGAAGGGATGTTCTGCACCAGGAGTGAGGCTCTGGCTGAAGAATAGATATTATCACCTCCACTGGTCAGGTAATGTGAAGTGCTGTAAGAGAGATGATCCTGCCATGAGCCGACCGTTCCCTGTGCACTTAGCAGGAAAGTCATGAAAAAGAGCTGTAATCCTGGCAATATTCGCTTCATAATTCTTAAACCGTGCCGATGCCGGTTTTATTGTCAAACAGGCTTCTGAGCAAGGAACGCAAGCAGTTTCTTCATTGCCTGTGCACGGTGTGAAATCTTGTTTTTCTCCGACAGGGGTATCTCTGCAAAGGTCAGATCATAGCCTTCCGCTACGAAAACAGGATCATATCCAAACCCATGTGTCCCTCTCCTCTTTTGAATTATCGCGCCATCCACCTTTCCTTCGAAAAGGTATTCGCTGTTATCATATATCAGTGCAATCACCGTTCTGAACCTGGCTTTGCGGTCTTCCACACCTTCAATCTCCTTCAGCAGTTTTATGATGTTGTCATCAGGGCCTTTACCTGCTCCGGCATATCTTGCAGAAAGAACTCCTGGCGCTCCGTCAAGGGCATTAACCTCCAGTCCGGTGTCATCAGCAAATACGTTCAGCCCTGTCCTGTCATGTACATAGCGGGCTTTAAACAGGGCATTGTCCGCAAGATTATCCGCATCCTCAGGTATATCTTCCGTTATGCCCACATCAGCCAGTCCGATAAGCTCGAACCTGTAATCAAGAAGATCACTTATCTCTCTGATTTTATGATTGTTGTTTGTGGCAAATATGAGTTTCATTTTATTATCTGATCAGATGCAAAATTAATCAATGGAAATTCAATGGACTGCTAAGTCAGAAAAAACAGTGAAATAAAAGACTATTTTTGTATGTATCAGCGTTTCTTAACCACTTATGGCCATCAAGTCCTTTCATGGTTTACTTTTTTTAAACCTCGTACTGTTATGTGCGTCAGGATCATTTCCGGTACATGCAGGCGCCGGCCAGGGAAGCATCTTTGAGGTAAAAGGTGGCATATTGGGGGTTTATCTTTACAAGTCGGATCAGAAGATTGATACTCTTGAAGGTAAACCTGTCCTGAAGTATCATGACGGGATAGTATTCGACATGATCAGGGGTGAAGAGTTGGAATATGCCTATTATCTTGATGGACCTGACGCAGGATGGTCATACTGGACCCCAAGAAGTTACAAGGAATATACCAACCTGGGCAGGGGAAAGTACACTTTTCTGTACCGGTACCGGGCACATGGCGGTAAAATATCAGGTGAAGGCTCTTTCCTGTTCAGGGTCAGGGCACCATGGTACTTTTCACCGGTGGCATGGGTGATCTATCCGCTTCTTCTTCTTTTCACCATTATGATGCTGAGGCGCCGGACACATAGGCTGTTCATGGAGAGGCAACGGCGGCTGGAAGAGCTTATCGCAGAACGCACGGAAGAGCTTCAGCACGAAAAGGAAAAATCAGATAATCTCCTGGCCAATATGCTTCCGAAGGGGACTGCTCAGGAGATCATGTCAAAGGGTAAGGCTGCAAAAACAAAGTACAATTTTGTGACAGTACTTTTTTCTGATATCCAGGGATTTACCAGGATAGCGGAGGAAATGAATCCCGAGGTTCTGATCGATGAGCTCGACCGCTTTTTCTTTCACTTTGATTCCGTAGCGGAAAAATACCGCATTGAAAAGATCAAGACCATTGGTGATGCTTATATGTGTGCGGGAGGTATTCCGGAGAGAAACAGGACCAATCCTGTCGAAGTGGTTCTTGCCGCGCTCGAGATGCAGAAATATATGCGTACCATGAGAGACGACCCGGCCAACATCGCCGCACGGTTCTGGGACATAAGGGTAGGAATACATACCGGGACGATCATTGCAGGTGTGGTCGGTCATAAGAAGATCACCTATGATATCTGGGGTGATACCGTTAACACGGCCAGCAGGATGGAATCCTCCGGCGAGGCTGGTAAGATAAATATCTCCGGAACGACACATGAATTTGTAAAGGATTATTTTACGTGCGATTACCGCGGAAGAATGCCGGTCAAGTATAAAGGTGACCTGGATATGTACTTTGTTACAGGTATAAGACCTGAACTGAGCGAACCTGACGGCTCGCCCAACAGGAAGTTCCTCAATAAGATTGAGATGATACGTATCCTCGATGTCGAAGAGCATGTCTTTACAAAATATTCTGAGAACGCGTCTCCTGACCTCTTCTTCCACAGTACAGATTATATACGCAGTGTTTGTCTTCAGGCTGATCTGCTGGCAAGGGCTGAAAAACTGGAAGACCATGAGTATATTCACCTGAGGCTGGCTTCGGTATTTCTTTCATTCGGATTCGTCTTTGATTATAACAACCCGATGGTTGCGGCCAAGAAGCGTGCTGAAGAGATTCTGTCTGTTTATGGCTTCGGCCGGGCAGCTTATGATGAAATTGCCGGACTGATGGATAAAGCTATCCTGCCTTCGCAGGAAAGTACCACGGGACTGGTTTTGCATGATGCCGTCTATGACTTTACCGGGAGGGTTGACTTCATTTCCTTGGTTGACAGACTTTTCAGGGAAGAGTTGGCATATGGTAAAGTGGGTGATCCGAAGACCTGGTTCAAAAACCTGATAAGAACAATTGAAGAAAACCCGTTCCAGACTGAGACAGCACAGAGACTTCGGTCTGTATCCCGGGAGGAACAACTATCTGCCCTTCAGGCATATGCCGGGGAGAAGCTTAACAATACCTAAAATCATTTGGTTCTTTACTTATTAAGTGTAAATTTGAAAAAATCAAATAACAATTGTCATGGTTAATTTAGATTGGAACAATCTGCCTTTTGGCTATGTCAGAACCGATTACAACGTAAGATGTTATTTCAGGAACGGACAGTGGAGCAGCCCGGAAAAGTCAGATTCTGAATATATAAATGTTCACATTGCTGCTACCGGTCTTCATTACGGTCAGGAGTCATTTGAAGGTCTCAAGGCTTACAAGGGCCGTGACGGCAAGGTAAGGCTGTTCCGGTGGGAAGAAAATGCTAAGAGACTTATTTCGTCTGCAAATGGAATCAAGATGGAGCCGGTACCAATTGATCTTTTCAGGGAAGCAGTGTTCACTGCAGTAAAACTTAATGAGAAATTTGTGCCTCCGTTTGGTTCCGGGGCATCATTGTATATCAGGCCATTGCTCTACGGAAGCGGAGCGGAGGTTGGAGTCAAACCCGCATCGGAATATACTTTCATAGTTTTTGTCACACCTGTGGGGCCTTATTTCAAAGGCGGTGTAAAGCCTGTCGATATGCTGCTTTGCCGGGATGTTGACCGTGCTGCACCACTTGGCACGGGTAATATAAAGGTCGGCGGCAATTATGCTGCCAGCCTCAGGGCTATCGTAAGAGCCCGCAATGAGGGCTACGGTAATGTACTGTTCCTGGATGCCAGGGAGAAAAAGTATATTGATGAATGCGGACCTGCCAACTTCTTCGGCATAAAAAACAACACATACATTACACCTCTTTCTGATTCAATACTTCCCTCAATAACAAATAAAAGTATTATTGCTATCGCTGAAAAGATGGGAATGAAGATAGAGAGACGCAAGGTGCCCGTTGAGGAGCTTGACGAGTTTGAGGAAACGGGGGCATGCGGAACTGCTGCGGTAATAAGCCCTATTGCAAAGATTGTTGATACTGACACCGGTAAGACGTACGAATATTGTAAAGACGGTAAACCCGGACCTGTTTCAATGAAGCTCTACAGCAAACTTATAGGGATACAGTACGGGGAAGAACCGGATGATTTCGGCTGGATGACAGCGCTGGAATAACCATACCGGTGATATTCATTTATCTTATTGACAGCTTTTTATGAAAAAGTTAACAGCCATTTGAAGGAAATGGCTGTTTCTGTGCTATTTTTGACACAAAGATCAGTTGGTGACAAGGACGGTCGGAGGTATTTCCAGGTACAGGTTAGGCAGCTCATACGCAACACTGATAGTCAGTGTGTCACTGGTGCTTTTCCTTCTGGGAATTTTAGGAATGGTACTCATCAACGCCAGGCAACTGTCAGATTATTTCCGTGAGAGTCTTTCCTTCACAATAATGCTGAAGGAAGACGCCCGTGAGGCTGATATCAGGATGCTGCAGAAGGAGCTTGATGCCAAGAGTTATGTCAAGCAGACAGAGTATGTATCCAAAGATGAAGCGGCGGTAAAGTTACAGGAGGAGCTGGGCGAGGATTTTCTTGATTTTCTGGGGTATAACCCGTTGATGCCGACGATAGATGTGTACCTGCTGGCTGATTATACACATCCTGACAGTGTTATTAAAATTGAGAAAGTGATATCTGAGTACCCTGTTGTTGATGAGGTATACTACCAGGAATCCATCCTTAACCTGATAAATGAGAATGTTAAAAAGATCAGTGCGTTTCTGTTGATAATAAGCGCCCTGCTTTTCCTGATAGCTCTTACCATTATAAACAACACAATCAGGTTATCCATTTATTCAAAGAGGTTTCTGATTAATACCATGCAGCTGATAGGTGCTAACAGATCATTCATCAGAAAGCCTTTCATTCTTAAGAGTTTATTCTTCGGTTTTCTTGCGGCACTCATTGCCATAGGGCTCCTGATGGGGCTGATGTTCCTGATCGAGAAGGAGTTTTTTACGCTGTTCACTTATGAGAATATCAATCTCTTTTTACTATTATGCCTTGCACTGGTGGCCTCAGGAGTGATCATTAATGCTGTTTCGACTTATTTTGCCCTGAACAGGTATCTGGGCATGCACGAGGATAAATTATATTTTTAGAAAATATGAGCGCTAAAAAGGAAGAAGATAAAAAACCTGGTTTTGCCCTTGGCAGGGAAAACTACAAGCTGATGGCCATTGGGTTTGCCATCATCATAATTGGTTTCATTCTGATGGCTGGGGGCAAGTCGGATGACCCCAAAGTCTTCTCTGAGGATATTTTCAGCTTCCGGAGGATTACCATCGCTCCGCTGATAGTCCTTGCAGGATTCATTTTCGAGATCTATGCGATCATGAAAAGGCCGAGGGAGTAATCTTATCAGTGGAGTGTAACTTAACAGCAAAGCATGAATTGGTATGAAGCCCTGATCTTTGGGCTGGTTCAGGGGCTGACTGAGTTTTTGCCGGTCAGCAGCGACGGACATCTTGAGATAGTCAAGTACATATTTGGAGGAATAGAGGAAAGCTTTCTTTTTTCTGTTGCCGTTCACGGAGCGACAGTATTAAGCATAATCGTGGTGTTCTGGAAAGAGATACTGAAACTTCTGCAGGGGGTCTTTAAGTTCAGAATGAATGAGGAAACGATCTATGCACTTAAGATTGTTGTTTCCATGATCCCGGTGGCTATTGTCGGGTTTACTCTGAAAAATTTTGTAGAGTCACTTTTCACAGCCAATATGCATATAACAGGCTCATTTTTACTTGTCACGGCGCTCTTCCTGGTCTTTGGTCATTTTATAAAAAAAAGAAACAAGGAGATTTCATTCGGAGGAGCCTTCCTGATGGGTATTGCCCAGGCGCTGGCTGTGTTGCCGGGATTATCGAGATCAGGATCGACCATCTCAACCGGACTTGTGCTTGGATATAAGAAAGAGGAGCTGGCGCGGTTTTCATTTTTGATGGTGATAGTGCCTATCATAGGAGCTAATGCTGTTGAGCTCCTTACTGCTGAGAAGGTTGCCATTGATGTGGTTGCCTTCCCACTGATAATAGCATTCATCACTGCTTTTATTTCAGGTTATGCCGCCTGCAGGTGGATGATAAGTATTGTGAATAAAGGCAAACTGGGATGGTTTGCATTGTATTGTCTTATACTTGGTCTTTCACTAATTTTCTTTACCTGACAATGGTAAAAAACTGCCTTGACTTTGAGACTGGCGAAATCCTGTTGCTTGCAAAGCCACTTTACTGGACTTCTTTTGACCTGGTGAATAAGATAAAAATGGCTTTGCGTCACCATTGCGGACTTAAAAAGCTTAAGGTTGGTCATGCCGGCACTCTTGATCCCCTGGCAACAGGGTTGATGATAGTTTGTACCGGTAAAGCCACAAAGCGGATCGATGAATTCAGGGATCTTAGCAAGGAATACACCGCGGTAATCAAATTCGGACAAACGACACCTTCATTTGACCTTGAAAGTCAGATAGACAAAGAATACCCTGCAGATCATATTACTGTTGAGCTTATCAAAGAACAGCTGCCTCTGTTTCTCGGGGAACAGTTTCAGGAGCCCCCGCTCTTCTCCGCAAAGTTTGTAGATGGTAAGAGAGCCTATGAACTGGCCAGGAAAAAGATCGACAGGAAACTTGAAAAGGTGAGAGTGCATTTTCATGAGCTTGAACTGCTTGATTATAATCAAAAGGAAGCAAGAATCAGGATTCTCTGCAGCAAGGGTACCTATATCAGGGCTTTCGCACGGGATCTTGGCCTTGCGTTGAACAGCGGAGCCCATTTGGCCAGGCTGATCCGCAATGCAATAGGTGACTACAGGATTGAAAAAGCTCTGTCTGTTGAAGAATTCAAGTTTATTCTTGAGAATATGAAACAAATCGAAAAATCAAACGTATAATACTTCTTATCTAAACCATTTTGTACAATGAAACTGTCTCAATTCAAGTACACATTACCGTCAGAGTTGATAGCTCTGTATCCAACAAAAAACCGGGATGAGTCAAAGCTGATGGTTGTTCACAGGGATACCGAAGATATTGAGCATAAAGTGTTCAAGGATATTGTGGACTATTTTAAGGAACAGGATGTGCTGGTTTTCAACAACACAAAGGTTTTTCCTGCCAGGTTATACGGCAATAAGGAAAAAACCGGTGCCGAGATAGAAGTCTTTCTTTTGCGTGAGCTGAACCGTGAGCAGCGTTTATGGGATGTGCTGGTCGATCCGGCACGCAAGATCAGGATAGGCAACAAGCTCTATTTCGGGGAGGATGACCTGCTCGTTGCAGAAGTGATAGACAACACGACATCGAGAGGCCGGACGCTGAGGTTTCTTTTTGACGGAACCTATGAGGAGTTCAAGCAGACCCTTTATTCTTTAGGTGAAACCCCGCTGCCTAAATTTATTAACCGGCCGGTTGAGCCAGAAGACAATGAGAGGTATCAGACAATTTTTGCCAAGCATGAGGGGGCTGTAGCTGCTCCGACAGCGGGCCTGCATTTTAGCAGGGAACTGTTGAAGAGGCTGGAGATCGTTGGGGTTGAGTTTGCCGAGATCACTCTGCACGTTGGACTGGGCAACTTCCGTAATGTTGATGTTGAGGATCTGACGAAGCACAAGGTTGATTCGGAAAGAATAATAATAACTGATGAGGCTTCTGCCAGGATAAACAAGGCAAAGGATCGAAGGAGCAGAATTTGTGCAGTAGGTACAACGGTAGTCCGTACTCTTGAAAGCTCGGTGTCAACGTCAGGTATGGTAAAGCCGTTCAATGGCTGGACCAACAAGTTCATTTTCCCGCCATATGAATTTAAAGTGCCCGATATGCTTGTCAGCAATTTTCACCTTCCTTATTCAACTCTTCTGATGATGGTATCGGCATTTGCAGGATATAATCTGTCCTTTGAGGCCTATCGGATGGCTGTCAAGGAAAAGTACCGTTTCGGAACCTATGGTGATGCCATGCTAATTATTTAGCATACAGCCTACAAGGTTGTTAATAAACAAATGTCAATGTGTATAAATCGTACCGGTCGTAGTTGCCGGCACATTTATTTTATCGCAACTTCACACATTTAGAGACAAAAAATGTCCTGTTACGAGGCAACCAATATTGATTTTTTTGTGTCAAAGTAAATATAATCCTGATATCTGAACCCTAAACTCACAATTCAACCGCGGAGATTGCGTTAAATAGTCAGAAGCAGTATGACCGGGAAAATTTTCTCCATGCAATCCAACATGATCAACACAAATGGTCAGCAATTTAAATCTGGACTTAGCTGTGGTACGTTAAGCCACAGTGGGACTTTAGTGCCGTTACTGATTGTGATTTTTAGCTTTTTCTTATACAGCAATGTTGCTGCACAATGCGGGCCAGGGAAAATTTCAAAGACAATACAGGGATTTGGATCAATCATTACAGATGATAATTCATACAATGGTAATACCGGGCCAAATGCACTGGGAGGACCTGATGGAAATGGAGCTTTTTTTAGCAATAATGGACAGTATATTATCATTGATTTGCTTGACACAGTAAGGGCTGGACAAACTTATTCCTTTATATGGAGACAATATCCGGGTATAGGTCCGGCTTCACAAATATGGTGGAGTGAATCAATTGATGGGATTAATTTTACTGACCATCCATCCAGCGGAATAGTAAGCACAACTAACGAAAGATATTTCAGCACCGACATAGCAGCGGCAACTAACACCAGGTACATTAAGCTATCTATGATTAGTGGCACAAATGATTTTAATGTAGATGCCATATCATATTTTGCGACAAAGTGTTACTCAGATAACTGCAGCGCCGGATATACTGCCCAGTTAATTGCAGGTAACGGCACTTATACAAGTGGCAATAGCATTGTTGATCCCACCTATGCTAACTTTGTGCCTGATGGAAGGGGCGCTTTTCTTAATTCAACGACAGACTATGCAAGGTTCAGGCTTCCCTTTACCATTCCTGTAGGTCAGGAATATTATATAATCTGGAGACCGGCAGAGAATACGGCTCAAATGAGAATTCGTGAATCAGAAGATGGGTCAACATGGTCAGGCTATAAATACTCAGCATCCCTTGCAGCATCCACTCTTTTTGTGTTACATATTGAAAAAGCAGGAACACTTACAAGATATATCGAGATCTCTCCTGCAAATTCTAATGATTTGTATGTGGATGCAATGGTTTTCAATGCAATAACTTGCGCACTCTCTGCTCCGGATTTAGATGTTAGTGGTGATTTTGAATACTGTGGTTCTCCAATTTCTATTGCTCCTTCCCTGAATATAACTGATCCCAACAATCAAATTATCAATTCAGCTTATGTACAAATAACAACCGGATTTGTCTCAGGACAAGATGTCTTGAATTGTACTGATAATTATGGTATTACGCATACTTACAATTCGACTTACGGAGTCCTTTATCTTACTGGGCAGGCTACCATTTCACAATATCAGTCAGTATTAAGGAGCGTTGTTTATAGTAATAGCAGCGGAAATCCCCCGGGCACCACCAGGCAGGTTGTTTTCTCACTGGAGCGTTACAACCCTAATACAGATCATTATTACAGATATGTTGCTGTTCCAAACATAAGGTGGCCACAGGCAAGGCTTGATGCCAACAGGGCAATTCTTTTCGGGATGCAGGGTTACCTTGTAACAATCACATCCGATAATGAAAATAATTTTCTTCTCTACCAGATGGCAGGTAATACGTGGATTGGGGGTTCGGATTTTTATATAAATGAAAGCGATTGGTACTGGATGACCGGACCTGAAGCTGGTACTATGTTTTGGCAGGGAGAAGAAGGCGGCACTGAAATAACCTATGCGAATTGGAACCCCGGCACTGAACCAAATAATTACAATGGGAATGATGAAGTATTTGCCCATATCTACCCACCCGGATCTGCGAATTCCGGGACCTGGAATGATGAATTACCCGCTTATAATCTTGGGGGATATTATGTAGAGTTTGGAGGCATGCCGGGAGACCCGGCGCTGGATCTGTACGGAATAGTTAATGTAAACATAGATGATGAGCCTCCAACACTTATAGGAGTTTTTCCGACAGGCCAGTCGAACATGAATTTGTGTTACAATGCAATCCCGGCAGGACCTGCGACAGCAACAATAGCTGCGCTTTATACTGACAATTGCGGAGGCACAATCACGGTTACTAAATCAGGTACTCCGACAGGCAATGACTGTGCATGGAGTGTAACTTATACATACACAGTAAGAGATTGGCATTTTAATTATGTCGCGAGTGTGCCAACAATTACATATAGCGGAGGAGACAACACGAGGCCTACATGGACCACGGCAGCAGGTAACCTTGACCGCACGGTATCGTGCAGTAATGCAGCAGCGCTTACGGCAGCACAGGCATTGGTTCCGGTAGCATCGGATAACTGTGATGCAACGCTTACACCGGTTAAGACAGCCGGATTGTTTGCAGCCGGTACGTGTCCACAGGCAGGAACTTACACGAACACCTGG
>Ga0209254_10002557_pt1 | contig 16568 bp, 18 predicted proteins | sample FrelakmetDIP11DI_FD_187148 | JGI IMG/M metagenome (GOLD analysis project Ga0209254, IMG submission 187148) | Freshwater lake sediment microbial communities from the University of Notre Dame, USA, for methane emissions studies - DIP11 DI (SPAdes)... | ecosystem: Environmental > Aquatic >... | reverse complement strand
GTCAGAGTGCCTTCCGCAGCGGGAGGCACCCTGACCCCCTTTCCGCCGCTTCCATTGTCCATCGTCATGCCGTCCTCCTTGGCCGTGCGATGATTACTCACCGAGCACACTCGCGAAAACCAACGGCGCAACGATGCTGGCGTCGGATTCGATGATGTACTTCGGCGTATCCGCCGACAGTTTGCCCCAGGTGATCTTCTCGTTGGGTACCGCACCTGAGTACGAGCCGTAGCTGGTGGTCGAATCGCTGATCTGACAGAAATAGCCCCACCGCGGAATGTCCTGCATCAACAGATCCTGGCGCAACATCGGCACGACACAGATCGGAAAGTCACCGGCGATCCCGCCGCCGATCTGAAAGAAGCCAATTGATGCGCCGGCTGATACGTGACGGTACCAGTGCGCGAGCCGGATCATGTACTCGATGCCGCTGCGCACAGTGTGGACATTTTTCAGGTCACCGTTGATCACATGCGCTGCAAAAATATTCCCGAGCGACGAGTCTTCCCAGCCGGGCACGAAGATCGGCAGATCGCGCTGACATGCGGCATACAGCCACGAGTCGTTCGGGTCGATCTGAAAGCTGCCGTCGAGCTTGCCCGAGCGCAGCATTTTGTACATGTATTCGTCGGGGAAGAACTGTTCGCCTGCACGCTCCGCGGCGGTCCATTCCTCGACGATCACGTGCTCGATGCGTCGGATCGCTTCTTCTTCCGGGATGCAGGTGTCCGTGACTCGATTCAGATGCCGACTAAGCAGGTCTTCTTCGGCTTGCGGCGACAGCTCGCGATAGTGCGGCACACGCACGTAATGATCGTGGGCAACCAAATTGAACAGATCCTCTTCGAGATTCGCACCGGTGCAGCAGATGGCGTGGATTTTGTCGCGGCGGATCATCTCGGCAAGCGACAGGCCCAGCTCCGCGGTACTCATCGCCCCGGCAAGCGTCATCAACATCTTGCCGCCCTGGTCGATGTGACGTGAATAGCCGTCTGCCGCATCGATCAGCGCGGCAGCATTGAAGTGTCGGTAGTGATGGCGCAGAAAGTCACGCACGTTTGTCATCAAAATTCTCCGCGCGCAACCAAAGCGCCCGCCAGCTTACGTGCTGCGTCGTGGGGTCGCAAGAAAGTGCCCCAACCCAGCGATTTAGCGGCGCAATCTATCATTGCAGTCTATCGGCGCGGCAGTGGAACCTGCTGCGTCAAACAATGAAAGGTGCCGAGACCGACGACCAGCGAACGACAATCGATCGGTACGATGCGTCGATCCGGAAAGCACTCGCGCAGCACATCGATTGCCTGAGCGTCCTGCGGACAATCGAATACCGGCAGCAGCACGACGTCGTTGCCGATATAAAAATTCGCATAGCTCGCCGGCAGTCGGCCGCGGCTGTCAGATACCGGGTTCGGCATCGGCAGTTCAATGATCGACAGCGCGCGATCATCGGCCAGACGCATCGATCGCAGTCGGCCAAGATTCTCCGCCAGCGGTCGATGGTTTGGATCGCGGGGGTTCGATTCAACGACAGTAATCACGGTTGCTTCGGCGACGAAACGCGTCAGGTCGTCGACGTGGCCGTCAGTATCGTCGCCGACGATGCCATCGCCGAGCCACAACACCCGGGTTGTACCGAGGTAACGCGCCAGCATCGACTCGATGTCGGCGCGGGTCAGCTGCGGGTTACGGTTCGGATTCAGCAGACACGCTTCGGTGGTCAGCACGGCGCCGGCCCCGTTGACGTCGATCGACCCGCCTTCGAGCACACAATCGATGCTGATCGTCGGCACACCGAGCGCATCTGCCATGCGCCGCCCGGCAGCATCGTCGGCAGCGTACGGTTGATACTTTTCGCCCCACGCATTGAAACGAAAATCGAGTGCCACGAGCGCGTCATTCCGATCGAACCCGAAGATCGCGCCATGATCGCGACACCATGCGTCGTTGGTCGGGATCAGATGGAACAGCACCCGCTCCGGCGCTACCGATCCAACGAATCGTTGGGCGACCGCCGCCCGATGCGCGACATCGAGCACATTGATGTGCACGGTTTCACCGTCGGCCAATGCAATCACCGCCTGGGTCAGCGCCGCCTCGGCTTCGGCCAGGCAACCGGGCCAGGTCCGCCGGTTGTGCGGCCACGACAGCCAGGTACCCTGGTGCGGCGCCCACTCCGGCGGCATGTGATATACAACGACGGGTTCCGACATCACGCGTTCCTCTTGTGCGGTGCGCATTATACGGGCCGTTTTCCGGCAGGCGCCCCAGGATTTCCTCGCGACCAATCACTGCGCGACTAACAACAGCGATACGGCGCGGCGCGCCATTGGACAGGTCGCATTCATGCGGCCAACCGCGATGGAACACGCGACAGTGGCACCAAATACCGGCACCATTCGACGTTGATGCGCATCGGGAATCCCGCAAACCATGATCCTGTTCTTTCAACTGCTGATCGGCCACGCGTTGGCGGACTTCGTACTGCAGTCCGACACCATGGCGCGGGCCAAGGATCGACACAGCGAGCTGGCGCAATCCAGAGGCGCGAATTTTCCGGCCTGGTACTACTGGATCGCGGCCCATTCGCTGGTGCATGGCGGCGCGGTGTATCTATTCACCGGCAGCGCGCTGCTCGGGTTGATCGAAACCCTGTTGCACGCGGCGATTGATTGCGCGAAGTGTGAACGTCGGATCGACTTTCATCAGGATCAGGTGCTTCACGTGCTGTGCAAAGTCGGCTACTGCTTCTTGGTGTAATGAACGCTGGAGAAACGCGACGATGAACATCACCGGCATCGATCACATCTATCTTGCGGTCACCGACTTTGCCCGATCGGAACGGTTTTACGACCAGGCCATGGAAGTTCTGGGCTTCAAAAAATCTGATGAATGGATTGCCGGGGAACCGCATGCGCATTACCTGCGGCCGACGCTGCAGATCTCGCTACGACCGGCCCGCAGCCACGCGGCGCACGATTCATATGCCGCCGGCCTGCATCATCTTTGCCTGCAGGCGGCAACACGAGCCGACGTCGATGAGGCCTATGCGGCATTGACCGGCCTTGGCATCAAAGCGACACAGCCCAAGCTGTATCCACACTACAACCCCGAGTACTACGCGACCTTCTTCGAGGACCCCGACGGCATCCGCCTCGAAGTGGTCGGACGCACCGGCACACGGCAGCTGTTGGCCGATCGTTGGCACGAGTTCACGACGTTTCTGAATCCATGGGCGCGTTAGCCGGTCGCCACGGCGCGGAAAACGAGCGCATCTTTCACGTCAGCGAAACCTCCGGGCTCGCTCGATTTCATCCGCGCGCGGATGCACAAGGCCGTGCACGCGTCTGGGCAATCGGAGAATCGCGCCTGCACAACTATCTAATGCCGCGCGATTGTCCGCGTGTCACGTACTACTCGAGTGCAACCACCACGCCGGCGGACCGCCGGGTGTTTTTCTCCGTCGCGGACCGCCAATCGGTCGTGGCGATCGAACACGCCTGGTTGACCGCGCTACAACTCACGCGCCTGCATGTATACGAGTTCGCCACCGATGGGTTCGTGCTCGAAGATGCCATCGCCGCGTACTACGTGTGCCCGCACGCAGTGACACCGATTTCGCATCGCGAGATTGCCGAGCCGCTGACCGAACTATTCGACCGCGGCGTTGAACTGCGCGCGCTGTCGACACTGTGGCCCCTGCGCGATGCGGTCGTCGCGTCGAGTCTCGCTTTTTCGATCATTCGTATGCGTAATGCCCAGCCGCGCGACGCGTCGCCGACGACCGCGTGACCGGAGTACCATGGCATCGATGCCCGCTGGAGCACAGCAGATGATCCTCGACCATATCACCGTCTCGGTAACCAACTTCGAACGTTCGAAGACGTTCTACGAACGCTCGCTGAAGCCGCTCGACATCACTGTCGTCGCACAGTTCGACGGCTTCGCCGGTATGGGCAAGAACGGCCGCCCGCAGTTCTGGTTTGCCGCCGGTACCATCGGTGCGCACAAGACCCATATCGCTTTCGTTGCACAAACACGCGCCGAGGTCGATGCGTTTTATGCGGCGGCGATCGCAGCCGGCGGCCGCGACAACGGTAAACCCGGCCTGCGGACGATGTACCACCCGACCTACTACGGCGCGTTTGTATTCGACCCCGACGGGTACAACGTCGAAGCGGTCTGCCACGCGGCGCCATGACACCATGATCGCGCGTCGCGCCCGCAACCCTGCAACACCGGCAATCACATGAATAGCGCCATTCTCGAACACGCGATGCTGGAGGTCCGTCCCGGACAAGAGCAGGCATTCGAAGCCGCTTTCGCCAAAGCACAGAACATCATCAGCGCCGCCGACGGGTATCTGTCGCACCGCCTCGAGCGCTGTGTCGAACAGTCGAGTCGGTACTTGCTGCTGGTCGAATGGACCACGCTCGAAGCGCACACCGTCGGTTTTCGCAGTTCGGCCGAGTACCAGCAGTGGAAGTCATTGTTGCACCACTTCTACGATCCGTTTCCAACGGTTTTGCACTTCCGCGCCGTTTATAGCTCGGCACAAGACCCGGTCGATTCGCTCGATGACTAAACACCTGCTGACACCCGGAGCTTGGATCGGTCGAGGCAGCTTCCTCGAAAAAGGCCAATCGCTCGGTACCACGATCGAATGCAGCTTCGACGTCACCTCCGAGCAGGTTGGCACGCACCTCAAAGGTGAGCTGACCATACGCGAAGGATCCGCGCGCCACGCCTTCGCGGTGTGGATCACACCGAACGACACCGGCACCTATGACGTCGCGGCGCAATTCGGCGGGGCTAATCTCGAAGGTACCGCGAAGATGGAGAGCTACCCGAATCTCGGCATGTTGTGGGGCACACGCGGCGATCTACAGGTGTCGTGCACGATGTTCGATCTGCGCAACGGCCGCGGCTTTCGCGGCTTCAGCCGTTCGTCGAAGTCACAGCTGACGTGGGAAATGGTATTGCGCGAAGAACACGTCACGACGACGGCGACCAACGTAGTCACACTCGGCACCGGCAAGAAGCGCAAATGACCAACCGCCAGCAACCGCTGCTGCGCGTCTACGGCGATCTGCGTTCGGGCAACTGCTACAAGGTCAAATTGCTTTTGAATCATCTCGACATGCCGCACGAGTGGCAGCACGTCGACATCATGAAGGGTGAATCGCGAACGCCACAGTTTCTTGCTCGTAATCCCAACGGCCGGGTTCCACTGCTCGAACTACCCGACGGCCGCTGCCTCGCCGAATCGAATGCGATCCTCAATTTCCTGGCCAGCGGCACCGCGCTGCTGCCCGATGACCCATGGCTGCGCGCGCAGGTGCTGCAGTGGCAGTTCTTCGAGCAGTACAGCCACGAGCCCTACATCGCAACCGCCCGCTTCATCGCGCTCTATCTCGGGCTGCCGGATTCTCGGCGCGCCGAATACGAAGCCAAACAAACGGGCGGCCATGCTGCGCTGCGCGTGATGGAGTCGCACCTGACGAACCTCGACTATTTTGTTGGCGACCGCTTCACAATCGCCGACATCACTCTGTACGGCTATACGCACGTCGCCGACGAAGGCGGCTTCTCTCTCGCGTCGTATCCCTCGATCAATCGTTGGCTTTCGCGCATCGCCGCGCATCCGCGTCACGTGGCAATGCCTGCGGCTTAGCCGGTTCGTTGGCCAACTGCCAGAAATACCCCGTAACTGCGTGCGCCCCTGGCGATCTGCATACACGTGTCGAAGCGGACGTGATTGAACCCGGCATCGCACAGCGCAGCACCCAACGCGCCGCGATCAAAGCCGTGATGTACATCGACTTCGGGACCGTGGAACGAGCCGTCTTCCGCGTCGAGGTCAGCGACACACAGGTACCCACCGTCGTTCAACAACGTGTACAGCTTGCCCAGCAGATCCCCGGTGTCGGGTACATGATGGAGCGTCATCATCGAATAGACGATATCGAAGCGTTCCGCCGGCAGCGGGTCTCGGGTCAGATCGAGCGGACGCACGGCCATCCGCGAAGATCCGCTCGCGGCCACCTTTGATCGCGCGACATCGAGCATGCCGCTCGAACTGTCAGTCAACAGTATCGATCCGAGTTCATCCGCAAGCTCGAACGACAGCAGACCCGTACCAGCGCCGTATTCCATGGCACTCATATTCGCAGACAGTTCTACCTGGCGGCGGATCGCATCGGCGACCGCCGCGGCACGCTTACGTTTGCCCGGATCTTCGTCCCAGGTCGCGGCACGCGCATCAAAACTGCTGGCGTTCGCCACGCGCGTCAGCCCCGCCCGGTCGGTACCTCGTTGAACGGAATACCTTTGTCGACGCGTACGTCCTGCGGTAATCCAAGCACCCGTTCGGCCAGGATGTTCAGCAGAATTTCGTCTGTGCCGCCCGCGATCCGGCCGCCCGGCGCAGCCATGAACGTCATCTGAATCAGGCCGGCCGCTTCGGCGATTTCCGGATCGTTGATTGCACCGGACATCTCCAGCAGATCCATGCAGAAGGACGCCATGTCCTGCGTCTTTGGCGCACCAACCGCTTTGCCGATCGAGTTTTCCGGCCCCGGGGTCTGGCCGCGCGACATCGCCGTCATCGTGCGATAACCGGTGTACTTCAAGCCCGCCTCTTCGACATACCAGTTCGCCAGCCGCGCGCGCACCGAGCGATCTTCGATCGCCGGCCGATCGTCGATCATCACCTTCTGTGCCAGCTTGTACGCCAGGTTGAAGTTGACGCCCGCGCCGCCGGCGCCGATCGATGCACGTTCGTTCATCAGCGTCGTCAACGACACCTGCCAGCCCTGACCCACTGCGCCGAGCCGCTGCGAATCCGGAATACGCACGTCGGTGAAATACACCTCGTTGAAGTTCGCACCACCGGAAATCTGTTTGATCGGCTTGATCTCGATGCCTGGAGTTTTCATGTCCAGGAAGAAATACGTCAATCCCTTGTGCTTCGGCACGGTCGGGTCTGAACGCGTCACCAGAATTCCCCAGTCGCTGTAGTGCGCGCCGGAGGTCCAGATCTTCTGGCCGTTGACGATCCACTCGTCGCCGCGTTTCTCCGATCGCGTGCGCAGCGCCGCAAGATCGGATCCACCCGCGGGTTCGCTGAACAATTGACACCAGATCTCTTCGCCGCTGGCGAGTTTCGGTAGATAGCGCTTTTTATGCTCATCGGCTGCATACGTCATCAGCGTTGGCGCTGCCATGCCTTGACCGATCATGAACACGCTCTGCGGCGTATCGAACTTGCTCTCTTCCTGTCCCCAGATCACCTGATCCATCGCTCCGGCGCCACGGCCGCCGTATTCCTTCGGCCAGCGCAGGCACGCCCAACCCGCATCGTACTTGCGCTTCTGCCAGAGCCTGGCCTTTGCGATGTAGTCGAGACCTTCGAGTTCGTTTGTTGTGGGTACGTTGGCTGTCAGCCAGGTACGTGCTTCGTCGCGGAAGCGTGCTTCGGCCGCGGTGTCGTTGAAATCCATGAATGCTCTCCCGTGAATCGTATTAGGCGACGTTGCTGTGTTCGACAGCGGTAATCAGCCGATCCTGCCAGAAACTTTCGCTGCCGATATTCACCGACAACAGCTTGGCGCGGCGATAGTAGAACTGGCAGTCGAACTCCCACGTGAAGCCCATGCCGCCATGAGTCTGAATGTTCTCTTTCGACGCGAAGTAATACGCCTGAATGGCGGCCACACGCGCGGATGCCGCAGCCAACGCGAGTTCGGCAGCGTTGGTATTCAGCGCCCAGGCACCGTAGTAGCAGTTCGAGCGCGCCAGCGTGTTTTTGATGTAGGCCGTGGCGAGTTTGTGTTTGATCGCCTGATACGACGCGATCGAACGGCCGAACGCATAACGCCCCAGTGCGTATTCCTTCGCCATGTTCAACGCGGCGTCGGCGCCGCCGACCTGCTCCCATGCGAACAGAATCGCCGCGCGGTCGAGCAGCTTCTGCGTCAGCGCCCAACCTTCGCCGTCGGCGCCGAGGAGTTGTGCATCGGCGCTACGCAACGTGATCGAGGCATGCGAGCGCGTCGGGTCGAGTGTGGAGACGACACTACGTTTGACGTTGCGCTGCGTCAGATCCACGAGATACCAGCTCGCCTTGTCACCTGCGCGGCTCTTCGCAACGACGATGGCGAAGTCTGCGATATCGCCATCGACCACGCCGATCTTGGTGCCCCGCAGACGTCCTTGCGACAGCGCGACCTTCAGGCTTTTCGGCGACGTTCGCCCCGGACCTTCAGCCAGCGCAAAGGTACCGATGGCTTCACCGGCGGCGAGTCGCGGCAGCCAGAGTTCTTTCTGTTCTTGGGAGCCCGCGAGCAACAGCGCCTCGGTCGCCAGATACACCGACGACGAAAACGGCACCGGTGCGACCGCGCGGCCGAGTTCCTCTGCAATCACGCAGAGTTCGAGATAACCGAGGCCAAGACCGCCGTATTGCTCCGGAATCGTCGTGGCCGTCCAGCCCATCTCGGCAATCTGGTGCCACAGTTTTTCGTCGTACGACGCCTTCCCCTCGAGGATCTTGCGCACAGCCGCAGGCGGGCAGTTGGCCTTCAGGAATCCGTGTGCCTGCTCGCGCAGCAGGTTCTGTTCTTCGGAAAACTCGAAATTCATCGTCGTCCCCCCGGCTTTTTTCGATGTGGTCTGGGTGTTGGCTGATTCAGGCGAACAGCCATTGTCCACGCTTTCGGATCTGCCGCAACCGCGCGCATCGATGCATCCACTTCGGCGACCCGCACGGATCGTCACCGCGCCATTCGCGCTACACTTCGCCGATGAACGACATGACTGAACTCGGCTACCTGCGCGCCGCGGCGTGTGCACCCGAGGTGGCATTGGCGGACCCGGCCGAAAACGCGGTGCGCATCGCCGCGCATTTTCACCAACTGGCCGCCGAAGGGGCAAGCGTGGTGCTGTTTCCGGAGTTGTCGATCACCGGATACAGCTGCGAGGACCTGTTTTTCACTCAGCCTCTGCTCGACGCGGCGCACGACGCGCTGGCGACGTTGGTGCGCGCAACAACCGGTACCCAGACGGTGCTGGTGGTGGGTGCGCCGTGGCTGCTCGCCGACGGTCGATTGCTCAACTGCGCGTTCGTCGCCGCCCGCGGCAGATTGCTGGGCGCCGTACCCAAATCAGCCCAGCCGAATCACGCCGAGTTCTACGAAAAGCGCTGGTTCGTTTCAGGCGCCGACATCGAACAGACAGTCGATGACGCCACCTTCGGCGCGTTCATGCTCGCAACGAATCAGCTGTTCGAGGTAGGCGAGGCGCGCTTTGCAATCGAGATCTGCGAAGACCTGTGGGCGCCGGATCCAATCGGTAACCGTCATGCACTGGCCGGCGCCGATCTGATCCTGAATCCGTCGGCGAGTACCGACCTGATCGGCAAAGCCGATTACCGACGTGATCTGATCCGCATGACGAGCGGCCAACGCATCTGCGGCTATCTGTATGCGTCGTGCGGACCGACCGAATCCACGAAGGACGTCGTCTTCGGCGGCCATCTGATTGCGGCCGAAAATGGCCAGCTGCTCGGCGAGTCCGAACGCTTCGCGCTGACGGGCAGCCGGCTGATCGTCGAATTCGATCGCCAAAAGCTGCGCCACGATCGCGCCTTCAACAACACGTTTGCAGCGACCGCGCGACCCGCGATGTATCGAAGCATCGCGACTTCAATCACGCCGGCCGCGATCACGACGCTGACCCGCCAATATCCGCGCCACCCATTTGTACCCGACGACGAGCATGAGTTCGCCGCCCGCGCGGTCGAAATCCTGTCGATCCAGGCAACCGGCCTGGCACGCCGTCAACTCGCAGCGCGTTCACAAACGCTCGTGCTCGGCCTTTCCGGTGGACTCGATTCGACGCTGGCTTTTCTGGTGTGCCTGGACGCGCTCGCCCGCTGCGATCGCGCGCCGACGATGCTGCATGCGTTGACGATGCCGGGCCCCGGCACCAGCCGCGGCACTCTGAAGTCGGCGCGACGGCTCGCAAGGGCCGCCGGTGCCACGCTGGTCGAGATTCCGATCAGCGCCGCGGTGAAGCAGCATCTGAAAGATCTCGAACATCCGGTCGATCAACACGACGTCGTGTTTGAGAATGCGCAGGCGCGTGAGCGCACGCAGCTGCTGTTCAACTATGCCAACAAGGTGGGCGGCATCGTCGTCGGCACCGGCGATCTTTCCGAACTCGCGCTCGGCTGGTGCACCTACAACGGCGACCACATGGCGAGCTATAGCGTCAACGCGAGTGTGCCAAAGACGCTGATCGCGTATCTCGTGCGGTGGTATGCACGGCATCGTGCCTCCAACAGTCTCGCGAAGGTGCTCGACACGGTTCTGAACACTCCGATCAGTCCCGAACTGTTGCCGCCGAGCGAGAGCGGTGCGATCAGTCAGGCGACCGAATCGATCATCGGCCCGTATGAGCTGCACGACTTTTTTCTCTATCACTATCTGCGCAACGGCTTCGGGCCACGCAAGATTTACCTGCTGGCGCGCGACAGCTTTGCCGATGCCTATACCAACGACGTATTGAAACGCTGGTTGAAAGTGTTCTTCGCGCGCTTCTTCAGCCAGCAGTTCAAACGTACGACGTTGCCGCCGGGTCCGAAGGTCGGCACCGTCAGCCTGTCGCCGCGCGGCGACTGGCGGATGCCGGACGAAGCCACCGCGGATGCGTTGATCGCGGGCATCGACGCACTTTGACGCAACCGCGCTCGATGCGTGTTCTCGTCGTCGGATCGATCACCCGTGATACCAATGTTTTCGATGGCGTTGCAGAGCATACCTATGGCGGCACCGCGCTCTACGCTGCGCGGACCTACGCAACATTCGGCGTATCGGTGCGCCTGATCACCCGGCTCGCACCGGCCGATCAGCCGGCCATCGCAGCACAACTGCCCGGCGTCGAACTGATCGCTCAGCCTGCGGCGGAAACCACTGCATTCGAGAACAGTTACGACGCGGCCGGCGAACGTACCCAACGCGTCACGGCGATTGCCGCCCCGATCGACTACCGCGCGGACTATTTCGCCGACATCGACTGGCTGCACCTGGGGCCGCTGCATCCCAACGATCTGCAGCAACGCTGGCTCGACGACAACCGCTCGACGCCAACGGGCCTCGACCTGCAGGGTTTTGCGCGGCGCATCGATGGTGCAACCGTCACGCCCGACATCGATGCGCGCGTCATCGATCTGCTGCCGCGGTTGAACTGGCTCAAGGCGTCGCGCGCCGAATGGCGAACGCTGCAAGCCCACCTGCAGATCGCGACCGTTGAGCGGCCGACCCACGGCGCCGTTGAAACATTGGTCACCGACGGCGCTTCCGGCGGAATCCTGCTGCGCACCGGACAACGCGACGTGCGTTGGTCGGCCGCACCGCCGGTTGACGGTTGTGACCCCACGGGCGCCGGCGACGTGTTCTTCGCCGCGTATTTGTTCAATCGCGCCGGTCGACTCAACGATGTGAGTCGCGCCGCAACCGACGCAGCGCGGATCACCAGCACCTTCCTGCTACGGCGCCGCGGGACCCCTCAGCCGTAAGCAACTACGCGGAATCCAACAGTGCTTTGCGTACATGAATAATGCGTTGACCGGCAGTAAAACACGTCGCCAGCGCCAGCGTGTATGCCATCAATTGCGGTAGATGTAACACCAGCAACATACCCATGATGAACACGCGCTCGGTACGGCTGATCCAGCCGACGGAGCATTCAATTCCCAACGCCTCGGCTCTGGCGCGCACATAACTGGTCAGGCTGCCGCCGAGCAGCGCAATAACAATTGCGCCGACGGCAAGATCCGAACCCTGACGCGCAAGAAAAACGGCGACGCCGGCCAGCGCGACGGCTTCTCCGATGCGGTCGAAGGTCGAATCGAGAAATGCGCCGGCTTCGGTGGATGTTCCGGTCCGCCGCGCGAGCGCACCGTCGATGCTATCGGTGACACTGCCGGCAGCAAATATCCATGCGCCGAGCGATAACCAGCCTTCCGCAAACAGCGGCGCGGATGCAACTGTCACCAGCAATCCGACGAACGACACCTGATTCGGTGTGACACCGCGCGCCGCCAGGAAGGCGACGATGCCTTGTGTCAGCCGCTCCCAACCGCGCTTGATGGACGTTCGAAATGCTTCCACAATCCCACCGGATTTCTTGCGGCGTGCATTCTTGCCTACCTCATGAACCAACACAATCGAAGCCCTTCGCGAATCGATCCACTACTCGACTTCTGGTTCGGCCCGCTGACTGCGGGTTTTTCGAGCGCGGCGCAGCGCCAACGTTGGTTCGCCGCTGACCCCGCATTCGATCAGGACGTCGCCCACCGCTTCGGTGACCTGCTCGCCGAAGCTGCGGCCGGACATTTGACGGCGTGGCTTGCCGATGCGCGCGGCCGCCTCGCGTTCATTATCGTAACGGACCAGTTCTCCCGACAGATCCATAGAGGTTCGGGGAGTGCATTCGCAACCGATTCCCTGGCACTGCGCGCCGCACGTGACGGCATCGAGATGGGTCAGGATCAAAAATTGGAACTCGACGAGCGGACGTTCTTCTATCTGCCCTTCGAACATTCCGAGTCGCGCATCGATCAACACACGTCCGTCGCGCTGTTCAGCAAACTGAACGATGAAACGCCGGCGGAACATCAGGCACTGACGGCCGACACGCTGCGTTTTGCGAGGCATCACCGCGACATCGTGTTCGAATTCGGGCGCTTTCCGCATCGCAATGCGATCCTCGAGCGCGCGTCGACCGACGCCGAACAGCAATTTCTGCGTCGAGCGAGCCGATTCGGTCAATGACGCGGTCGCGCGAAATCCGCCGCACAACCGCGGGACTTTCGCCTGAACTCAGTCAGCGCGGCCCAAGCCGACAGCGGCGGCGAACCGCCGGACGCCACAGTCGCAGCCCCTGACGATTCCGCTAGAATGCGGCGACCAACTGCAGCCAGATCTTCGTCGTGTCGGTGGCGAAGCCATCCTCTTGATAGTCGGCGTACTTCAGCAGCGCTTCGTAGCGGGTGCCGAACTTGTAGCCGGCGGAAGCATTCCACTCCGAGCCGTAATCACGGTTCACGGCTTCGGCCTGGAAGTCGTGCCAGATGATCTGCAGCACCAGACTGCCGAATGTTGCCGAACCACCCACGTAGAAGTCCTCGACCCCTTCGATCGGCGTGGTCGTAAATTTGTCCGCCCAGCCCTGGAACACGTGCAGCGTCGCGAGCGGCGTTTGGAACGCGCTCAGCGGCTGCGTGTCGCCGCCCAACACCTCGTAGCCGGCCTTCACGCCGTACTTTCCGATGCCGAGCCCGGCCTCAATCAGGTAGTAGTCGGCGTCGTAGTCGGTCGGGTTATCGCCGTAATCCGATTGCCGTGCCAACGAGCCGATCCAGTTGAGCTTCAGCGTGTCGGAAAACGTGTGGGCACCGGTGTAGTGGACGCCATACGAGTTGCTCGAGAGGCTCTGCCCATTGTTGAAATCGAGCAGATAGCCGAACACCGATAACGCGCCATACGCGCCCAGATCGATCTTTGCGTTCAGCAGGTTCGAATCCGAGTGGAGATCTCCCGGAAACAGACCGTCGTCCGGTCCGGTGACCCGGTTTACATTGTCGACGTACGCGTAAAACAGCTGCGTTTTCGATAGCGCGGTGGACGTCAGCGCGACCGCATCGTACGTCTGCTCGTTCTGACGCCACCCGACAGTACCGATGAAGCGCTGGTTGTCGAGGTTGATACCCTGCCGTCCGCCGATCCCCGTAAAACCGTCCATCTTGAACTGCAGGTAGGACTGGTTGATCTCCGTGTAGGTCGGATCCGCGACAATCGGACGATTCGTCGCATTATTGGTCGTGCTGTTGTATCGGTCGGAGTTGCCGATGCTCGAGACATTGTCCGCCTCGATGAAGCCGGTGAGGCCGTGCCAGGCGCCGGTCAGATAGTTCAACCGCGTCCGCAGCGTCGAGGCGTGTGCATCGTCATTGAACGGTTCCTGGTCGACGTTTTCGAAGCGATAACGAAAGCCGACGTGCGCTGCGCCGCCCGTCATCGCGCTCGAAAAGGAGTCGGGCGCCGGCGCCGGTGTCTCGGCCGCGATGGCGGATGCTGCTGTCAGCGTGATCAGCAACGCGCCGCAAATCCGGCCGATCGAATTGATCCGGGTCATGGCGTCTCCTGAGCCGATGGGCGCATGCTTTAAACCTGTTTGAATCGTCAACCACTCTGCGCCTCCGCAGATCGGGACTCCTTGACCCATGTCAAATGCGCTTAAGTGCATGAACCGTTTGGCGTATTCGATTGCCGCCGTGATCTGCGCAAGCGTAGCCGGCGCCGCCGAGCGAGAGTCATCCGCAGCTCAACCTGACGCAGGAATTGAGACCGTCACGGTCTACGGTCGGCGGCTCGAACCCATAACCCGAGTTGCCGCCACCGTGACCGTGATTGTGCAACGGGAAATGCAACGCACGCTGGCTGCCGACGTCAAACAGATGGTGCGCTATGAACCGGGGCTGACTGTCCGCAGCGACCCGTTCCGTTTTGGGCTCGACACGTTTGCCGTGCGCGGCGTGGGCGGAAACCGGGTTGCGGTCGAAGTGGACGGCATTCCAGCCGCCGGAGGCTTTTCGATCGGTAGCTTTTCCGACTCCGGCCGCAGCTTCGTCGACTTGGCCCTGTTGCAGCGCGTGGAGATACTGCGCGGCCCGGCGTCATCGCTGTATGGCAGCGACGCAATCGGCGGTGTGGTCGCGATGACGACGCTGACACCGCAGACGCTGCTACTCCCCAACGAAAACATCGGGCTGCGCAGCGAGGCGGGCTTCAGCGGCGACAACGACGGCTGGCATGCGGTTGCCATCGCGGGCGGCAGTTCCGGCACCCAAAGCGCGCTGTTCGGGTACGTCCACCGCGAAGGCAATGAAACGGACACCGCAGCGAATGTCGCGCCGGACCCACGCCGCGATTCGAGCGACTCCGCGCTCGCAAAACTGGAATTCGGCGAGGCGCCGGGTGGGCCGTTGGTGGTCACGGCGCAGGGCGGTCGCGTGAGCCAGCAGACCGACGTGAACGCCTTCGAAAAGCTGCCGGGAAGTCGTTTTATCAGCACGACGCTGCTGCACGGCGACGACACCGGCAGCAACTTTCGTTTGAGCATTGACCAGCGCCTGGCGGACGCGAGCGGGTTCGATACGCTCGACTGGCGGTTGTACGGCCAGGGCACCGACACCCGCCAGGACACCTCGGAACAGCGCAACGCGGTGCCACCGCGCGCGCCGCCGCTATGGATCGAGCGCGAGTTCCGACTGGAAGACCGCACGATTGGTGCCGAAGCGACCGCGTACAAGGAACTGGCATACGGCCGCGTCGCGCACGGTGTGGTTTACGGTTTCGAGTTTGCACGGACCCAACTCGAGGAGCGCCGCACCGGTACACAGACGGACTTGAACACGGGCGCCACCACTAACATCATCCTCGGCGAGAACTTTCCGGTGCGCGATTTTCCGATCACCGACCTGACCAAGGCGGGCGTGTTCGCGCAGGATAAGATCACGATCGCGGACACCCGCTTGACGGTGATCCCGGCGATTCGCGCCGACTACTACCGGCTCGAACCGGATGCGGATCAGGTCTATCGGGAGGACAACCCGAATGTGCCGGTCGTCGAACTCGACGACGTATCGGTCGCCCCGAAGCTCGGTTTGACCTATGCGCTCACCGATTCAGCGACCGCGTTCTTTCAGTACGCGCGCGGCTTTCGTTCGCCGCCGCCCGAGGATGTCAACATCGGCCTCGAGTTGCCGCTGTTCAACGTGCGCGCGGTACCGAACCCGGACCTGCAGCCCGAGACCAGCGACGGCTATGAACTGGGTGTGCGCTGGAGCGGCACCGCGCTGCACATCTCGGCGAGTGGCTACTACAACGATTACCGCGACTTCATCGAGTCGAAGGTCAACCTTGGCCCGGACCCCGTCGACGGGGTAATTCTGTTCCAGTCGCAGAACATCGCGGAGGCGCGCATCTACGGCGCCGAGTTGTCGGCGACGGCGCAGCTTGGTGAGTGGTCGGCACCCCTCGAAGGCTGGACGGCCAGGGTGTCGGCATCCTGGTCGCGCGGTGAAGACCTGACGCACAACGAACCGTTGAACTCCGTCGACCCGCCAACAGGCGTATTCGGGCTTGGCTATGAAGCACGCTCGGGCAACTGGGGCGGTGAGCTCATCACCACCGCGACATACGCGAAGGACAGCGTCGACCGCAGCCGTGTCAACCTCTACGGGACCGACAGCTACGCGACGATCGACCTGCTCGCGCACGTCGAATTCAGCCGGGGCTTCTGGCTCGATGCGGGTCTGTTCAACCTCGCTGACCGCGCGTACATCGAATGGTCAGATGTGCGCGGCCGCCCGGTCGGCGATCCGCTGATCCCGTACTACACGCGCCCCGGCCGCAACGTTTCGGCGACGCTGCACTGGCGCTACTGATCTCTCCCGAGGCGCTGATCGTCAGTCGCTCGTCAATAAATGTCGCCGACGGTGTTGT
>Ga0209254_10002556_pt1 | contig 16569 bp, 14 predicted proteins | sample FrelakmetDIP11DI_FD_187148 | JGI IMG/M metagenome (GOLD analysis project Ga0209254, IMG submission 187148) | Freshwater lake sediment microbial communities from the University of Notre Dame, USA, for methane emissions studies - DIP11 DI (SPAdes)... | ecosystem: Environmental > Aquatic >... | reverse complement strand
CAAAGCATCTTGGCATGACGCAGCAAGGTTTCTCTTTCCGCGTCTGGAATCCAGCCGGTGAAGCGGACCCTCTCTTCTATGCGAAGGTCCCGCACCATCCGATCCCAGAAAGGACGGCCGCAGAAATCTTTCCCGGTCAGCACCAGATCCAGATCCACACCGTGATCGTGTACACACCGGGCAAAAACACGGAGCATCCCGTCCACGTTCTTATTCAGGGAGAGAGCGCCCAGATAACAGATGTAGGGCCTCTGCACAGTACCGCCCGCCGGTCCGAGGACGTCCGCTGCCGGGGCAGTGAAGCCCGGGGAGACCACGCAGACCCTTTCTTCGGGAAACCCGAGAAGGTCGACGATGTCCCTCTTGGTGCACTCTGAGATCGCCACGATGAAATCGCACCGTTTTGCCTTCTCGGCCATCTCCCGGCGGTACGACTCTGAAAAACCGGGGAAGTATTGCGGGATGCGAAGGGGAACGAGATCGTAGACGATCCAGCCGACCGCGATGTCCCTCCGTTGCGGGAAAAGCTCCGTCGTCGCCAGGAAGATGTTTCTTTTCCCTTTTTCCCCGAAAGCGCCAACGGGCAACCCTCTTTCCCACAGCCCCCGGACCAGCCGGTCGGGCAGGAGGACGAGTCGCCGCCCCGTGCACGCCGGCAGTGCGCTTCGCTTCCACTGTCGGTACCGTCTCAGCCTGGATGGATAGGGGCCGAGACGAAACAGCATCTCCACACTCCACGACGACCCGGCCGCCGCCTGAACGTGCTCAGCAAGGGGCCGGATATAATTGCTGATCCCGCCTTCCAAAAGTATGGGCAAAGCATCAATCGTTACATGTCGCATGAATAGGCTTCCCGGAAACTGATCTCACGCAATCCGTTTGGACCCCGTCACGAAATAGTAAAGCCCCATCCAGTCGGCAAGCACCGTTCCGTCCATTGAAACCCAGAAGCGGCTGAACCGCTCAACGACCCATCTCGAAAACATCCCGATCGCTTTTATCCTCCCGCTCCCGGGGATGCTTCGCGGCGGCAGAACCCCTGCGCTGAAAATATGGACCTCTTCCAGTCCGGCATTCCCCATCATCTGCCGGATCTGTCGCTTATCCATCTTCGCTTCATGCCACGCGGGCACCTTGGGGTAGAGAAAATCCAGCGCGCCAATCAGCGTGAATTTCCGCGGGCAGATATCCGAGTAAAACAGCCCTCCAGGGCGTAACACCCTGATCATCTCATGGATGGGCACGCGCGGATCTTCGAAATGCTCGATCAGTCCGCACGACAGAACCACATCGACGGCACCATCCCGGAAAGGAAGCGAGAGTGCATCCCCGAGGACGAATCGCTTCTTTGCCCTGTTTTCATAGGAAAGAAAACTGTTCCGCGCGCACTGAAGGGCTGACACGGAATAATCCAACAGGATGGCCTCATACCCTTTTTGCGCCAGCAGGGCAGAAACATGTCCGCTGCCGCAGCCAACCTCCAGTGAGCGGCCACCGGATTCCTTCAGATAGCGCTGCAGATGACTCCATTTGGCGCACTCGATCAATTCCGTGTGAGCGGAAAACTGCTGGATACCGGCGGCGTCCGAAACCGCATCCCAGTAGTTCAGCATTTCCTTGTTGATCCGATCGTAACCCGCCAATCCCTGTCCCTTCACCCGATGCTGACATGCCCTTGTTGAAAACAACGGCAGGGCGCCCATGACGAGGCTGCCCCTGGCATCTTGAACGCACTTGAGTTTCCGATCTCCCGGTTCAGAATGTGACGACCCCGTAGCGGAAGGAGCCCTGGAGCCTGCCGGCGGTCATGGCCAGCGATTTAATTAGCAATAAGCCTGCCATGGCAATCGAATCCGTCGGCCGGAGCTTCATTTGTGTCCTTTTCGCCCTCTTCACGATGAGGCGGGACAGATAAAACACATAAGCCGGAACGAGCACGGACAGGGGAGGGTAAAGGAAGGACAGGACTAGGATGACTGCCATCTTCTTGTCGGCGGAGCTCAGATCGATCCAGACCTTGAGCGGCAGGTAGTGGGTACGCAGCTGTAATCGCCCCAGTTCGATCAGCATCAGGCGCCGAAAATGCTTTTTCAGAAGCATGCTGTGGCCGACCCCGAAGAGACGGGCCTGTCGCCATGTTGCTTTCAGATCTGCGCGGTGAATGTGATAGATCGTCCCCCCCGGTATGGTCTTGATCGAGAAACCCGACCGGTATATCCTTGCGCAAAGATCATGATCCTCTGCACAAAGATCACGGTTCGCGCCGAGCATCGGATCAAACTCGCCGGCCCGCTCGAAGACATCCCTTCGCACGACGAGATTCGTCGTCGCAAAACCGCCGGAATCAAGGGAGAAGTTCGTGAAGGTCCTCGTCACCCTCAACCCCTGGAGGGTGAAGAGACCGTGGAAGGCATCGACGACATTCGTCGGTGCGTAGCCCTCGATGTTGCCTGCAACGGCACCGATATTCGCGTCGTCGAAGGCCCCGATGGTCTCGCGAAGCCAGTCGGGATGGGCTACACAGTCCGAGTCCGTGAAGGCCAGGAATCGACCCACGGCGTTTCGGACCCCGGTGTTTCTGGCTTCTGAAGGACCGGGCCGCGCTTCGCGGTACACTCGAATGCTCAGCTTCTCCCTGTGCCGCCGGGCGATCGACTCCACAAGCTCCAGGGAGCCATCCGTCGAATTGTTATCGACCAGGATAACCTCGAAAAACTCGTAGGACTGAGCGATAAGGCTCGTGAGGCAACGCTCCAATGTTCTTTCCGCGTCTTTGAAAGGAATGATGACGGACGTCTCAACCACTGGATGACCTCTTCGCGCTTTCCGTTCCCGGGTCATGTCTTCCTGGCGATCATCAGGATATTGGCCCCCTGCCCTGCCCACGCGGATATCCGATTGAGGCCGCGGCACAGGGCCCTCTCCGTCGCGTGCAGGCCCTGCAGGAAGATTCCGGCTGCGGAGCTATTCACCGTACGCCCATTCTCCCCGCGGCTCTCCCCGACCGCGGATTTTCGCCCGTAAGACCCGAGACCAGCCGTCGTCAGGACGTACCGGAGACTTTCCGTCCACTCCATCGTCGATGGGGCATAGGTCCTGAGGAATGCCGTTTCATATCCGGCCTTCCTCGCACAGGACTGCAGGGCCGCAGGCGAGAAAAGGCAGATGTGCCGGGGCGCGTCCATCTGCACGCAGTGGCGCCCGAAAATGCTCAATGGCCAGCCTTCCGCATTGGGGGTCTCGATCATCAGCAACGCGTCCGGTTTCATGATATCGCGTGTTCGTTCGAGGGCTTCAACGGGATCGAGGAAGTGCTCCAGAACGTGGATGAAGGAGACCACGTCGACTTGCAACCCGGCAAAGCCCTCCGACGGCCAGGCCGCTCGGCGCACACCTTCCAGGCCCAAGACCCGATTTGCGTACTCGACGTGCTCCCCGGCAGGGTCGATTCCGTTCACGTCCCAGCCGCGGCGGCGCATGAAAGCCAGGAAGAGTCCGCTCCCGCAGCCGATGTCGAGAAAAGAGGCAGGGGGCTGCTTGAACGCCTCCAGGATATTTGCCCGGAATGCGAAGGGCGGAGCGTTGATTCTCTTATCAGGATCCCCATTGCAAGCCTGGGATGTCCCATAAAACGTCGGATACATGTTCCGGAGGGTCTCTTCCGACGGCGCCGGATTCTGCCGCACCAGACCGCAACCCGTGCACGTCACGTATGTGAATTCACCGGGCACAGCCCAGTTGAAATCCCGGGTGCGGCAAAACATGCGCCCATCATAGCCGCCGCACAGAGGGCAGCACGTTCTCCGGCCCGCATGGGCCATCCCCGTCTGGTCGTGATCTCTCCCCAACCCTCCAGAAGATACCAGCATACCGGTCACGGAACGGCCTCCTTTGTCGCTAGGACCATCGCTACGGCCTGCACGCTCCCGTTGCCGGCCCCCGGACGGAGCAACGCCTCATCGCCGTTAGACGGCATCCAGAACCCTTCGCCGCTGCGGATGAAAACGCTCTGCTCTTCGATCCGAAATGGAAACATCAGCTCCTGCAGCGCCGGGGAATCATAGACCCGGAACTCCGGGGTAATATTCCGGACCCCGAAAGGGACCGTGACGAGAATCTTTCCGCCCGGCTTCAGGAGGCGGTGCATTCTTCTTATCGAGATCCGGTCCTTTTCGGCATCGCACCGTCCCCCGTAGACCTCCAACCCGAAGTGCTCGACACTGGACACGGCAATAATCCTGTCATAATGCTCCTCGGGGAGACTGACCGCGCAGACATCACCCCGGACAAAGCGGAAATTGCGGTGGCTGAATCGATAGGGATTGATGTCAACACCCCAGACCTCATACCCCAGGCTGGCAAGCTCGATAGAGAGCGTACTGTGACAGCATCCCACATCCAGAATGCGCCCTTCCCGCAGGCCGAGTTTCATAAATATCCAAGGATGTTCGACAATCCGCTCATTGACGGTGACGTGAGGATCAAAGACCTTCTCCCGCAAGGCCTCCGGCAGCCTCTCGAGAACCGTCCTTGCCCTGGGTAAGGCGCGGCAGAGGAAAGCGGGGAGTCCTTCCTTCGGCTTGCTGTGGACATTGACCGGATAGGTAATGGTATAATCTTTCATGGTCCCTCGATTGTGCTCCTCGAACATGTTCCCCATCCCGGCGACCTCACGCGGATAGGGGCCCCTTCGCCCCCGACCTCACGAAGCTCCATCGGCTCTTGCTGACGGACCGCCCATCTCCGACCGCACATACACTCCGTTTACCTGATGGATGATCCCGGCCGGGTTGCCCGCCACCAGGACCCCCGGGGGAATCGCGCCCGTAACAACGGAACCGGCTCCGATGATGGTCCCATCCCCGATCGAGGCCCTGCCGTAAATGAGTGCTCCGGATGCGATCCAGCAGTTCCTTCCGATGATGACATCGTAGCCTTCCGTCGGAACCGCACGTGTCAGGATGCCGCCATTGCCTCGGTCATAATGACGGCCGGTTACCTCCATGCAGTTGTCGCCGATCCGGATGTGACCGGTAACCGGATTGAATAGCGTGTCAAAAAGGCTCACATTGTTTCCCACGTGACGCCGTTCACGCGAACCGAAAACGAGGGGACAGGAAATGTTGAAGAACCCGTAGTAATGACCCACCGTAAGAACGCACCGTGTGAATGGCTTTAACATTGCGCACATCACTATTTTCAATGTACCTTCTTCCATCGCCCTAACCTCAAAGGCCCCAGAATCCGCTCGACGCCCGCACGTTTTTCCCCCCGCTCCCCGCCGTACAGCAAATAGAGGGCGATCCCGAAACTGAGAGTATGAGAAGTGACGGCCGAAAAGACAATCGTCCATGCCATGCCCTCCAGCCCCAGGGACAAGGTCATGGGAATGCAGGACAATCCAAAGATCGCCGTCATGACGAACGATGTGAGTGTGATGATCCAGGGCTTTCCCTCCAGGAAAAAGAGGGTTGGCAAGACACTGATCAATCCCTTGGATACCCCAAAAATCAGCAGGATGTGAAAGACGGGAAGAATAGGCAGCCACCTTTCGCCATAAAGAATGCGGATCAGTTCCTCAGAGAAGCTGAAGAAAGCGAGCCCAATCGAAAGGCATAAGGAACCTATGCCCAAGGAGAGCTTCCAGAATGCCACCCTGAAGCGCGCCCGGTCGGTGCCGATGTTTCGCAGCGACGACAACACGACCGGCGCAAGGACATCCGTGAAATAGATGACGGGTACCGTCGCGAGGAAATAAGCCCTTGCGTAATATCCGAGCGCCTCTATCCCCAACAGCTTGCCGATCACCCCTTTGTCGTAATTGTTAAAAAAATAATTCAGCATAGTAATACTGATAATACTGCCGCTAAAGACAAGTACCTCTTTCGCGATGCCGCGATCGAAGCGAATCCGTGGACGTCGAGGATACAGAAAATAGGAAGTACCGGCAAAGACCAACGTCTCCAGAACCATGTAGACAGCCAGCGCCCAGACGTTTTGGAACCAGAACAGGGAGCCAAGCCCCGCAGCCAGAACGAAAAGAGACGCAGCGGAATCAACGATGGCCAGCGTCCGAAACTGCATGTCCCTCTGCCTGATTTCCCGCCCGAAGCTCGCGACTCCTTTCAGGAGGAAAAAAAGGCTTAAAAATTGGATAATGCCCGCCAGTTCGGGCCTATGATAATAGTCGGCCATGGGCGCGGCAATCACCCACATCAACACCGCCAGAATCAGCCCCCTGAAAAACCGGACTGTCCAGTACACGTCAAGCCGCCTCTGGTCTGTACTTCTGTCGCGGAGAATTTGAATGTCAACCCCGATGGCTGATAACGACTCCAGGAAAAAAAAAGCCACCATGGCCAAAGCCATAAGGCCATAATCATCGGGGAACAGGATCCGCGAAAAGATCATCGTCCTGACCAGGTCGACAGATGCCTGGAGGGCGGACCGAAGGAGACTCCACTGGCCTCCGTCAATCGTCCTGCGGCGAAGCGATCCCTCTTCACCCCGGCATGACTGGGGGAGGCCTTTCAGACTCTTGAGAGCGTTCAGGGCACCCCGGACAATCGTCATCATGACCCTCCGGTCCGCGGGCCGACGTCTCCCCCTGATTTTCTGGAGCTTGCGAAAACCTCAAAGGCGTTGAAGATGGCGGCCCCTCCCAGATAGTGAGACACGACGGCAAGCCCATTGATGAGCCGTTTGGAAAAATCAACAATGCCATAATCGGGCGAAAGGCGGATCGTATCGTATCCCGTTCTTTCGAGATACTCCCGGATCGTCCCTTCCGAAAAATGATAAAGATGGACTTCCCTGTCCTGCACGGAGAAAAGTTTATACTTGCGCCTTCTGACCATCCGGTAGGCGATGTTCATCAGCCGGTCGTTCACATTGGGTACCGCAACGACCAGTAATCCGCCGGGTTTCAGGACACGAAAGATGTCTCGGAGACATTGTTGGGGGTCCTCCATGTGCTCCAGCGTATGCCACGCCGTGACGACGTCGAAGCTGTTTTCCGGGTAGCCGGCATCGCCGATGTCGCCACAGAATATGGCGCATCCCAGTCGCGCCGAAACTCGGTCGGCTGCATAGGCCGAGATTTCCGTCCCTTCGATCTGCCAGCCGCGATCCCTGGCCAGCGCAAGAAAGGTGCCCTCACCGCAGCCGACATCGAGCAGCCTGCCGGTCGGCTTCGAACGCTCGATTCGCGCCATCCGTCGGCGCCATATACGGCTCCGCCTTGCTGCCTGGCCGGATAGCCATTCCCGGTAATAATCACGATCGTAATGCGCGGCCAGTTGCTCCCGCTTCGGATGCGGATGGACAAAAGTCAGGGTGCAATCCCTGCACCTCATGACACGGAAGGGCGGTTCAGCCTCTTCGAATACCTCGTAGTTCCTCCCCCCGCAGAGGTTGCAGGCGGCAGGCATGGGTTGACTGGAATCGATGCCGTCGGACATCCGTGTCTCCTGAGTGGACCCGAGGTGTTTCGCAGTTGTAACAAGTACTTATGAGCAAGTTTCGTGCCCGGCATGCGCCGACCGCAGGATGTGGTCCCCCGCAAACATCGTCGGCAAGTCTTTGTCTGCGTTCATCATTCCGAGCTGGAGAAGGCGGGGTGGGCGCTGCTGTGTCATCGACGGGACAGGATCTTCATATACTCTTCGGTTGTTTCCCTGACGTTTGTCTCGATACTGAAGTTGTTCTCGATGCGGCGCCGTGCAGCCCGCCCCATATCCGTCGACTTTCCGGGATCCAGGAGGAGCTCGATGATTGCTGATGCCAGGAGCGTCGGGTCCTTGGGCGGCACAAGAACTCCGGAAAGCCCGTCCTCGACAATTTCGGGGATACCTCCCTCGTTCATAGCCACGACGGGCTTGCCCGACGCCATGGCCTCGATGACAACGCGAGCAAAGGGCTCGGGGCTGTTTGAGCAGTGTACGGCCGCATCCATGGCCGCAATCACCTGCGGGATGTCGGTGCGGTGGCCCGTGAAATAGACTTTGCTCCTCAAGCCCAGCTGGGCGCTGAGCTTTTCCAATGCACCGCGATACTCGCCTTCCCCGACAATAAGAAAACGGGCCCGGGGCACTTCCCCGGCCACGATGGCCGCCGCGCGGAGAAACGTGTCCTGGCCTTTCCAGGCAAGCAGGTTGCCCACTACGCCGACCACAAGATCCTCGTCGCGGAGATTGAATTCCTTCCGCACGGCATTCCCGCTGCGCGAGGTGCTGAACTCCCGGAGATCCACCCCGTTGTAGATGACCCTCACTTTCTCCGCTTTTTTGCCGGCGAGCCAGTCAAAGCGTGCTGCGACCGCCTCCGAACAGGCGAAAATCCTGTTGCTGAAACCGGCAAGCAGACGGTCGTACCATCCTTCGGATTCAATGACCCGCACATGCCAGACAACGGGAATCCCCGTTGTCAGCATCGCAAGCCCTCCATAAAGCATCGCACGGGAGGTATTGGCGTGAATCAGGTCCGGCTGAAGTTCACTCACGAGCTTCCGGAGCTGGAGGATCTCCTTCAGAGAACTCATCAAGCGCCCTCGGGGCGAAGGGAAAGGAAAGGTCAAAACGGGAATGCCAAGGTCGGCGACGCTCGAGGCTAAAGATCCTCCGGCGGGGCACAGAAGGATCGGGTCCACGACGGACCGGTCCAGCTTCTCCAGCAGCTTGTAAAGGCTGATTTGACCGCCGCCCAGGAAATCGCCGGAGCCTTCCAGGTACAGGACGCGGCACTTCATCGGTCCCTCCCGGATCGTGGATGTCCGTTCGCGCCGCTCATCCAGTCCTCAGGCATTGGTCGTAAATTCCCTCAATCCGGCGAATCATGCGCTCCGAGGTGAAATTCCGTTCGTAGATTTCCCTGCCGTTGCGACCCATCTGCTTCCTGCGGCTTCTGTCGCCCAGCAATGACGAGATGGCCCCTGAAAGTTCCGCCGCATCGCCCGGCGGGACCAAGAGACCACTCTCCGGGTGGCGAACCAATTCGGACATGCCGCTGAGGTTCGTGCAGACGACCGGCAGACCTGCGGCCATGGCTTCGATGACTGCAAGACTCAGGCCCTCCCGATAGAGCGATGGCAGGACAAAAAGATCGGAGAGCCGCAGGAGCCTGAAGACATCCTTGCGCAAACCGGCCCAGATCACCCGGGGCGAAACGCCCAGGGCCCTCGCCTTTTCCGTCAGTTTCTCCCGGAGGGGCCCATCGCCCACGATCAGAAGTCTCACATCAGGGGTTTTCTCCATCACCGGCCCGATGGCATCGAGGAGGATCCCATGGCCTTTATTGGGCGTGAGGGAGGCCACTGTGACGATGACCTGCTCCTGGTTTCCAATCCCCAGAAACTGCCGCTCCATCCCGATATCGGCCTGCGTATCGGCCGGAAGATCTCCCGGGGAGCCGTTTGGGACGACACAGGTTTTCTCCCGTCGGATCCCTTCGCGGGTCATCACGAAATCGCGAACGGCTTCAGAGACACAAACAACCCGGTACGTAAAGCAGGACAAGATTTTCTCGATGCATCGATGCCGCCGGTGGTATTCGTGGTACGTGCTGTGTACGTGATGGATGAGCACACACGATCCCGAAAGGAGGGCGGCCAGCCTGCCCAGTGTGCCCGCAAAATAACCGTGCGTGTGAACGACATGAAAGCCCTCTTTCCACATCAGCCGGGCCAGAGCGAAAATTCTTGCAGGATGATGGTAAGAGCTGATCCCTAACACTTCGACCGCCACGCCATGCTGCAGGAGCTCATCCGCAATCTGCCCTCCCCGGGCAAGGCACCAGACCCGGACGTCGAATTGATTCCGGTCGAGCCCGAGAACGATGGTTGCGAGAATCCGCTCCAGCCCCCCTGTATCAAGGGCCTCGACCATATGCAGAATCTTTTTCTTGTTCCTCTCCATCATCGTCCGTGAAGGGTGCTGTGTGACCTGGCATATTCGCCAAGCGGGATCCCCTCCACTCCTCTTGCTCTGTAGTCTCTGAACAGGTCTGTAATCAAGCCGTAGATCCATTCGACGGATTGCGGCGCTTTGGACAGGGGACTGCCTCCGGGCATCAATTCCGACGAGTGGATCATGAATTCCAAAACATCCAGATCGTTCCGCTCGGCTGCGCGGTAGATGTCCGCCCAGTCTCGTCGCCTGCTCCAGGGCTCGATGCGCAGCCACCGCCTCCGGAAGACCAGCCTGTCGAGCATTCGTTTCATCGGGCCTTCCGGCAACACAGAAAACCATCGCGCCGCCGCCGACTCCTCTCTCACCAATAAGCCCGTGTACAGAATCGTCGCGGGCACCTCCAGCAGCCCGCCGGCACCGGGCCTGCAGACATCCTCATGAGACGGGGTATAAGGTCGAACGGGCGCCAGCCTGAAATCGGGTCCGCCGGTGCCGGCCCGTCTGCCCATCGTCTCTTTCCAGCTCAGTTTCGGGGTGACGGAGCAATCGGCGAGATAGCCGAGCCGGACCAGATGGGATACCAGCCGTCCGTCCAGTCCCCAGCGGCCGGCGCGGAAACCCTCGGGCGGCTGATGGAACTCCTCGGTCAGCCTTTCCGTAAGGTGTGTAAGTTTCTGATCAAGGACCTCATCGTCAAGTTCGCACGGCAAAGACCTGACCCGAGGGTCTTTCTGCTCCTCCTCCGTAAAAGGAGGGGTCGTCCAGGGATGCAGGTGCGCGCCGATCTCTGCCGTGCCCTTCTTTTGCCATTTTCTCAGGGTTTCCCTCGACTCCCTGTCCTCCAGCACCTCCCAGGCGGCGAGATAACTCGGCCTGAAGCCGTATTCCTCACAAAGGGATTGGAAGCGCGACAGGTGACGAATATTTGCGACGGAGATCCGGCCGTTGCCGGACCATTGATCATCCGCTTCCGTATCGACGGTGATGATGAACTTCATGTCACCCCCTCCCGCCGGGACAGGATCTCCGACCCGGGAACCGGAGCTTCGAGCCGGGCCCTCACGCCCTGACGCTTCCCGTCCAGAAGCGAGAACAACCCTTTCAGCCTATCTCCGTATGTGTGGCGGCAAATTACCTCCTCCCTGCCCTGCATGGCGATGCGTTCGCGCTCCCCTGGATGCTCCAGGTAATAACGGACCTTCTCCCGCAGATCATCCCTGTCCCTGGCGACGACCAGGTGCCTTCCATCCTGAAAGAGCGAGAGAACGTCTTGCTGGGGATCGCAAATGACGAAGGCGCCGCAAGCCATGGCCTCGAAGATGCGCGGGCTCGCCTGATAGACGGGAAATCTTCCTTTGGGGTCCTGAAAATGCGGTGCCAGGATAATTTTGCCTGTGCTGTAAATCTTGCGCCAGACTGCCGGGGGCGTGTGTATTCCCTTGATCCGGCTCTTCAGCGGGGATTCCGTGGGAAGTCGATCCCAGCCTGAACCCCAGATGGCCAGATCGAAACCGGTGAGGGCTTCGAACAGCCGTTCCCGAACCGGATAGTAGGACCCCACAAAAACGACATCATGGCCGAAGTGCGCCTCTTGCCCGTCCGTCAGCTCTTCCCTGTGATGGTGCCGGGGATCGCAGGCCATGGGCAGCCAGACGGCCCCCCTGATACCCGAGCCCTCCAGGATCTCTATCGCCTCGGTCCCCTGGCAGAAAATGTGATCGTAGGCCGGTGCGGATCGCAGGATGGGGTGAAAATTCCCGGGTGCGTCGATGGTCCAGAGAACGGTCACGATCCCCATGCTCTTCAGGCGCTCCACGGTTTTTGGCAGGATACGCTCGCCTCCCGCAAGAATCGCGACATCGGGTTTGACTTTCCGGGCACAGGAAATCACCCGCGAATTGAAGCATTCCAAATCGAGATGCTCCAGGACGCGCACCCTTTGCCGGATCCGCCCCGGGATCACGTGCCGCCCCTCATCGAGGCTGAACAGATCATGCCCAAGCGAGGATACGGCGTCTTCGATGTACTCTGTGACGGTCAGGTAATGCGGGTTATGATAACCTGTAAGCAGGATGGTCATTGTCTTCATGATGACTCGGTTCTACTTCTGTTGCACCCCTTATGAGCCGCGATGCGCTTTCTTCAGGGGTTCGCTCTTGACTGTTCCCGATGACGGGCTCCGCACGACGAATCGCCCCTCCGGCCCTGCCCTGGGATCCACGTCGACCGGTACCGACAGATCATGATAGATGCTGGCTCCATCCACCTCTTTGACGGCGTATACAATGTTGCGTTCCCCGAGAAAGCGCTCGAAGCCCCGCATCTCCTCCCGCTCGCCGTTCAGGAAGACGAAGGCAGGCGATGGTGCCGCACGGACCTGTCCGGTGCACTCGGGGCACCGGTCGGAGAATGGGGCTCCGGAAGCCACGAGAGCGGGAGAACCGACGCATTGGCTATCGGAGGCAAACATCACGGGATATACGCTGGCATAGGAACCGTAAAACTCCCGCAGGCCGATCTCTTTCATCGCCAAAACCGCGGGCCGGGGGTCGAATTGCCGCAAGCGAAAAGCGTCAAGGGAAAAGACGAGTTGAAGACCCATCAGCCCGCACAGGACTGCCAGCACCGCCCTCTGCCGTTTGGGCCGTCCTTTCGCGATGGCGAAAAGGCAGACGGGCAGGGCAAAATAAAGGCCCGAGAAATGCCGTGCGTCGTCGAGATTGGCTACCAGGCAAAACAGAAAGTATAAGAGGAAAAAAACCGTAAACGGGCGGAGCAATGCGGATCGGGCGGCAATCCATTGGTCACGGGAAAACCAGGCCAATACCGCAAACCATCCAATCAGGCTGATCGCAACGATCCCGGCAGCCATACCGGCCGCCTGGATGCCATCATTCGGCATGATGGAGTAACCCACGTTTTCCGGGAGCAGAGTGATCCAGGATTGAACAAGCGACCCCTTGCTCGATAAAACATGCATGATCCTATCGCCCAGCGCCATGGAAACGATTTCCCTTCCAACGCCGATGCTGCGGGAGGCTGCCCGGATGAATGACCCTCCATCGCTTGACAGGTTGTAGCCGATGAAAGGGAGGGCGCCTGTGACAAATCCCGCGAGATAGACCGGAAAAGCTTTCCCGTTTTTCGATTGGGCGATCCACAGAACGGGAACGGCAAAGGCCAATATTGCGGGGATAATGAAATAGCTGATATAAAAAAGAAAACCGCACAGCACGCCGAGGAAAAAAATAGAGCGGAGAGAGAGGCCCAACTCGCCCTTGTCGCCGCTTCGCAGGCACAGCCAGATGACAAGCGCCGTGCCGAAAAATACTTCTCCGTACCCACCCAGCGCCGCCATGGATAGAAACGTGTAGGAAGGGGGGCAGAGAATGACGAAGAACGATGCCGCCATGGCCAGGTTGATCGGGCACATCCTCTTGTAGACGCAATAGAGGATCACGGGCGTCATGACGGCGAAGGGGAGCATCGCCAGTCGCAATTGCACAAATCCTGCGCCAAGGAAGAAGAAGAGGGCTGCCCCGATGTAGGAAACCAGGGCAGAAGCATAGTGAGCCTGCCAGCAGTAATAGGGGAATTCCTCTAAAGCGCCGATCCTCTGCGCCATGAGACCAAAAACCGCTTCGTCAGCATCCCCTGTGATACCGTATGGGGTGGCAAGATAAAGGCACCTTGCAACAAGTGCCGACAGGCCGATCAGGATGACGGCCCGGGTGTCCCGGTTTCGGCGGGAAAAACCGTCGGGCACAGAATACCCGTTGTCGCCCTTCTTAGCGATGGCATCACCGGGCTGCATCGACCTTGCCTGAAGGGAGATTCATCTGTTGTTCAATCTGCGGCATCATAATGACCATGGCGGTGAGGAACCAGAAGGGCTCCATGATCCGCACGATGATGAAGGTATTGGCCCCCAGCGCATGAACGAGAATCCCCGCAAACCCGCCCAGATATCCGAGGATGACGCCGCGGAAAAGCGGGTCCGAGCAGCTTCGATGAGCGTTCAATGCCATTCTAAATACGGTTCCGATCAGGATGAGGAATGCGACAAACCCGACAATCCCCGTATCGATCAGGACTTTCATGTATTGGGCATCAACGAAGGCATAACCCGTAATCCCGTATCCCAACAGGGGCCGCCTGGCGAAGTCCTGCGTGAGGATCAGGCGCCAGGACTCCACGCGTGCGGAAGTGGAGGTGTCGATCTTCACGGCCCCGATCTTCAACTGGCCTTCTTCTTCAGGCTGGGTGAAGGTGTAGGAGGCCCGATCAATCACGCTCTTTGGCATTATCAAGGGGGAGACGGCCAGCACAAGAAGGAGCGGAATGATGATCGCCAGGCGATTCTTGCTGAAATAAATGAGCGTCATCATCACGAGCGGCAGAGTTACCCAGGAGCCTCTGGATTGCGTGGCCGCGAGGGTGACCAGGATAAAGGGGATCAGTGCCCACAGGGAAAGTTTGTTCTTGAAGGATCCCTGCGTCGCAAGCAGACCGATCACGAGGGAAAGCATCACGACAAGATATCCCCCCAGGGTGTTGGGCTCGCCTTCTTCCCCCTCAAACGGTGCCGACACGCGATCGACGCGCGGAATCTCGGATATGCCGTAGAGACAAACGAAGAAGCACACCACGAGCATCGTGATCACGAAGCGGCGGATCTGATCCTTATCTTTAAGATGATTGACCGCCATGAAATAGACGATGAAATATTCGAAGTATTTGAGGACGAAGAAAAAACCCATGGAGGGATTCAGCCTGACATTGTCATAAACGCCGTTCAACGTGGCGAGCACGCAGGCAAACAGGTAGAAGGCGATCGGTCGGTTCAGGGGCGTTCTCAGAAAAAGGCCGAAATCCTTGTTGATTGCCACTCTCAAGAACCAGGCGAGCCCGATAACGACGAGAAGAAAGTCATCGAAGCGAAGCGTGATGCCTCGTCCCCGCGAGGTGACGTCGGCGCCACCCCCGACGGCGAATTGAGGTCCCAGCAGCATGGAAAAAAGCAGGATGTAGAGCGCGATTTCCTGGCTGATGAAGCTGAAGGTGAAAATGATGATGGCCGCCACCACCGCAACGGCGAGGCCCAGCGAAAGCTGGTTGGCCACCATGGCCCCTGTCACAGCCACGGCGATCAGGGCCAGCGCAAAAGCGGCCAGCCTGAGGTTGTCATCGAGTTGGTGGGTACCAATCATCGTTTTCGCGCCTGTCGAACGGCCCTTCTTTTTGCTTTTGCGCAGCCCTGCCCGCACCGGCCTTCGGGTCGGTGTTTCGGTTCAAAGGGATGCAAGAACCAAACCACGGATCGGCGTGCCGATTCGCACACCACGGACCTGGCGGAAGGCGCAGAGGGGTCACCCGGGGGGATATGTTTTTCGGACGGAAAAAATGGAACGAGAAACACAAGGACGTACTATCGGCCGTCCCTGGCGGGAAGCTGCTCTTTTTCGACGGCTTCTTTCATTTTCTGCAACTCGTGGTATCGCCGCTCGATGTCTTTCGGGCGGTAGGATTTATCCTCGAGATTGTCGAACAGCCCCCCGAACGCGATGAGAAACAGGGACACGAGGACTGCGGCGGCCAGGATGGCAAGAAACCACTTCAAGGTGATGCGCTTCTTGTAAACCCGGACCCGCTTCTTGCGGCGCTCCCACCCGGATGGAGCTGCGCTGCCGGTGGCCTTTAGGTTGTCCATCGTACGCTACTCTCTGCGCGCTGAAGGGGCGGCATAGGCAATGGTGGAAAGGGCCGACGCACCGCCTCCCTGACCCGCGGAGGTTTGCGGCAGGGGGTTTGTCTGACCTGCCGGTCGGAGCTTGGCCCGGTAAACCGGGTTGCCGGCATAGGCGACGCCCCGGGTCAGGGCGTCCGTTGCCGCCCGGTCCCCGCGGTGCATCGAAACTCCCCGCTGCTGGACCTTCTGGGCGTTGAGGGAGGGAAGGGCGAAATTGATAACCCCCATCTGGTAGAGAATGCCCATGGCCAGGAAAATCACAGCGATGAGGAGCATGCTCGCCTTGACCATCGAGATCTTCTTCTCTTCAGGCCGGGGCCCTGCCGGCGAGCGCCGTTGCCTCAGCTGCCTGACCCGGGCGGCAATCGACCTGCCGGGCAGCGACTTTCTGATCTCATCCGCTTTATCCCCGGCAAGGCCGTCTGGGGCTATCCCGAGGAGTGCCTTGAACCGCGAGGGGATGGCCCGGATCTTTTCGGCCGGCGTTTCAGGCTGACCATCCGTTTTCCGGAAGTAATAGTAGTACTTGTACTTGTAGTCGGCGTAATCGGAGCTCAACTCCGCCTTGAGGCCGTTCAAGATGATGCCGATGACGTTGGCCTTGACGGCATCGAGCTGGGCCTTGGCGCGCTTGAGCACCCCCCGGGGGATCTTGCCCACACGGTAGACCATGACGACGGCGTCGGCCTTGGCGGCCAGGAGCGCCGCATCGGTTGCGGCCAGAAGCGGGGGCGCATCGATGAGCACGTAGTCGTAGGCGGCGCGGACCTCGCTGATGAACTCGCCGATCGCCTTCGAGTAGATAAGCTCCGCAGGGTTCGGCGGGATCGTTCCCGAGGAGAGGATGTGCAGGTTCTCGATGCCCGGCGTCTGCAGGATGTCGTCGATGCTGAGCGTTCCCGTCATGATGTCGGA
>Ga0209254_10002555_pt1 | contig 16572 bp, 11 predicted proteins | sample FrelakmetDIP11DI_FD_187148 | JGI IMG/M metagenome (GOLD analysis project Ga0209254, IMG submission 187148) | Freshwater lake sediment microbial communities from the University of Notre Dame, USA, for methane emissions studies - DIP11 DI (SPAdes)... | ecosystem: Environmental > Aquatic >... | reverse complement strand
TATACAGATGGAATTACAGAAGCCTTTTCTGACAATGAAGAAATGTTTGGAGTAAATCGCCTTCATCGCCTATTATTAGAAAAATATTACACATCAGCAAAGGAAATAGTGGATGATGTAGAAAAATCTGTTCATGAGTTTATAGAAGGCGCAGATTTATCTGACGACATTACTCTTGCTGCTATTTATAATAAAAATATGGCGGATGAATTAATGGAAAAATAAAAAAAAAGGACCATACCCAAAAATTCTCTAATGGGAATGGTCCTACTTTTCAAAAAATAGAATTACAGGTTATGGGGTGCTGCTATTATAGAACCAGTTATAAGCGTAATAACCTGAAGTTGAGCTTTGCAATCGAATTGCGATTTTATAAGATCCGGCCAATGAGGATGGTATTGAATAAGTTGCGGATAATGATCCACCTGAGCCAGTGCTGGTGCTTCCAACATTTGTTCCACCGATTGCCTGAGTCCCATACGGTCCCATCAAAACAGTGAATGTGTCATCAGGTGGGAAATTCTGCCCAGAGATCGTTACCGATTGATCTTTAACTACCCCAACAATGGATATGGTTGGATAATCAGTATATCCTGAAGGAGGAGGGCTTGGTGTTGGTGCAGGCTCTTGGGATGGAGGGGCTGATGATGTATTGTTATAGAACCAATTGTATGCGTAGTAACCGGAGGTTGGGCTTTGAAGGCGAATTGCTATTTGACTCAGTCCAACTAAAGAATCTGGAATTTCATATGTTAATGTTAGACTACCACCCGCTCCAGTATTAGTACTTCCTACTACTACTCCACCAATTCCCTGGGTACCGTATTTACCCATTGTTACAGTAAATGTATCGTTGGGAGGAAAATTACTGGTAAGAACAGTCACTGATTCGTTTGGAATAACAGATTGAATTGTAAATGTTGGATACCCTGAATATCCTGGGGCTGGGGTGGCACCTGGAACCGGGGTAGCAGTTGATGAAGAACTTGGATTATTATAAAACCAGTTGTATGCATAATATCCGCTGGTTGGACTTTCTAGCCTCATCGCGATCTTTTCCCGACCAGCTAATGTAGATGGAATGGAATAAGTCGCAACAAAAGAACCACCAGCTCCGGTGTTGGTGTCTCCGATCACAACCCCTCCAACTCCATATGTTCCATACTCGCCCATAGTAACTCGGAAGGTATCATTTGCTGGAGCATTGTAGACCTGAATGGTTACCGATTGGTCCTTTATTACTTCGAGGATATAAAAATATGGATAGGTTGCTGAGTTTGTACTCGATGCAGCCACCGGAAATACAAGAATTGATAAAGCAACAATTGCGATAAATATTGATAATAATTTTTTCATAAATTCCTCCTTTCTGCTTGATCGATATATTTAATACAATAGGTAATAGATTATACTACTTTGAATCGATTCTATCCTTACATCCTTGATAGGATTATAGGAAGTCTTGGTTAATTATGCTGCCAGGAAATTCCAGATGAAGATATTAGAAGTTTAATGAATAAAAGTTTTAATCTTTTACTTTTAGCGTTATTAATAGTTGGCTGCAAGAGAAATATGGATGGAAAAAGGGATATTGCTTTTAACCGGTGGAATTATGCGGATGTACGCTTACTTGATCCAGTAGATACTGCTAATCCAGAGCAGGATTTAATTTCTGTCTATGCAAGAAATAATTCGCAATTCTTTCAAATACGCCTAGACTTCCTTGATCTAGAAAATCCTGACGGTCGGGATATCTATATTCCAATTGATACGAATCCAGGAGGAGTAAATTGGTTGAAAATAGGAAATAGTGAGAACCAGTATATACAAATAGACTGGGATTATTTACTTATTTTCCAAGCAGATGGGGATATCAAATTGGTTTCTGGGGATTATCATGTTTTAAATAACGTTGAATTACTAATATTTATTGATTCTATTCAGGATAATATCATTTTTAGTATCAATCAAGAAGTAATTCCATTAACACCCTTAGCCAAACTTCAAGTCCTTATTTATCCCCCGCATCAAGATCAACCTGCCGATCAAACCCTAATTATATCCTTGGATTCATCACCACCACCACAAACAAAAATTCAATTTGTATTTTGGAATACACTAGAAACTACCACACCTGCTGAAGCCATGCGCTCCTGGGCGGGAGCGCATTCTGGACCAATGAGTAGTAGACATGGTCTGATGTACTTATTAGAAGCTATTTCAAAATTTGATTATCCAGTATTAATCGTAGATCTTTGTAAACCAGAGAATGCATCAGTAATTGATTATTTTGATGTTAACAACATAATTAATAATTTATCTGATAGAAATATATTGGCGTTATGTAACAAAGTAAATATTGAGTCTAAAGAATTAGTTGATATTGATAAAAATCAAATAAAAATATTAAGTAATTATGACTATACGCATTATTATAATTCTGAGACTAACAATTTCTTGTTTACAGAAAATTTATCAATTTCCAAGGACACATTTCGTGATTCATTTATGGAATTTAAATCTTACGCAATATCTTCAGGAGTGTCTGGCTCACCCATGCCTTTGTTATTAGGAGGAGATTTTAGAATTTCTTATTTAGGTGACCGAGCTGTACTAGATAAATTATTTTCTTATATAAATAATCACCCATGGATCAAAGTAGATAATACTTATGCAATTAATCAGGGATCATTAAATCATGATATCTCCAGGAGTACATACATTTTTAATCAATCAAAATTCAGTACCGGTCATAGTATATACAAAGCTTTACTTGATGCTCCAGATAATTCTATTTCTGTATTAGCATGGCAGGTTTATAGTTCATTGCTGAATCCATTAAGTGAAGACATGGTACCCCTCGCTAATAACTATGTTGGGCAGATTGGGCATATCCTTGAAGCGTCACATTGGGCAGAAAATCCAATTTCAATTTCCTCTTGCAGTATGGATTTAGATTATGACGGCATCAATGAGTGCGTTTTAGCAAGCAAAAGTATTTTTTTAACAATTGAACCAATTGGTGGATATATACCTTTTATATTTTCCGTTGATCAGAACGGACCTCATCAGATTGTAGGACCTACCTGGGAGTTTGTTATTGGATTAAGCGATATTTCTGAGTGGGATCTGTCAAAAGGAGTAAACAGTGATCCCAATCAAATCTTAGGTGCATTTTACGACAAGGATGAAAAATGGGATTCTCCCACTATTTCTAATGGCTATAATGAAATCGAAATTCAAAATAATGACATGTCTATACGAAAAACTTTTTCAATTCAAGGTAATATAATAAAAATTAATTCCGAAAATCGCGGGAATCATGATAATACAATTCAAATTCCCTTAGTTCTCGATCCATGGTTTAGATTTACTGAGGAGTGGGGTGGAAAATATATTACATCATTGAAATTCGGATCGATAAATTGGGGTATAACCTCAGGTATTTCAGTCGATCTTCTTTCTGATAATGATTTTGCATTATATTCCTTCAACGCTACAAGGGACATAATAAAAAAACCAGAAAATCCTAATTACGATTATGGCCGTGGCCATTATTTACCATTTCCGATGGCGCTTGCAGAGGCTCATGAAATTGGTGGTAGTGAGGTTGAAATTATCATCCATCCATGAATCAATTCCTCAGATTGTCTGACATATTTGTTTACTTGACTTTGAAATAAATGTATAGTAAACTACCGCTCGCAAGGTCCCGTGGTGTAGCGGCCAAACATGCGGCCCTGTCAAGGCCGAGATCGCGGGTTCGAATCCCGTCGGGACCGCACGTAATTGCCCACAATAAAGCCTGGCTTTTTCAGGCTTTATTTGCTAAATGAAGCTCCATAATAATAGTACAACAATTTATATTAAATATCACGCATATATTTCAGGCTTTAACTCAGCTATATAAGGTAAAGTCCGGTAACGATCCGCATAATCTAATCCATATCCGACAACCCATGCATTAGGAATATCAAATCCAAGGTAATTGATTGGGATATCTAAATTGTCCTTTTTCTTTCGAAGCAATACGCAAGTTTTTAGAGATGCAGGATTGTGCCATTGTAATACTTGATATAAATATTTTAATGTCTTTCCGCTATCAGCTATGTCTTCGACGATAATTGCATGTTTCCCATCAATTGGCGCTCGGAGATCCATTATTAACCGTACCGCCCCCGTCGTAGCAGTCTTTCCGTAGCTTGAAACCGCCATAAAATCGACTACATTTGGAATTTTCAAATGTCTGCTCAAATCCGCTAAAAACATAAATGCGCCTTTTAAAATTCCAATTAAATATAGTTGCTCAACATCGGCATAATCATTGGAAATTTGATCGGCTAATTGTTTGACGCGAAATTGAATTTGCTCAGTTGTTACCAAAATTTCTTTCAAATCTTGATTAATTTCTTGCATGTTAATACTCCTATTATTATTAATAAGTCTATTATAATCATTACTACATCTAAATTAATGTTGGTAAATAAACTATGCAACCTAATCCATCACTTAAAAAACTTGGATATTCAAATACTGATCGATTATTAATAATCCATGCAGATGATATAGGAATGTGCCATGCATCATTACAAGCATATATTGACTTAATTGAATTTAAAGGAATTTCATCAGCAGCAGCAATGATACCTTGTCCCTGGTTTCCCCATCTGGCATCTTATTGTCGCGAAAACGTAAATGCAGATATAGGTGTCCACTTAACACTTACAAGTGAGTGGGATACATATAGATGGTCACCAGTTTCTACTCACAATGCAGAATCAGGAATGATAGATTCGGAAGGATATTTTTTTCGCACAACAGAAGAAGTACAACTGCTAGGAGACATTGAAGCTGTAAATCTTGAATTATCTAAACAGGTCGAAAGAGCGCGTAGGGCGGGAATTAATATAACTCACCTTGATACTCACATGCTCAGCGTTGCCCATCCAAAATATATTCATAACTATATTCAGTTAGCCACTCAACAAAAATTACCTTTCTTATTCCCCAGGATGGATGATGCGGGGTACCAAAATCTAGGTATGGATCAAGAAATTGCCTCGATAGCTGCTCAATTAATTAATGAGCTAGATGAAATGGGTGTTCCACTTGTGGATAACGTTGCTGGATTGGATTTGAATAATCCAGAGAATCGTTTCAAACAAGCAAAACAAGCATTATGCACCTTACCATCAGGCATCACTCATTTCATCATCCATCCTTCTATTGATACACCTGAACTGAGAGCAATCACACCAGATTGGCAGAGTAGAGTTGCAGATTATCATACCTTTATGAACGACGATATACGTGTTTTAATCTCAAATATCGGAATACATGTAGTAGGCTATGAACTACTAAAAAATTTATTGTTATCTAGATAATTACGAATGTATATAAGGAACTTTGATTATGATTAAACCTGGTAAGATTGTTTTTTATATTTTATTGGTTATATTGATGATAATCTTTTTTACTTCTTGCACTAAAACTCCAGAATCATCAGGAATACAAACAATAATTTATACTTCCATTATGAATGAGAATTGGGATGTGTATTCGATTGAGAGTGATGGAACGGACCAAAAACGACTTACAACGGATGCATCCGTTGATGGAAATGCTGTTTGGTCTCCCAATGGGGATAAAATTGTATTTCAATCAGACCGTAGTAGTAATTTCGAAATTTATATTATGAATGCAGATGGTACTAATCCTGTAAATATTAGCAACAATCCTGCATATGATTCCATGCCATCCTGGTCACCCGATAATAAGCAAATTGCTTTTCAGTCCAATCGAGATGGAGATACTGATATTTACACAATGTCAGCAGATGGTAGCAATCTAGTAAGGCTCACTGATAACGAAGCCGATGACAGCAATCCATCTTGGTCACCAGATAGTAAAAAGATTGTGTATCAATCAAAGCGTGACGGTAATGCTGCAATTTTTATTATGAATGCCGATGGTTCTGATGTTTTTAGAGTCACACCAAAACCATATATCGCCGAAGCACCCGCATGGTCACCAGATGGGGAAAAAATTGTCTTTACGTATTATGGAGATGGTAATTCAGAGATTTATCTTATCAATACGGATGGAACTGAGTTAGAACGATTAACAAATATACCAGAGGGTGAAAATACACCTGCCTGGTCTCATGATGGTACCCAAATTGCCTTTACAAGCTCAAGGGCAGGAAATTGGCAAATTTATACGATGAGCATGGATGGATCTAACCAATATCTACTTACAAACGACAAAGCAACAAGTGGTGAGCCAAGTTGGGAACCATAGAAATATAATTCCCCAAGAACGATCTATTACTTCTACATTTTTTTGATAATAAACCCTTTGAGGTAGGCACTTTCGGGAAAATTCATAGCAATTGGATGATCAAAACCTTGGTGCAATCTTTCGAGTATCATTGCTGCAACCCCGGCGTCTAATGCTGCCCCTGCTAATATTTTTTGAAACAAATCATCGCTTACTCCACCAGAACAAGAAAAAGTAACCAAGATCCCGCCTGGATTTAATAATTTTAGTGCTAACAAGTTAATATCTTTATATCCTCTAGATGCCCGTTCTACTTGCAAGATAGTTGGTGCAAATTTAGGAGGATCTAATATTACTATGTCATATACTTCTCCTCGATCACGTTGCCCTCGTAAAAACTGAAATACATCCTGGGTATAATATTGAATGTTCTGAGCATCTAAATTGTTTAATGTAACATTTCGACTAGCGATTGATAATGCTAGACCAGAAGAATCAACAAGTGTTAGAGAGGATGCACCCCCAGCCAACGCGTTTAGAGCAAAGCCACCAGTATATGAAAAACAATCTAGCACTCTACAGTTGCGAGTTAGATTCCTAATCCGCTTACGGTTCTCCCTCTGATCAATATAAAATCCAGTTTTGTGCCCGTTAGCAATATCTACAATATATTTAAGGTCAAATTCTTTTATTATAATTTCATTTTCGTTCATAATCCCTGATAACAACCCAATCCTCTGCTCCAGACCCTCCAATTTTCGAACATCGCTATCGGACCTTTCAAAGATTGCCCTAGGAGTTCTCACTGAATTTACAATTTCAATAATCAAATCCCGCCAGAATTCCGCTCCAGTTGTAAGAAATTGGATCACACATATATCATTATATTGATCAAGGATTACACCAGGCAATCCATCTGATTCTCCATGCAATAATCTAATTGCAGTATATGAGTAATCCTGATCTCTGAATGATTTACGCATTTCAATCGCTTTAGTGATCTTTTCATAGAAATAACTATTATTTACTTCTTGTTTTTCTTCCCAAGTCCATACTCTTGCCACAATTTTTGAAAATGGGCTATAAGCAGCCCTAGCGAGGAACTGTCCTTCATCGGAAAGTATGTTAATTGTTTCACCTGAAATTGGAGATCCACTAATTCTCGCTACCGAACCAGAAAATATCCAAGGGTGATGGCGTATTAAAGATTTCTCTCTTCCTTTTTTTAAAATTATTTCTGGCATTCTTTCCTTTATTCCACCTAATCACCTATTAATCCGAATTCTTTCCCAGCATCTTTAATAATATCCATCGCTCTTTCAATATCATCTGGATCATGGGCTGCAGTGATCGTGGCACGTAGGCGCGCAAGTCCACTTTGTACTGCAGGTGACACAACTGGTAGCACAAAAATACCTCGTTCTTGAGTTGACTTAGTCATTTTATAGGCGCATATATCATCCCCACATATTATAGGCACAATAGCTGTTTTCGTATTCAAAGTATTAAATCCCCTAGTTTTTAGACCATTAATAAAGATTTTTGAGTTCTTCGATAAACATTCGACTCGCCAAGGCTCATCAATGATAACTTTAAATGCCTCATTAGCTGCTGCTGCTTGGGCGGGAGGTAATGCAGCAGAAAATATATATGCCCGACTTGTATGACGTAAATATTGAATCAGATCTTTATTCCCAGCGATATACCCACCAACCGATGGAATAGTTTTACTAAGAGTCCCCATTTTTATATCAATAGCATTGTCCAATCCAAAGTGCTCTTCTATTCCGTTCCCAGTAGTTCCAAGAACTCCAATGGAATGCGCTTCGTCAACCATTAACCAGGCTTGATATTTTTTACAAAGTTCCACTAATTTCGGGAGATTGATAATATCCCCGTCCATGCTAAAGACAGCATCTGAAATAACTATTTTTGCTGCGTTTTTTGGAATTTGTTCCAATCGCTTTTCGAGTGAGTCCATATCATTATGAGAAAATCTAACAAACTTCGCTCCCGACATAATGCACCCATCGACAATCGAAGCGTGATTTAATTTATCTGAGATCACATAATCTTCTCGTCCAAGAAGTGCAGAAATTGCTGTAAGATTAGTAACATATCCTGATGAAAATGTGATCGCAGATTCCGTGTGTTTATAGTTAGCTATCGTTTCCTCAAGTTCGATGTGAATAGGCAGCGAACCCGCTAACGATCTCACCCCATGGGTACCAGTTCCGTACTTTTCAATTGCTAATTTGGCTGCCTGGTTTATCCTTGGATGTCCAATTAATCCTAAATAACTGTAGGATGCATACATTCCCATAGTGCGTCCATCCACGATAACGGTAGCTCCCCCATTTAACTCAGTTATAGCTTTATTATAAAAATATAGGTCGCCTTGCTGTAATTCTAGTAGGCGAAGTTTCATCTTATCAATTCTAAGAAGGATATTATCGAGTTCCTTCGTCAGCTTCATCTCGTACCTCACCAATTAGTTTTTTCAAATCATCAATACTTATGACTTGAACATTTAATTTATAAGCCTTATCCAGTTTCGAACCTGGTTTATCTCCAATTAATAAATAGTTGGTATTGTTACTCAACGTGTCAGTTACTTTTCCTCCAAATTCTTCGATCCATTCCTTTAACTCATTTCGAGTATATCCAGGTACAGTACCACTGATAACAAATATCATGCCTTCTAGTTGTCTTGATGTTTTTTGCCGATCCTGTAATCTTGTAACTGCAGGCCATACGCCCACTTGTTTCAGTTTATTAAGTAGTTTTTTATTTGTAGGTCGGTCAAACCAATCTACAATGGACCTGGCTATATTTGGTCCAACCCCCTCAATGTTTTGTAAATCAGTGATCGTGGATTTTGAAAAATTTTCCAAATCAGTATAATAATGAATAAGTTCATTCGCTAAAACTTCACCAACGCCACGTATGCCAAGTGCGAATATCAATCTATTTAATTCTCTATTTCTTGAGCTGTTTATCGCAAATAAGAGATTATCTGCTTTTTTCTCAGCAAATCCTTCTAATATTAAAAGATCGTTTCGTTTTAATAGATAAATATCTGCGACATCACATACTAACCCTGAAGTAACCATTAATTCTATAATTTTTATCCCAAGTCCAGTGATATCCATCGCGCCACGAGACGCAAAATGCTCAATATTTCTAATTAATTGAGCTGGACATGAAACATTTACACAATACCAAGCTACCTCATCTTCGATATGTTCAACATTCTGATGACATGCAGGACAAAGTTCAGGTGGCACATATATTCTTTCTGTTCCAGTTCGAATATCTATTATAGGTCCAATAACATATGGTATTACATCACCAGCCCTTTTTATTGCTATTCGGTCGCCAATTCTAATGTCTTTGTCTTTGATGAAATCAAAATTATGTAAAGTGGCTTGTTTTACGATCACACCACCAACTTCAATCGGGTCTAATAATGCAAGTGGGGTTAATACACCAGTACGTCCGACATTAACTACAATATCAAGTAAATTCGTAGTTGCTTCACGGGCAGGAAATTTAAACGCTATAGCCCCCCGTGGGTCTTTTCCAACTATCCCCAGCCCTTCAGCCAGACGAAGATTGTTGAGCTTGATAACTGCCCCATCTGCTTCATAAAACATTTTGTCTCTATTGCTCAGCAATTTATAATACGCAGCAATCGCTTCTTTAATATCTTTGCATTCAATCGATTCTGGTATTGTAAATCCCAACTCTGCTAAATAACGTAACTGTTCCATCTCTGTAATAAGTTTAGAATTAAATTCTGATAAAATTGCATATACCATGATTGCAAGAGGGCGCTTTGCGGTAAGTTTTGGGTCTAGCTGACGCAATGCTCCTGCTGCAGTATTTCGAGGATTTTGATAGGCTGCCTCACCCAATTCTTCAAGTTTTTTATTTAATTTTTCAAAATTATCTAAGGAAATAAATGCTTCTCCTCTAACCACAAATTCAGAAGGTGGTATAGGACCTCTTGAATCTACAGGTATTTTAAGGGGTAATGATCGAACCGTTTTTAAATTATTTGTTATATCTTCTCCAATAATTCCATCGCCACGTGTAGCTCCTTGCACAAATATTCCATCCTGGTAATGTAGTACAACTGTTAATCCGTCAATTTTTGGCTCGACAACATACCCAGAATTATCTATCCGGATATCTAATTTACGGATGCGTTCTACCCAGTCGTAAACACCAGTATCGTTATAGGCATTAGCAAGGCTTAATATATGTCGAGGATGACGGATTTTTGTAAATTTTTCTGATGGAGCTGAGCCCGCTCGCTGAGATGGTGAATCTGGTGTAATCCATTCTGGATGCTTAGATTCAATTTCAGTTAATTCACCTACCATTTGATCGTATTCATAATCGCTTATTACTGGCGCATCCATAACATGGTAACGATAATTGTGATAATTAATTTTTTCTTTTAATTGTTCAAGTTGAAACTTATCACGCTGCTCATCCATAGGTTTTCCCAAAATGTGAATTTTAGTCCATTTTTTCATTATTATACATATTTAAGATATATGATTCTTTATTTAGCCAATATTCATATGGAGTATGATAAATATTGAGTTCATTTTCATAACCGCCAGGTTAGCCTGGCGGTTATGTATTTAATATTAAAAAAAAGTGTAATTTTGCGAATAATGTTTAAAATACTAATTACCAATTATACACGCCATCAAGGTCTTCTTCGGATACATCAAACACAGAATTATTTGGCGAAAGGGGAACGCGTGTCATCCATTCAGGCAAACGATCATCTGCCTTGCTAAATCCAGCTTTCAAATTAAATTCATGCTCCCATTTTAACGATGTCCTACCTAATTCTTGTAGAATATCGTTACTAACATTCCAATCATATCGGGCATTTAACATATCCCGAATCGTACCTGGCGCAGAAGTAAATCCAGGCCCAGTAAAAATACATGCTCCGAGAGTATCATACCCAGCCATATTTATTTGAACCGTTCGCGAGAGATCAGCTTGTCCTTTTGGGTCCAAATGATTAATTTTCGCCCTTATCGTCAATCCAGAAGTATGATCTGCACCTTGTGGCGAGGTTGCATAGGTAACACCCGTGCCTTTTATCGCACGCGGCTCGTATGCTGACATTGCCTGACCTTTAACTGCAGGTACTTGCTCAACTCCTAACACTTTCCCAGTTATGGTTGCCCCACTTCCCAATAATCGACCTAATGGAGTATTTGATCTAATTTCATCAATCAATTGCATAGCCCGATTTCCATCGCCAAAATCCATGATCCCGGCTTTGGCAGCGACACCAAGAGCTGCTCCGATTTCAATAGAATCAAGCCCCAGGTCATTCACAATATAATTAATCTTTGCTACGGTATCCAAATCGCTGATACCTAAATTGGATCCCATCAAACCTATGGTTTCGTATTCAATCGGTGATACGATAGAGTTTCCATTTCTGTCAGGGTAATTATTTGAACAACGTATGGTACAACCTGGCATGCAAGCATGGGTTGGTTCACCTTCTCCACCTCTTTCCAGGATTGTATTTCTCATATATTCACCACTAATCGTCTCAATATTATTAAATTGGCCCTGTGAAAAATTATTAGTTGGTAGTCCTCCAAATCCATTAGCCATACGAGACATTGCTGCAGTACCATAATCACGATACACAGCTGTTTGTGGAGCTTCCATTAATGCTTTAGTAAAAATCTTTTGTGCCTGTCGAAATTCTTCAGGATGTGCAATAGATGGTTTTTGTCCAATTCTTCCATCAATTACTATTGCTTTTATCTTTTTTGAACCCATTACTGCACCTAATCCACCACGCGCAGCTATTCTCGATGGAATGTTTTCTTTATCTAAATTTTGGATTCCAGCTGAAGACAATTGAAATTCTCCACTCCGTCCAATTAATGCAACAGCTATCTTGCTTCCATATTTATCTAATAGTTTTTTTGAGCAGTCGTATACTCCAAGACCGATTAACTCTTCAGCAGGGTCTAGTTTTATACCATTTGAATCTATAAATAAAACCGACCAATCATTGTTTATCGACTGATCTTCAATAATAAGTGCCTTTATTCCTAAATGCGTCATATATAAACCTGTTGTTCCGCCTGCGTTAGCTTCTTTCACTCCTCCGGTTAAGGGACTTTTTCCTCCAAAAGAAATGCGATCACAACTGGAGATCATGTGGCCTACCAACAAACCAGGTGCTAAAATTAGCTTATTCATTGGCCCGAGTGGCTCACAAGTCGGTACCACTTCATCGACTAAGAACTTTGCAACAAGTCCACGTCCGCCTAACCTTTCCCAGGACTTTGGTATATTTTCATAACTTACAGATTTATTTTTCAAATTTACGCGCCAAATTTTTGGAATACCTATATTTAGACTGGTTTCTGTCATTAACTTCTCCATCTAATGTTATTTGTATGTATTATATCTATGCGCAATGAGAAATCGTTATCTACTCACTATTATTCGAAATCATTACTCAAGGTTTTTTATTCACAACTGATTTCATTGCCTCGATAAATATATTCCCAGCCTGAGTTATTTCGTCTTCAGTTACAATTAACGGTGGTATCCATCGAATAACATTATCGAACGTACCACAAGTTAATAACAAAAGATTTCTTTTGAAGCATTCAGTAACCACCGCCTTGGTGGTCGATTTATCTGGCTTTCGATCAGTGGTACGGAATTCTACACCTATCATGAGACCCAGCCCGCGTACATCACCAATTACAGGAAAATCTTGTTGGACCTGTAGTAAATTTTTTATCAATTGATCTCCCCTAATTCTTGCATTATCAATCATTTCCTCTTCACGCATAGCCTTTATTGTTGCAACCCCAGCAGCACACGCAATTGCATTGCCACCATATGTTCCACCATGAGTCCCCGTTTGCCATTTTTTCATGATATCAAGCCTGCTAAATACTCCTGCAAGTGGTAAACCAGAAGCAATACCCTTCGCAACTGTCATAATATCTGGAGTAATATTGAAATGCTCCTGAGCAAACCACTTGCCTGTCCTTCCAAACCCTGATTGAATTTCATCTGCAATCAACATAATTCCATAATTGTCACAAATTTCTCGTATTTTTCGTAAAAATTCTAATGGAGGTACAACATATCCTCCTTCACCAAGGACAGGTTCAATCAATATTGCAGCGGTTTCAGTCGGGGCAGATTGCGACAACAAAAGAAACTCCAATTCATCCAAGCACCATTGAGTCGTCTGATCATCGCTCCATCCGTAGCGGTAGCTATATGGATATGGCGCAACGAAAACACCAGCCATGAGCGGCTGGTAACCCGCTCGATAAACAGTCTTTGAAGTTGTTAATGACATCGTGCCAACCGTCCGTCCATGAAAGCTACCTTGGAAAACAATGATATTAGTCCTTCCGGTGGCATGACGCGCCAACTTGATCGCTCCCTCGACAGCTTCAGCACCTGAATTTGTAAAGAAGAAACCATCCAAAGCAGGATTTACAATCGTCTTTAATTCCGTTATAAGTTCAAGCATTGGTTTGTGAATAACAATATTTACCTGACCATGAATTATTGACCCTGCTTGATTTTGTATCGCTTCCACAACCCGTGGATGGCAATGGCCAGTATTTGTAACACCTATCCCACAAGTAAAATCCAAATATTGATTTCCGTGTATATCATATATATAACATCCTTGAGCATGGTCCGCTTCTATTGAGAAAATTCGGGACCACACAGGTGATAAGTTTTTTTTATTATCAAAGATTTCACTCATCGAAAACCTCATATACAATTATCAATTGAAATATTCCTGCCTGTATGGATGGATAACAGGCAGGAATGTGAATTACTTAGCGTCAGTTAATACATACGGATCTATATCCGGAATACCAGGTTTTATCCATTTCTTTATGGGAAAATATAAAATTACACCAATTGCCATTGCTATCAAAGCCCAAGTTATCGTAGCCATGCCAAATTCAATAAAATTGGAGTATATAGCTAATATTATTATCAGTGCAGGTAATATGGTGACAATTGCTAGTCCAAAATATCCGCCGGGGATTTTCTGCCGTGGTAGTTCAGGTCTTGAAAAGCGTAATTTCCACATTGCAAAAAATTCAAACATTAATACAATCATATTTAGAAATACATCAATGACAACCAGAGCGGCAAAAGCAGAAAGCGAAAAGACTGAGTAGACAAATGCGCAAATTAATATTGCTATCCATGGAGTTCCATATTTGGAGTGTACTTTTACCATAAATTTTGGCATCATTCCATCTTCCGCTAAAGCGAATGGAATTCGAGTACCTCCCAAACTATTTCCGATGAATAATCCAATCATACTGAGTACCGCAGATATTGTGACTAAACCTCCCATAACTCTCGCCAGAGTTCCATCTGTTTGTCCAGTGAGTTTATCCGCTACTGCATGGGCAATATCAGGGAACTCCCAACCGACAGAGCTGGAAAGGTCTACACCCCATTGTTCGGACTGTTCAGGTGGTACACCATAATCTTCAAGAACAGGGCCAATGCCTTCTCCACTTTCATACTCTTCAATTCCCCAAAGCTGATACTTACCCTCCTCGCCAGCCCCTCCATACAATCCAGCGATAGTTGGGATTGAATATGTGGCAATTGCAGCTACAAGCACAAGGACCATCGCGAGTGGATAAGTTTTTTTAGGATTTACAATCTCATCGCCAGCTGCTGTAGGAAGTTCCCATCCCATGAAATTCCACATCGCAACGTAGATACCCGTGCTTAGTGCAGCAGTTAAGTTATCAAAGTTTACCTGCTCACCGCCTGGAAGAAATGGGAGTTGAATAGTTGAGCCACTTTTGATCCATGCAATTATGCCTATAATCGACATGATAATAAGTGGAATCAGCATAACCAGACCAATTCCGCTAGTTGTTAAACCAGACAATCGAGCGCCTCGTACACTTAATGCGCTAACGGACCAAATTAGTACTGCAGCAACGATAAATGATAAGAAAGAACTCGATAGGGTTACATTACCAATTGTAACTCCTTCACGAATCGCAGGAAAAAAATATCCTAAGTAATAGGCCGCTAAAACTGGGTATATTGAAACATCCACCCAAGATACTACCCAGTTCATCCAACCACCCATAAAGCCAATAAATGGTCCAAAAGCTTGCTTTAGCCAATGGTAATAGCCACCTTCAACAGGCATCATCGACTGCATTTCACGTACCATTAACATGTTCGGAATGCTAAAAAATATCGGTGTTAGCACAAAAAGCAAAAGAGCTAAACCAGGTCCTGACCAGCCCACCATAGGTTCTGCACCAAATGACCCACCGCACACAGTAAAATAAATCAATCCGAATAGAGGCAGTAAAGTTAATTCGCGCTTTAGTTTCTTCATCTCAACTTTTGCAATATTGTTATTACTCTGGGCTGCCATAGAATCCTCCATTCTTATAATTAATATATATCTACCTTACATATTTTCGGATAATATCTAATCCTTATTGCTACATTTCTTTTATTCCATAGGGGAAACCATATTCCATCATCTTATCGATGAATGGAACAGGATCTAATGCTTCAGGACCTAACACCCCAGTACCTTTCCAAATACCACTATTCAATAAATCCCACCCAATTACAGCATTAAATGCAGTTTGAGCTACCACAGCTTGACAACCCCATTTTTTCATACATTCTTCATTATCAGCCACCTGATAAATATACACCTGGCGAGGTTTTCCATCTTTTATACCCTTTACCCAGGTACCTGCACTCGTTTTTCCAAACATTCTGTCACCAAGGTGAGCAGGATCAGGAAGACATGCCGCAACGACATCACGAGGGGCAACCATGACATCCTTGACTTTGATTTCTTCTTTATTATCCAATCCAAGCATGTGTAATGTTTTTAGCACATTTATGAAAACATCGCCGAGCCCATATTTGAAGGTCACTCGCTTACACTTCACCCATCGTGGTATTAGGAGAACTTCTTCATGTTCAACATTCACCACTTCAATCTTGCCAATTCCTTCTGGGAAATCAAAAACTTCTGGCTCTGAGAACGGTTCTGTGGTAAACCAATCTTTTCCTTTTTCCCATATGACAGGTGGATTTAAACATTCTTCAATTGTTGTCCAGATCGAAAAGTTTGGAGCAAATACATAGCCTCGAACTTCAAGATTAGCTCCGTCCCTGATACCTATTTCTTCAATTTCATCAAATAAATAATCCTGTGCGTAACGAGCAAAAATA
>Ga0209254_10002554_pt1 | contig 16575 bp, 17 predicted proteins | sample FrelakmetDIP11DI_FD_187148 | JGI IMG/M metagenome (GOLD analysis project Ga0209254, IMG submission 187148) | Freshwater lake sediment microbial communities from the University of Notre Dame, USA, for methane emissions studies - DIP11 DI (SPAdes)... | ecosystem: Environmental > Aquatic >... | reverse complement strand
AGCTGCCCATGCCGCAAATTGAAAAGCGTGCGGAAAAGGTTGCCATCATCGGTTCCGGCCCGGCAGGCTTGAGCGCCGCTTACTTTCTGGCGCTGGACGGCTACCGGGTGACTATTTTTGAAGCCCTGCCGCAACCCGGTGGTATGCTGCGCGTGGGTATTCCCGATTATCGTCTCCCGCCCGCGGTGCTGGACAAGGAAATCCGCGCCATCACCCGCCTGGGGGTGGACATCAAGTGCAATACCGCGCTGGGCCGAGACGTCACCATCGACGGGCTGTTTTCCGAGGGATACCAGGCCATCTACCTGGCCATCGGGGCGCACAAGAGCCTCAGGCTCAACATCCCCGGTGAAGACGCCGAGGGTGTGCTGCAGCTGCATGGCGTGGACTTGCTGCGCCGCGCCAATCTGGGCGAACTGAAGCAGCTCGAGGGCCGCGTGCTCATCGTCGGCGGCGGTGATGTGGCCATCGATGCGGCGCGTTCCGCGCTGCGCCTCGGCGCCGAACAGGTGAGCATCGTTTATCGGCGTTCGGCTCAGGAAATGCCGGCCCGCGCCAACGAAGTGGCGGACGCCCTCGCTGAAGGCATCGAGATACAATACCTCACCGCCCCGCAGCAAATCCTCACCAAAGACAACAAGGTGTTGGGCCTGCAGTGCATTAAGATGGAACTGGGCACTCCCGATTCCTCGGGCCGTCGGCGCCCGGTGCCGATTCCCGGCAGTGAATTCATCATCGAATGCGACTGGGTGGTGCCGGCCATCGGCCAGACTCCGGATTCCGCCTTTTTGAGCGATCGTCCCAGAGTGAAGCTGTCGCGCTGGGGCACCATTGAAACCGAAGACATTTCCTTCGCCACCAACGTGAAAGGCGTGTTCGCCGGCGGCGACGCGCAAACCGGCCCCTGGGTGGCCATTGGCGCGGTGGCGCACGGTAAGGAAGCGGCCATCTCCATCAGCCGCTACATCAAGGGAGAAGACCTGAAGGCCGGTCGCGAACCGCTGCAGTTGCCGCAGGAGAATTTTTACCCGATTCCCGAAAATATCGAGAAGAAAGCGCGCCTGCACATGGCGACTCTCCCCATGGAGCAGCGCAAGAAGGGTTTTGCTGAAGTGGAATTGGGATTCACTGAGGAACAGGCCAAAGCGGAAGCGGAAAAATGCCTCAACTGTATGGCCTGCTGCGAATGTTTGCAGTGTGTGGCGGCATGTAAGGCCGAAGCCGTGGATCATGCCATGCAGGAGCAGATGATCGACCTGGAAGTCGGTTCCCTGATCCTATCACCCGGCGCCAGGGTCTACGATCCCTCCGGCATCGACACCTATCTCTACGGCCAACACCCCAACGTCGTGACGAGCCTTGAATTCGAGCGCATTCTCAGTGCTTCCGGGCCGTATCTGGGACATCTGGTGCGCCCCTCCGACAAGAAAGAACCACGCAAAATCGCCTGGATACAGTGCGTGGGGTCGCGCAACGTGCAACATTGCGACAATGGGTATTGCTCCGGCGTGTGCTGTATGTACGCTATCAAGGAGGCCATTGTCGCTAAGGAACACAGCGCCGAACCTCTGGACACGGCCATTTTCTTCATGGATATGCGGACTTATGGCAAGGATTTCGAAAAGTACTATAACCGCGCCCGTGATGAATACGGGGTGCGCTTCATCCGTTCCCGGGTGCACACCATTTATCCGCTGCCGGAAAACGACCGGCTGAGCATCGAGTATGTGACCGAAGACGGTGAAATGGCGGCGGACGAATTTGATATGGTGGTGCTCTCGGTAGGCCTGGAAATCGGACCGGACACGCTGGCACTGGCGGACAAGCTGGGTATTTCGGTGAATCAGCATCGCTTTGCCAGGACCGACGGGTTTGCTCCGGTGAACACGTCCCGGCCCGGCATTTACACCTGCGGTCTTTTTCAGGGTCCCAAGGACATCCCCTTTTCGGTCATGGAAGCGAGCGCCGCAGCCTGTGCCGCCGCCATCGATCTGGCCGACTCCCGAGGCAGCCAGGTCCGGGTGCTGGAACTTCCCCCGGAGGCAGATCTGGGCGATGCGGCACCCCGGATCGGCGTGTTCGTCTGTAACTGCGGCATCAATATTGGTTCGGTGGTGGATGTCGGAGAGGTGACCCGCTATGCGGCCACCCTGCCGAACGTGGTCTATGCCGACGAAAATCTCTTTACTTGCTCCCAGGACACCCAGGAAAGGATGAAACAGGTCATCCAGGAAAACCGGCTGAACCGATTGGTGGTGGCTGCCTGCACACCGCGCACTCACGAACCGCTGTTTCAGGACACCCTGAAAGCCTGCGGCATCAACAAATATCTCTTTGACATGGCCAATATCCGCGATCAGGATTCCTGGGTACACCAGAAAGACCCGGTCAGCGCGACGCTCAAAGCGAAAGATCTGGTGCGCATGGCGGTGGGTCGTGCCGCTCTATTGAAGCCACTCATTGAGCGGCCGCTGGAGATCAATCAACGGGGCCTGGTGATCGGCGGGGGTATTGCCGGGATGAACGCCGCTCTCTGTCTGGCACGGCAGGGGTTCGAGACGGTCCTCGTCGAGCGGGAAAAGGAACTCGGTGGGATCGCACGCCGCGTTCAGCACACCATTGAAGGGCTGGATGTGCAGGACTACCTGGATCAGCTCATCGGTGAGGTGCGCGGCAATGACAAAATCCAGGTCCTGACCGAAGCCCTGGTGGTTGGCTTCAAAGGCTTCAAGGGTAAGTTCACCACTGAAGTGCTGGTCGGACCCGGTATGTATGAACGCAAAATCGATCATGGCGTCACTGTTGTCGCCACCGGCGCCCGGGAGTATCAGCCCAAGGAATACCTCTACGGCCAGCACAGTAAGGTCATGACCCAACTGGAACTGGATCGGCTCATCCATGACCGGTCCAAAGACGTGGCCAAATGGAACCGCGTGGCCATGATCCAGTGTGTGGGTTCGCGCAATGAGGAGAATCCCAATTGCAGTCGCATCTGCTGCCAGAGCGCGGTGAAGCATGCTCTGGCGCTTAAGGAGCTCAATCCCGACATGGAGCTCTTCATCCTCTATCGGGACATGAGAATGTACGGGATGCTGGAAGATTACTATACCGAAGCCAGAAGAAAAGGCATCCTATTCTGCCGTTACAGCGTGACCCAGCCGCCGCAGGTGGCCGGCAATGGCGATGGCCTCAGCGTGACTTTTATGGATCACGTGCTCCAGCGCCCGATCAGAATGAACGTGGACAGCTTGATTCTCAGCGCGGCAACCCTTGCCGCGGACACCGAGGAGCTCGCCTCGTTCCTCAAGGTCCCCCGCAATGCGGATGGTTTCTTTATCGAGGCGCACGCCAAGTTGAGACCGGTGGATTTTTCGTCCGAGGGCATCTATCTGTGCGGCACCGCCCATGGTCCCAAGCTCATCAGCGAGACCATTGCCCAGGCCATGGCTGCAGCCTCACGGGCCGGTTCTTTCCTCGCATCCACGAATCAGACCATTGGCGGGGTGGTCGCACAAGTCGACCAAAGTCTGTGCGCTGCCTGTCTGGTCTGTGTCCGGAGATGCCCCTACAGCGTCCCGCGCATCAACCGTGAAAACGTCTCGGAAATCAACGAGGCTATGTGTCAGGGTTGTGGCATCTGCGCCTCTGAATGCCCGGCCCGGGCCATTCAGCTGGCTCATTACGCTGATGACCAAATCATGGTGAAGGTGGAGGCTTTACTAGAAGGAGTGATCTGATGGAGCAGTTTGAACCGACCATTGTTTCATTTTGTTGCACCTACTGAGCGTATTCTGCAGCGGACCTGGCAGGTTCCATGCGATTGAGTTATCCGAGCAATATCCGAATTGTGAAAGTGCCCTGCACCGGACGGGTGGCGGCTATCCACCTGTTGAAAACCCTGGAGATGGGCGCGGATGGGGTCTTTGTTGCCGGGTGTCTGGAGGGAGACTGTCACTACCAGGCCGGCAATCTGCGCGCCAGGAAGCGGGTGGCCTATGTTCGGCAGATCTTGCAGAGCATCGGCCTGGAGCCCGAAAGGGTGGCCATGTATAACCTCTCAGCCGGCATGGGTGTCAGGTTCGCCGAAATCACCCGGGAAATGACCGAAAAAATTCGCCAGCTGGGACCGAACCCCATTAAATCGGCAGGGGCCATGAAGGAGGCAGCCGCATGATTAAGGCAAAACCGAAACCAATCGAAGAAATCATCCACGAGATCAAGGATTGCAGCAAAGTCCTGGTGGTCGGCTGTAACGGTTGTGTCACGGTGTGTGAGGCAGGCGGTTTGAAAGAGGTGGAATTGCTCACGTCCGCCCTGCGGATTTACTTCATGAAAAGCAACAAACACATGGAAATCGACGAAACGAGCCTGACCCGCCAGTGCGATAAGGAATATCTGCAGGAACTCGAGGACCGGATCGACCGCTATGATGCGGTGGTATCTCTTGCCTGTGGAGCAGGCGTGCAGCTCATGGCGGAAATGTATGGCGACAAGCCGATCTTTCCCGGGGTGGACACCTGCTTTATCGGCATCACCGAAGAGCAGGGGGTATGGACTGAACGTTGCCAGGCCTGCGGTCAATGCATCCTGGCCAGCACCGGTGGGATCTGCCCGATTGCCCGCTGCGCCAAACGGATGCTCAATGGTCCGTGCGGCGGTTCGGAAAACGGCAAATGTGAACTCAGTATCCTGGTTGGGAGAGACGTCGACTGCGGCTGGCATCTCATTTATGAGCGGCTGAAGCGACTGGGGCAGCTGCAGCGATTCGGACAACCCAGTGATGACAAGGACTGGACCTTGAGCCGCGATGGTGGACCGCGCATTATCGTGAAGGAGGATTCTAAGGTATGAACACAACCACACCGAGCAGACTGGAGAAAATTATCGCCGCGGGACACCTGGCCGTCACCTCGGAATGCGGCCCTCCACGCGACGGGCGAGCGGATGTGGTGGGAAAAAAGGCAGAACTGCTCAGGAACCATGTGGACGCGATCAATGTGACGGATAATCAAACCGCCGTGGTGCGCCAATGCAGCCTGGCAGCTTGCATCCGCCTCAAGCTCATGGGTTTGGAGCCGGTGCTTCAGATGGTGACCCGGGACCGCAACCGGATCGCCATGCAGAGCGATCTGCTGGGGGCCACTTCCTTCGGGATCCATAACGTCCTGTGTTTGACGGGTGATCATCAGCGCTTCGGCGACCACCCGAGCAGCGTCAACGTGTTTGATATGGATTCCACGCGCTTGATCCAGACCGTCAAACTGATGCGTGATGACGGCCGACTGCTGAGTGGTCATGAGATGGCAGAGGGTCGCCCGCAGATGTTCATTGGCGCCGCTGAGAACCCGTTCGCCGACCCCTTTGAAATCCGGGTGCTGCGGTTGGCCAAGAAGGCGGCTGCGGGAGTCCAGTTCATTCAGACGCAGTGCATCTATAACATGCAGAAATTCAAAAAGTGGATGGAGGGAGTCCGCGAGATGGGGCTCCATGAAAAGGTGGCGATTCTGGCCGGACTCACTCCCATGAAAAACGTGGGTATGGCCAAATACATGAAAAACCGGGTCCCGGGCATTGATGTACCCGACGACATCATCAAACGCTTAGCGGGCGTTCCCAAGGAAAAGCAAGCCGAGGAAGGCATCCAGATCTGCCTTGAGCAAATAGAGGAATTGAAACAGGAGGAGGGGATCCGCGGCTTCCACATCATGGCTATCGAATGGGAGGAGAAAGTACCGGATATCGTTGAGCGGGCTGGGCTTTATCCGCGACCTAGCGTGAATTGAGTGGAACTTCTCTGCCACTGTTCGCGACGAGAGAATTGACAGAGGGTTGCCAATCGAGTTATTATCTCGCGTTATTAAGTTGCGCCTATTCTTTTGTTAGCCAAGGGAGGTTTTATTATGTCAAAGAAATACGTTTTGATCGTTGATGATGATCCGGATATGGTGGAAACCGTCAGCATGATGCTGGAGAGCAAGGGCTTCGAGGTGGGGAAGGCCTACGATGGCATCGAAGGTACCGAAGCGGTCCAGAAACGCTGCCCGGACCTATTGGTCCTGGATGTCATGATGCCCCGCAAAGACGGGTATACCCTTTGCGCCGAATTGAAAAAGGACGACAAGACCCGGAACCTCCCAATCATCCTGCTCACCGCCGTGGGGGAGGCGGTCCAGAGCACCAGCTATTCCCATGCCGACGGCATGGCAACGGAGGCCGATGACTATATCCCCAAGCCGGTGGACACTCAGACACTGGTCAACGCCATCGAGAGGCTTTGCTCTTAGCGGCTCGGATAAGCAATGTCCAGAATCAGGCTGGGTGGCATCAAAATCTCCGAGGGGCGTTCTCATCTCAATGCTTCCTGTCATTGCGGTGAGAACGCTCTGACCAACATCTGCTCGCGTCTTGCCGCGAACCGAATCAATATCACCCTGCTCACCCATGTTGCCGATAGTGGAGGGGGACACAGTGTTTCGGCCCTTTGCACCGAAAAGGAGGATGGCTTTTCCGGCTACTTTCTTCTCAAGGTCAAGGGTGGCCAGGATTGTACGGTGAGCATGCAATCGGATATCAACATCCTCTCCGTCTTTCCCCACGAACAGAAGCCGGCAGTAACCGGAAAATTGCTGGAAACCCTGGCAGGAAACGGGGTTCGATTGCGCGGCCTCGCCAGCTCCCCCTCAGCGATGTCGCTTCTCATCGCGTCTCCGGATATGGCGAGGGTTATCGACGGACTCTTCAGCGCTTTTGATTTTCCCTCCTATCCCACCCCCCTGGACTGGCATGCGGCCTATCAGGGGAAAGAACAGGTGCTGAGGGAGATCATCTGCTCCTACGAGGAGCAAGTCATTAAGGTGTACAATATCGCCCAGCAGGTTGACCTCGATCTCTGGAGCCTGACCTTGCCCCACTTGCAGTTGAACAGCCTTGGCGCAGCGCTGGTGGGTTTGGATGGTTTCGGCATCCGGATGCCTTTCATGGTCGCCCACCCCGGGCTTCAGGAACAGCTCTCCACCTCTTTCTGTTTCCCAATCAGCCACCGGGAAGAAGTGCGGCAAGAACTGTCGCGCCATCTGCCGCAGGTATTTCCGGTCCGCCATGATCCGGTGGTGGCATTATCACTCCACGGACCGCATTTTGGCGACCGCTACGGCATCACCAACGCTCTGGTGGGAGCTCTACAAGGCGCCGCGGTGCTGCCCCTGGCAGTAAGCTGTGCGGTCTCCACGATTTCGGTGGTCATCCGGTCTGAAGAACTGGAAAGAAGCATACAGGCTCTGAGCGGAAATTTTACCATCCCCTCCTGAATAAACACCCCCTCAGGACACTTTGTAGCGTTTACGCACGCGGTCCAATTCCCGGGTTTCCTGCTTTCGCTTCAACGTCTCGCGCTTGTCGTAGCTCTTCTTGCCTCGCCCCAGCGCAAGCTCTACCTTGGCCTTGCCGTTTTTGAAGTAAATCTTCAAAGGAATCAGTGAAAAGCCGCGTTCCTGGGTCTTTGCCAGCAAGCGTCTGATCTCCTGCCGATGGAGGAGCAGTTTTCGCACCCTTTCCGGGTCGTGATTATCGTAGGACGCATGACTGTAAGCGCTGATATGCACCCCAAAGAGGTAAGCCTCGCCTTTTCTGATCCGGGCATAACTGTCCTTGAGATTGGCCCTGCCTCCCCGCAAGGACTTCACCTCAGTCCCCAGAAGCGCGATGCCCGCCTCAATCGTTTCGACGATTTCATAATCGTGGCGGGCCTTGCGGTTTTGACAAACAATGAAAATCCCGTTGGTCTGCTCTTTCTTATCCTTGCTCATAGAGAACCTGCCGCATGGAGGGAGATAAATCATTCATTGCCAGGTCCATCAAAGGCAGGCTGTGAGTCGTATGCACACCATGCCGGCTGCTCAATGGGTCACTATCCTTGAAGTGGGTTTCTTGTCGGGGGGAATCGGACCACACGGAAACAGCGCGTTGGGATCGTAAAACCTGAATTCCTCCGGAAACTTCTCCAAAACCATTTCCTGCAAAAGTTCGTTGATCTCCTGGGCCGTCCCCAGTCGCAGCACCCGCTCCAGAAAAGCGCGACAATCATCGAGGCGCAAGCGACGGATGAGATTCTTCACGCGCGGCGCCGCCTGGGGATTCATGCTCAGGATGTCCAGCTGTAACCCCAGGAGGATAGGCACATAAAGCGGTTCGCCCGCCATCTCGCCACAAATGGACACCGGAATGCCGGATTGATGCCCGGCGTCCACGACCTGCTTGATCAGGCGCAGGACGCCGGGATGCAGGGGTTCGTAAAGGTAGGCCACGTTTTCGTTCACACGATCGATAGCGAGGGTGTATTGAATCAGATCGTTCGTGCCGATGCTGAAAAAATCCGCCTCCCGGGCAAGGAGGTCCGCCACGGCTACCGCGGAGGGTATTTCCATCATTATGCCCACAGCCATATTTTCGTCGAAGGGCGTCCTCTTTTCCCGCAACTCGGCCTGAACCCCATGCAGGATCTTCTGCGCGACTTTCAACTCCGCAACCCCTGAGATCAGGGGAAACATCAGGCGAATATTCCGGGTGCCGGCACTGGCCCGCAGAATGGCTCGCAATTGGGTCTTGAACAGCTCTTGATAACGCAGGCACAGCCGAATAGCCCGCAAACCCAATGCCGGGTTTGCCTCTTCAATTCTGGGATACCAGGCACTGAGCTTATCCGCACCAAGATCGAGGGTGCGAAAGGTTACCCACTGGGGTGCCATGATTTCAGCCAGTTCGCGATAATCCTGGTAGAGCGCTTCCTCATCGGGCAGATCCGGTCGGTTCATGAAGAGAAACTCGGTACGATACAAACCGACCCCTTCGGCTCCATTATCTTTCACCGCCACAACTTCTTCCAGCAGCTCGATGTTGGCCTCCACTCGCACCACATGTCCGTCGATGGTCCGCGCCGGCAAGTGAGCCTTGCGACTGATCTCCTTGGTGTAGCGTTCCAGTTCCTCTCGGCAGTGATAGAAGTGATCGAGTTCCTCTTCGGTCGGATCGATGATGATCCGGCCTGATGCCCCATCAACGATGAGAAGGTCCCCGCTCTGCAATAGTTTTGTGGCGCGCTCCGCGCCGACCACCGTGGGGATATTCAAAGAACGGGCAATGATGGAGGTATGAGAGGTGCGCCCTCCCATTTCCGTCACCAGACCCAGGGTCCGTTCCACCTGGAGTTGTGCGGTGTCGGCCGGGGACAGGTCATGAGCCACCACGATGACGCGCTCGCGGATTTCCGCCAGGTTACTGTGTTTGGCGCCGGCCAGGTTGCGCAACACGCGCTCCCCAACGTAATCCACATCGGCGACACGGCTCCTGATGTAGTCGTCATCCATGACATCAAACAGTTCGTGTGCCTTGAAGAGCGAGCGAATCAGCGCCCACTGGGCATTCAGCCGCTCGGTGCGGATCAGGTTCAAGGTCCCGTCATAAAGCAAGCGGTCCCGCAGAATCATTTGGTGCGTGTCGAGAATATAAGCGTGTTCCTTGAAATCCGAGTGTAGCTGTTGCTTAATCTCCTCCAGTTCCTTTTCGGCTTCAGCCACCGCGGCTTCAAACCGTTGGCACTCCTCCTCCACCGCCTTTTCGTCGGACAAGGTGTAATGGGGAATTGGTGCACGGTCTCGCTCCAACAGGTAGGCCTTACCGATCGCAATCCCCGGAGATGCTCCTATTCCCTGAATGACTTTAGATGGTTGATCCATTTCTCCACATCCGTCGTGAAGCGAGCCATCGAGTGTGACCCTCTAATCAAGGCGCGCCTGAATATCTGGTGCCATTATCTGCTGGGTGCAAACTGGAAGCGCCTGAACACACGTCAGGCTATTGGGGGCGGCAGGAGCCGTTTGAACCAGAAGGAACGGACAAGAAGCCTACTCTTCACCAAACTTGGTCTGGAACAGGCCTGCCAGAGCCTGCATAACCTCTGCCGCATCAGGGCCTTCGGTGACGACCAGCAGTTTTGTGCCACGACACGAATTCAAGGTCAACAGATCCAGGATGCTCTTGGCATCGACACGGGCTCCATCTTTGATGAACCAAACATTGGCTTTGAACTTATTGGCAAGGCTCACAATGCGTGCCGCCACCCGGGCATGCAGGCCGAGCTTATTGTTAAAAACGAACTCTTGCTCCAAAATCGCCGTTGCGCACTCTATGTGGTCAGAAGTTGGCATCTTTCCTCAATCTTGAAGTTCCAAACCCCGCCGTCTATTAACACATGGCTAATGTGAAGTCAACCGCTGGGGGTCTCCGTATCAATCCCGTCTTTTATCTGCAAAGCCGCCTGGTAAACCGTGCGGCGGGATATTTGATAGCGACTCACAATCCGGTCCGTGGCAGCCTTCACCGTACAGTGGGGTTCCTGCAGCACCTCCAGGAGTTCCCGGCGCCATGGTGAATCTTCCGCTGTTTGAGGTTGTGATGCGCTTGCACCTGCCACCACCAGGGTCAACTCACCTCGGACTCCCGTCCGGTAGTGATCCAGTGCTTCCTCAATGCTCCCGCGAAAAACCTCTTCATACATCTTGGTGAGTTCCCTGGCTACCGCCATCTTGCAATTGCCCCAATGCCGGAGAAGGTCCGCGAGGGTTTTCAGCAATCGCTGCGGAGCTTCATAGAGTACCCGGGTCATGGGAAGATCAGCATAACGGGCAAAAAAACGTTCCCGCAGACCAGCCCGAACCGGCGGAAACCCCAGAAAGGCAAACGGATAAGGTGGCAGGCCGGATGCAGTCAGGCCGGCCAGGAATGCAGCGGGGCCGGGGAGAACCACAATCGGCAGTGCCGCATTCAGAGCCTGCGCCACGATGAGAATGCCGGGATCCGAGATGCCCGGGGTTCCAGAATCGGTGACCAGGGCAATGTTTTCTCCCCGCTGGAGCCTCCCCAATAGTTCCGGGCTACGCTGCTTGGCATTGTGGCTGTGATAACTTATCAGTCGCTTGCGTAGGTCATAATAGCTGAGGAGCTTTCGTGTATGGCGGGTGTCTTCCGCCGCAATCAGATCAACCGACCGCAACACCTCAAGGGCTCTCAGGGTGATGTCTCCCAGATTGCCAATCGGAGTTGCCACTAGATAGAGGGTCCCCGCCTCTGTTGCATTCATCTTGTCAGAATGTCTTTCCAATGGATGCATTTCATTTGAGATGAAAAGGCCTATGGGATTGCTTCGAAGGCGTTCACCAACCAGGTAACCTGGGGGTTCATTTCACTCCATAGAATGGCGATGACATCAAAACGCGCCGGCAGCCGCTCCAGTCTGTGGCGCTTCAGGTACCACTGCGCCAGCCGGGTCAGTTTCCTTTGCTTGGCGCGTGTCACCGCTTCCTGGGGTAAACCGTGAGTCACACTGAATCGGGATTTAACCTCGACAAAAACGATGGTGGGACCGTCACGTGCCACCAGATCGATCTCACCATAGGGGCACCTGACATTTTGCCCCAGAATCTCCAATCCCTTATTTTGGAGAAACTCCAACGCGGTGGATTCGCTCAATCGACCCTTATCCTGGCGTGTGGCCATGTGCCGAATATTCCTGTCAGTCCCGGCACAGCACCCCACGGAAACTGAGCCGATGCAGAGGACATGGACCGTGGCGGCGCAGAGCCTGGAGATGTTCCGCCGTGCCATACCCCTTATTGCGCTGAAACCCATAAGCGGGATAAAGACGGTGCTGCTCCCCCATCAACTGGTCTCGATGCACCTTGGCGATTACTGAGGCCGCAGCGATCGACAGGCTGCGCTGGTCACCCCTGACGACACCGCGCTGGGGAATAGCTATGGGCAACTGGTAAGGACCGTCAATGAGGAGAAAGTCTGGCGTGAACCGAAGCCCGTGAATGGCTCGGAGCATTGCTTGAAATGTTGCCTGCAGAATGTTCAGGCGATCAATTTCAGACGCGTCTGCTGAAGCAACGCTGACATCGCAGGCACAGCCCAGGATCTCGTGGCGAAGCGCTTCACGCTGCGCCGCACTCAATTGTTTCGAATCGCGTAACGTGGGAAGATCGACCTTTGAGGGCAAGACCACAGCTGCCGCAACGACCGGCCCGGCCAGCGGCCCCCGACCGACTTCATCGATTCCGGCCACCCGCTGAAAGCCTTCCCGGTGAGCAAGCCTTTCAAAGACCTGTAGATCGTTCGCAGGCGGATCCAGAAGGTGCAATTGCATCGCCATCCGTATCCGTTCACCCGATATTAGTTTTCACCGTAGAGGTTGCAGAGCAAACGAACTTTACATAACCTTGGCAGCACAGTGCCGGGAAAAATATACTGAGACTCTGCGGTCTCGGCTTTCTCTGCGGTGAACGGTCAGCGCGAACCTGTTCCGACGATGGCCTGGAGAATCTAGCGCTTTTCCTTGATACGCGCAGCTTTCCCCTTGCGCTTCCGCAGGTAGTAGAGACGAGCCTGGCGCACCTTACCACGGCGAACCAATTCAATTTTGTCAATCTGGGGTGAATGCACAGGAAAAATCCTTTCCACACCCACTCCATAAGACACCTTGCGGACCGTGACTGTCGCTCCCATCCCGCCCCGATGATGACGAATCACGACGCCTTCAAAAACCTGAATCCGCTCTTTCTCGCCCTCACGAATCTTCACATGCACCTTGACCGAATCCCCGATGTGAAACGGAGGAATGTCAAGGCGCATGAGCTCCTTTTCCATATTGGTAATGACTTCAGGATTCATCCGGAACCTCCAAATCTCAAAAGTTCTATTGCACCGGTCAGCCCGGTGAAATCGTCCATAAATCCACTGCACCCGACCAGACCTGAGTGCTCCTCGGTCGGGGTCAAGGCCCCGAACCGAGCAGCCGATCCACCAAAATGGCGGCTGCGCAACGCACCGACAGATGGTTGTAAGGGCCCTCCCAGCGGATTGTTTCCAGCACCGCATCGATACTCTGGAGCAAACTTGGCGCCAATCCCCAGGCAGTACCCAATAGTATCAGCTTGGGACCAGATTCACTCAGCTGCCGGCGCGCTTCCCGGTAGGGCAAGGCGGCCGCTTGTCGGCTCGCCGTGGTTGCCCACACGATGGGTTCTTCTCCCCATTCACGCCGGATATCCTGCCGGACCTGGGCAATGTCATCCACCACCCGTAAGCACCGAAGCGCCTCGCAGCGAGTCGGATGCAATTCCTTTCCCACACCGTCACACCAGTGAGCGATGAGACGTTTCGCCAGGGACTGTTGATCCTTGAGCGGGGTGACGATGTAGCAACCCGGCATGTTATAGGTTCTGCTGAGACGCGCCAGATCATGCAGATCCAAATTGGTGATGGCCGAAGCGATCACTTCGCTATTGCGGTTCACCACCGGGTAATGGACCAGGGCCATATACAGCGGGTTCTTCCCTCTCAGTGGGCTCAATCCTCAGCTCACCAGCTTCCTTTGAAAATTGCTCACGCGCCACAGACAAAAGCTCTTGATCGTCGGCATTCAACTGCAAACGGGCAAAAAGATCCGGGCGACGCAAGCGGGTTCGCAGAAGCGCCTGCCCGCGCCGCCAGCGGCGGATCACCTGGTGGTTTCCGGACAGCAACACTTCCGGGACCGCATATCCAAGAAATTCCTTAGGGCGCGTGTATTGAGGATATTCCAGCGGCGTCTCGCCGAAGGATTCGCTGTGTGGCGAAGCAACATTGCCCAGAACTCCGGGAATGAGTCGGGCGACAGCCTCCACCAGAATCATGGCCGCCAGTTCACCCCCGGTGAGGATATAATCGCCCACGGAAATTTCGTCATCCACAAAGTACCGCGCAATCCGCTCATCGACTCCTTCATAACGCCCACAAATCAGCACCAGCCGGGGAAAACCGCCCAGCTCGCGAGCCAGCCCCTGATCAAACACGCGCCCTTGGGGTGTCAGCAATATCACATGGGGCGGCGGGTGCTCCTGGTGCAACCTGTGCAAGCCGCGCACAATCGGCTCCGGCTTCATGACCATGCCTTCACCGCCGCCAAACGGTCGATCATCCGTCATGCGGTGCTTATCTGTGGCATCATCACGAATGTTGTGCACCCGGACCTGGATAAGCCGTCTTTCCAGGGCCTTGCCGATGATGCTTGCCTGGAAAGGGGAGGCAAACATCCCTGGAAACAAGGTCAGGATGTCAAAGATCATCAATCAAACCTTCCGGCAAATCGACTCGCATGCGACCCGAGTCCAGGTCAACGGAGCGAACAACATCCGCCACCGCCGGAATCATAATTTCCTTGCCGTGCTGCTCCACAAGGTAAATGTCATAGCTTCCAGTTGACAGGATTCCCTTGATCGTCCCCAAAACAGTACCGGTCCCGGTCTCGACGGTAATGCCCAAAAGCTGATAATGATAGTACTCGTCCTCGTCTGTGGGCGGCAGGAGATTTTCCGGCAAAAACACTTCTTCGCCCAGCAGTTCCTGTACACCGTCCAGACTGTCGAACTCCTCAAAGTCATTCAGGCAGTAACGACCCTGCCACCGTATGCGTTTGATGGTCAATGCCGGCGCCGGCGCTTCGGGTCGATGCCGGTACAACCTGGAGCCGGCCTTCAGGGTGGCCAGCGTTTCACCATAGGGATAAATTTTGACTGTACCGCGGACGCCATGAGTGCGAATGATCTTACCCACTGGCACCCAGCGAGGCTCGCTCATTTCCTACTCGATGATTTCCAGGACGGATCTTTTTCGTATTTTTGTTGAAGCGGCGCTTAAAATGAGTCGCATTGCACGGGCGGTGCGACCCTGTTTGCCGATGACCTTGCCCAGGTCTTCTTTGGCTACCCGCAATTCCAGAACCGAGGTTTGCTCTCCCTCAATTTCGCAAACGTTGACTTGATCGGGGTTATCGACCAGGGCCCGCGCCATAAACTCGACCAGTTCTTTCAACATGGTAGCCTCCAGTCATCCTGCGCCGCAAGGTAGTCACTTCATCAAGAAGCCTCTGTGTCCCTTGGCAATGCAATATTTTGCTTGCGAATCAGACTGCGTACCGTATCCGTCGGCTTTGCTCCCTGTTGCACCCAATACTGCAAACGCTCTGCTTTGATCTTGACTATGGCCGGATCCACAAGTGGATTGTAGGTGCCCAGAATTTCAATAAAACGACCATCTCTGGGAGCCTCCGAGGAGGCAACCACAATTCGATAAAACGGTTTCTTTTTCGCACCGCGTCGGGTTAAACGTATCCGTATAGGCATCGTGTTTCTGCTCACCTCCTGTTTCAACGGTTAGGGTATTTCGCTCTAAGTTATAGAAAAATATTTATATATCCTACTCGTGAACAATTAAAAAGGGAAAAATGCACGCGTTTTCCGCTTCTTGCCCTTGCTTTTTTTCCCTCCCCCGGTTATTTGGCGCATCATCTTGCGCGCTTCCACATAACTTTTCAGCAGGCGGTTGACATCCTGCACCGTGGTGCCGCTTCCCTGGGCAATACGCCGGCGCCGGCTGGCATTGATAACGGCCACATCCTGGCGCTCCTTTTTGGTCATCGAGTTGATGATGGCTTCAGTGCGGACCAACTCTTTTTCATCGATCTGCATCTTTTTCAGCTCCTTAAGCATACCCATGCCGGGCAGCATGCCGAGGATCTGCTCCAGGGAACCCAGTTTCTTGATCTGCCGCAATTGGTCGCGGAAATCGTCCAGAGAAAACGTGTCGTCACGGAATTTTTGGGCTAGCTCGACCGCCTGTTTTTCATCAAAGACTTCCTGGGCTTTTTCAATAATGGTGAGAACATCTCCCATCCCCAGAATTCTGGAACTCATGCGGTCCGGATGGAAGACTTCCAGCGCATCCAGTTTCTCGCCAACACCCACAAACTTGATTGGGCAACCGGTCACGGCGTGGATGGACAGCGCCGCCCCGCCCCTGGCATCGCCATCCAGCTTGGTGAGGATGACCCCGCTCAACTGTAGAGCATCATGAAAGGCGGTTGCCACCTGCACCGCATCCTGTCCGGTCATGGAATCCACCACCAGCAAAGTTTCCACCGGCTGCACAATGGTCTTGAGGCGCTGCAGTTCCGCCATGAGTTGCGTATCGATGTGAAGCCGCCCGGCGGTGTCTACCAACATCACATCGCAGCCCTGGTCGCGGGCATAGACAAGGGCTTTTTGGGCAATCTCCTCGGGGCTCTGATCAACGCTTGCCGGATAGACTGGAAGTTGCAGTTGCGCTCCCAGCATCTGTAACTGTTCGATGGCGGCCGGACGGTACACATCGGCTGGAATGAGGCAGGGTCTACGTTTGTCGCCAACCAGGCGCAAAGCGAGTTTCGCTGCGGTAGTGGTCTTGCCTGAGCCTTGCAATCCCACCAGCAGCAAAACCTGGGGCTGCTGGCCAATGAGACGCAGCGGTTCGGCACTTCCCCCCATCAGATCCGTGAGCGCCTCATTGACGATCTTGATGACCTGTTGACCGGGAGTGAGGCTCTCCATCACCTCTTGCCCGACGGCCCGCGACGCGATGCCGGCGACAAAGTCCTTGGCCACCTTGAAATGGACATCCGCCTCCAGCAGAGCTAGGCGAACCTCACGCAAAGCTTCGCGGATGTTC
>Ga0209254_10002553_pt1 | contig 16576 bp, 9 predicted proteins | sample FrelakmetDIP11DI_FD_187148 | JGI IMG/M metagenome (GOLD analysis project Ga0209254, IMG submission 187148) | Freshwater lake sediment microbial communities from the University of Notre Dame, USA, for methane emissions studies - DIP11 DI (SPAdes)... | ecosystem: Environmental > Aquatic >... | reverse complement strand
CCGCTGTGGGTGCTTCTCATCAGCGTCCACATTCTCTTCGCGAATTTCAGGCACCCTCGGACCCACGACGTAGCGTCCGCGTCGGGAGAATAGGCGCCCTTCACCCTGATCCCCGCCGGGTGTCGGGTCGGGCGGCGCAGCTGCCACACCGCATCGGCAAAGGGGGTGGTGAGGAACAGGGCCAGGGCGTCTTTGTCCACCACCTGACAGTGAGGCAGCGGGGCAATGCGCGGTGAATGCGGCATCGCTCGAGATTCAACCCTCTCAACACAGGTTGAACCGCAGAGTTCGCGGAGACCGCGGGCTGGGACCCGGACTCGGCCAGCTCACCCCTCTCCGCGTCCTCTGCGCTCTCAGCGGTTCAGTCGACCTCTCTGGCAGTCGCCGAGGGGCCTGGACGCATCTATGTGCCGTGCGGGTGGGCTGGGAGCTGTCCACGATCAGATATCGACGTGCCGAGGTATGATTCGACCTGGAAGCGCTTCGCGATGCCGATTTTCGAGTTTCGCTGCAGCCGGTGCAAGACCAAGTTCGAGAGGCTGATGTTCGGCCGCTCCGCGTCGGTGAGTTGCCCGTCGTGCGGGTCGTCGAAGGTGGAGAAGCTGCCGTCGACCTTCGGCATGTCCGGAGTCGAGCACCAGACGAAGTCCTCGTCCGCCTGCGCGGGCTGCTCGTCCGGCTCGTGCGCAACCTGCCACTAGGATCGCGAACGGCGTCGGCCACTCAGCGCGCCCCTGACGTTAGAACGCGGGGCTGGCCTCTGCCCTTCGCGATCCTAGCTTGATGCGCTGCGCGCATCGGAAAGAACAAAGGGCGGAGCGCAGGATCGACGTATCGAGCCGGTGTACTTGATCTGGTTGTGCGTGAGGGGAGAGAACGCAGTCCTATGGAGGCAGGGCTCGCACAGAGCCTGTCGCTGCTGCGCTGATGCGCTGGAGGAGCTCGTCCGCGAGGAACTTCAGCCGCCGCTGCCACTCCTCGTTGGCATCGCCGCCGCCGGCGAGCGAGGCATGCACGTCGACATCGAAGTAGTCGACGTTGGCGGCCTCGGGCGCGGGCGAGCCCCAGATGCTGATCGACAGGTCGATGGGGGTGCCTTCGACGTCGAGCCGTCCGGCAACCGTGCCGCTGTTCTGGTCGGCGTGCACGATCCGGCCACCCATGTCTCGGATGGCCGTTTGGGCGGCGAGCCACAGCTGCGTCTTGTCGGCGTAAACCGTGGTAGTCGTGCCGACCGAGCTGGTGCTGGCACACGACACGGAGAGGGCGAAAGCAACGACGAGGGCGAGGGCGAGGGCGCGCACGGCGGGGACCTCCAGCAGCGATGATACGCGGTAGACTCTCGGTCCGGTAGGGGCTGCGATCGGCCGCGGTCGCAGCGGCACGGGGAGGGACGATGGGGGGGACCATCACTGTCGATCTCAACTACCTGGGCCGACCCGGGATCATCTCGGTGTACGCGGCGGCGGCCGGGGACGGCTCGTTCGTGCTGCTCGACAGCGGGCCGGCGAGCACGATCGAGGCTCTCGAGCGTGGCCTCGACGAGGCGCGATTTTCGCTGGGTGGCCTGCGGGCGGTCCTGCTGACCCACATCCACCTCGACCACGCCGCAGCCGCGGGGACGCTGTCACGGCGGACCGGGTGCGAGGTCTGGGCACACCCCGACGGCGTCGCCCATCTGGCCGACCCCGGCGCGCGATTGCTGCCGAGCGCGCTGCGGCTCTATGGGAGCCAACTCGAGACGCTTTTCGGGACGATGGAAGCTGTGCCGGCCGATCGCCTGCACGCGGTCGAGCACGGTGCCGCGCTGAGCTTCGACGAGCTTCAGGTCGTCGGCTGGCACACTCCGGGTCACGCCCGGCACCACGTGGCGTGGCAGGTCGGGGACGAGATCGCGACCGGCGACGTGGCCGGGGTCCGGATGGCCGGCTCGAACCACGTGCTGCCGCCGATGCCGCCGCCGGACATCGATCTCGCGGCGTGGCACGCGAGCCTCGATCTGCTGCGCGGGCTCGCGCCGCGCCGGCTGCTGCTGACCCACTTCGGCGGCTTCGACGACGTCGGCCGGCACCTCGACGAGCTCGAGCAGCGGCTGCAGCGCTGGGCCGCGATCGCGGAGGAGGTGGTCCGCGACGGTGGCGACGTCCCGTCGCTCGGGGTTCGTCTCGCCGCCCTGGACGATCTGGAGATGACTGCGGCGGGCGTGCCCGACGCGCAGCGGGCTCTGTACTTCAAGCTGTGCCCGATGGTCGAGAACAGCACCGGGTTGTATCGCTCGATCATGCGGCGCTCCTAGAGCCGGACGATCCGGTCCGCGGCGAGGAACCACAGCTCCATGGCCGGCAGCTCCTCGAGCTCGAGCGCCGACTGGAGCGCCCCCGCATAGCGCTCGAGCTGGAGGCGGTGGTGGGCGACGCGCGCGGCGAGCGCCTCCTCCGACGCCAGCTCGTCGGTCTTGAAGTCGACCACCACCAGCGCGTCGCCCTCGAGGTAGACCAGGTCGGCGCTCCCGGAAAGGGCGCCGACCACCGGGTCGCCGGGAGCGGGCGGCAGCAGCAGCGGCAGCTCCCGCGCCACCACGCGGTCCGCGATCTCCGACAGCCGGCGCAGGCAGCCGCCGCCCTCGATGACGGACAGCACCGAGGCGAGGCGCGAGCGGGCCTCCGCTATCCGCTCGGGCGCGACGACCGCCGCCAGCGCGTCGATACTCCCTGCGCCGGCGGCGCGGAGGTGGCTCGCGAGATCCTGCCCGAGGTCGAGGCTTTCGAGGATCCGGTGGACGGTGCTGCCAACGGCCAGAGCCGACTCGCGGAGCGGGTCGACGGCGTCGTCATCCTCGCGGCGGCTGCTCCAGCCGCCGCCGTCGTCGCTGACGAGCGACGTGACCGGGGCGCTCGCCCGGCACGCGGCTCGCGCGGCCGCAGCGGCGCGCATCCGGGCGAGTGCCGTCGCCTCGGTTGCCGCTCGGACGGGATCGACGGCGTGGGATCGCCGGGCAGCGACGGTCGCGCCCGCGGCGGGCTCGTCGACGCCGAGGGCCAGCCACTGCACCGGCCGCTCCGCCTCGCGCCGGGCCCGTTGGCGCGCGCGGAGCTGGGTGTCGGTCGAGGCGGCGTCGAGCCGGTGGGACACGAGATCGGCGAAAGTCGCAGCCTTGCGCGCCGGCACCAGCGCGCCATCGGCCCGCCAGCGCCCGGACAGCACCAGCCGCTTCTTGGCCCGGGTCATGGCAACGTAGAGCAGCCGCACCTGCTCGGCCCGCGCCTGAGCGGCGCGCAGGCCGTCCGCCTCGGCAAAACCCGGTGTCGGCCAGCCGAAGAGCCGGTACTGCAGGCCGACCGGCGTCGGGCGCAGCTCGGCCTCGCTCGCGGCCGTGCCACCGCCCGTCTTCCGGTGGAGCTGCACGAGGTACACGTGCTCGAAGTCGAGACCCTTGGCCCCGTGGATGGTCATCACGTGGACCGCGTCGGCCGCGACGTCAGGTTCGGCCGGCTGCTGGCTGTCGCGCCCCTGGTCGACGGCGCGCCGCAGGAAGCGCGCGACCGAGGACAGGCTGCCGTCAGGGGTGGCGAGCACGCCCTCGAGCTCGGCGAAGAAGCGCTCGAGGCGGGAGCGGCGGAAGCGGCCGAGGTAGCGCGCCGACGCGGTGACCTCGGTCAGCCACAGGGTCCGCAGCCGCTCGACGAAACGGTCCGGCGCCTCGGTGCGGACCGCGGCGCGCAGCGCGGCCACGGTCTCGACGGCGGCGCGCACCGCGACCGGCCACCGCGGCAGGTCGGCCGCCCCCGGAAGGTCGGTGGGCGCGGCGGCGACGGCGCGCTCGAGGCAGGCGTCGACCGCGGCCAACGCGGCGGCGTCGGCGGCCTGCAGGTCGGCCAGCAGCGCCGGCAGGCCGGACTCCCACAGCGGGACCAGTGCAGCGTCCGGGACCCCAACCGCATCGGAGCGCAGCACCGTCAGCAGGGCGAGCCCGTCGCCGGGCTCGAGCACGCAGCGGACCAGCGCCGCGGCCTCGACCACCTCCCGCTGCCGGTAGTACTCGCGCTCCCGCGCCACCTCGAAGGGCACGCCGGCCTCGCGGAAGCAGTCGAGCACGACCTCCTGGGCGGTGGTGGCCCGCAGCAGCACCGCGATCGTGCCCCACTTCACCTCGGCCTCGTCGTGGAGGCGCCGTATGTCCGCGGCGAGGCTTCTCGCCTCGAGGAGGTTGGCGTCGCCGCCACTCGCCGCGACGTCGATCTCGCCGGTCGAGGGGTCCGATGGCCACGCCAGCCAGTGCTCGACCGCCGACCAGGAAGCCCCGGCGAACCCCAGATCGGTCCGGCGGCCTTCGGTCGCCTCGAGGGCCTGGAAGCGCGGCTGGACGCCCGTCTCCTCGAGCATCACCCGCTCCACCACCCGCTCGACCTCGTCGAGGATCGGCCGTACCGATCGGAAGTTGCGCACCAGGGGCCGGATCAGCCCACCCTCCTCGGCCACCGTCGTCTTGAAGGCGTCGTACGCGGCGAGGTCGGCCCGCCGCCAGCCGTAGATCGACTGCTTGGGGTCGCCGACGATGAACAGGCCGGGCCTGCGCCCGCGGGCGCCGTCAAGGGCGAGCCAGCGCACGATCCGGCACTGGGTGTCATCGGTGTCCTGGAACTCGTCGACCATCAGCTGGTCGATGTCGCGCCGGATCTCAGCGCGCACCCTGGCTGCGGATGCGAGCAGGCGCTCGGCCGACACCAGCAGGTCCTCGTAGCTGACGATCCCACTCCTTCGCAGCCGCTCCCGGAGCCGGCCGAGCAGCTCTGCGAGCACGCGGCGGGCCGCCCCGAGCTCGGGCTCACGTAGCGCGGCGAGGCCGTCGAGAATGCCGGAAACAACAGCGGCCGCGGCGGCGACCGCAGGCTGCGCCTCCCCCAGGGCAGCCGACTCGGATGTCATGAACTTCGCGCGCGCCCACTCGCGGCAGCGCTGGAGCAAGCCGGGACCGAGGCCGGACACAAAGGCCATCACCGTTGCGGCATCCGCTCCGCTGTCGAGCATCTCGAGGAGCCGCCCCAGCGCCTCGCTGGTCGCCGCCGCGGTCCGGTTTTTCGATTGACCGAGAAGCCGGCCCTGCTCCGCGGCTCGGAACGCCGCCAGGCGTTGGCGAAGACGGCCGAGCAGCGGCGCGACCGCGTCGGCCGCGCAGGGGTCGCGTTCGAGAGCCTCCGGCCCGAGCCCGGACTCGGCCAGCCGGCGCAGGGCCTCCGCGATCCGTGGCGGCACCACCGCGGCCGCGGCCAGCAGCTTCCAGTCCTCGGCCAGGGGGTCCGCAGCCAGCCCGCGCAGCGCCTCCTCGACGACCTCGGCGGCCACCGCTTCGACCAGGGTGCCGTCGGCGTCGACCTCGAAGCTCGGGTGGAGGCCGGCCTCGAGCGGGAAGCGGCGCAGCTGCCGGTGGCACCACGAGTGGAAGGTCGACGCCGGCAGCCGGTGGACCTCGTCGGCGAGTGCTGCGCAGCGCAGCCGCACCTCGCGGTCATCCGCCACCGCGAGCAGCTCACGCTCGAGCCCGACCGCGGGCTCGCCCTCGGCCAGCGCCGCGAGCGCCTGGCCGACGCGCTGGGCCATCTCGGCGGCCGCCGCCTCGGTGAAGGTGATCGCCACCACCCGCTCGATGACCCGTCTGGCGACGACCGTGCTCTCGGCCCCGGCGGCCGCGTGCCTCTCCCAGCCCGGCCCCACGCACCAGGCCACGGCACGCGCGGTCAGCAAAGCGGTCTTTCCCGTGCCGGCCCCGGCCTCGATGATCAACGGCCTCGAGAACTCGCGGTGGGCGAGCTCGCGGGCCTCGCGGTCCCGCTCGAGCTGCAGACCGCGGTCGCAGGTCACGGCTCCTCCTCCGCAATCTCGACGCCGAGCCGCCACAGCCGCCGGGCCGCAGTCTCGATCGGGGTCGCGGTGGGGTCCTCGGCGGCCAGCCACGCGACGAGCCGGCGGCGGAACCCTGAGTCGTCGCGCAGGCAGGCCTCGGCCACGCTGCAGTACTCGCACCCGCGTCCGTCCGTGCCGTCTGGCTCCTCGACCCGGGCGAACATGGCGCCCGCCCGCCACGCCTCGGCGACGGCCGCGACAGCGCGTGCGAACGCGGCGGCCAGCTCGGCATCACCGGAGGCGATCCGCACCTGGCGGACCTCCTCGGGTGCGTCGCCGAGCTCGGGTTTGAGATGGAGATAACGGCCCTCGGCGGGCTGGCCGGGCACCGCGAGGGCATAGGCGACGCCCTGCAAGGCGTCACCCCGCGCCACCAAACGGAGAAGGTGCCCGTGCCGGGTGCCCTCGCCCTTGGCGCGGGAGGGCGGGGCGCCCGTCTTGTAGTCGACCATTGACAGTCCGGCCTCGCCGCGATCGACCCGGTCGGCCCGGAAGGCGAGCGGCTCGGGCCACCCGTCCACGGCCACCTCACCGCTGACCTCGACGCCGAGAACGCCGGCCACCTTGCCGCCGGCGCCCCACTCGACGGCTCGCGCCACGGCGAGGAAGGGCTGCGCCTGGGCCGCGAGCAGCGGCGCCATGCCGAGCGCGGCCAGGCCGTGGCGCCGAGCGAGGCTCTCCGCGGCCTGCACGACGATGGCCTCCAGGCGCTCGTCGTCGGGCCACTGCACGGTGACCGGCTCGGCATCGGCGAGCTCGTCGAGCCGGCCGCCGCGGCGGCCGAGGCGGTCGGCGACGATCCGCTCCAGCACCGCGTGGACGAGGCTGCCGACCAGGACCCCGCGCGTGTCGGGGAGCCCGAAGCGCGGGTCGGGCATCGGTGCCATGCCGAGCCGCCGCACGAGCAGCGACTGGAACGGGCACTCTGCGAGGTCTTCGACCCGGGTGACCGACGGCAGTTTCGTGCCCGGCCGGCCGGCCTCGCCGACCATCCCGGACCATGGCCCGGGCCCGCTCACGAGGACGCCGGGGTCGATGGCGTCCAGGATCGCGATCCGCGCGAGCGCCCAGCCGGAAGCGTCGTCGGCTGGCAGTCCCGCACGGTCTCGACCCTCGGTCCTGGCCACGGCCAGGAGCGGCGCGAGAGCATCGCGGGGGCCGTGCTCGGCTGCCAGCGCGGCGTGCTCCAAGGCGGGACGTGGCCGTAGTGGGTCCTCGCCGCCCGGAGGCAGCGAGAGGGGGGCTGGCGCCCCGGGGCTTTCGAGGCGTCCGCCGCGGCGCAGCCTCTCGACGAGGGGCGACGGCGCCGCCGCCAAGCCTCGCTCGGAAAGGTGCCAGGACAGCGTGACCTCGGGCGCCGCGGCCGCGAGCTGCGCAAACAGGTAGCGCTCCTCGTCGAGCCCGCGTGCCTTGACCGGGAACTCGGGGAGCACCTCGGCAGCCAGGTGCCCGCGCACCTCGTCCGGAAGCAGGGGGTCGTCCTGGACGACGCGCGGGAAAACGCCCCGGTTGAGGCCGATGAGGAAGAGTTGCTCGAAGGTTCGGGCGCGCGCCTCCATCGCCGACAGCAGCTGAACTCCGCCGCCGGCGCCGCCGACCGTCTCCTCGCCGAGTGCCTCGAGCCGCCGGCAGTAGGCATCGCGCCACTCCTCGCGGGTCAACCGGAGGGATCGCGGCAGCTCGGCCTCCAGGCGTTCGGCTTCGCGCAGCGCGGCGTGGGTCGCGGGGTCGTCCGGGCTCCACCCGAGCGCGGCGACGATCGCGGCCGTGCTGCGGCGGTGGGCCCCGCCGGCGGCCCGCGCCGGCCAGCCCTCGAGAGTGCGGACGAGGGTGAGGGCACGCTCCCTGAGCTCGTCGATGCGCCGTGTTGGGACGACGCGCGCGGGCTGCGGCTCGCCGTCCTCGTCGAACACCGGCAGCGGCAGCGGCACGCCGCCCGCGACCGTGGCGAGGCCGGCCACCTCGTCGAGCCTGGACACGCCGAGGCTTCGCAGGGCGAGTAAGAGCTCGGTCACCGGGCCGCCTGCCGCCGCCTCGAGCCACAGCTCGGCCGGCAGCTCGGGGCCGCCTCGGAGAGTGGCCGAGAGCAGCCGGGCCTTCCTCCGCACCGCGCCGCCCGGGACGGTGGCGCCGACGCCGGAGAAGGGGATCGCCAGCCGGTCGAAGTGGCGGCGCAGCGCGGACGCCACGCCACGCAGCTCGCGCGCGACGATGCCCACCGACTCCGGTGTCGCGCCCGCGTCGAGCAGGGCGCGCACGCGGTGCGCGACCTGGCGGACCTCGGCCTCGGCGGTGGGCGCGGCGAAGGCCGCGAGGCGGGGCGGGGGAGGGTCGTGTGGCGACCTCTCCCTGGCGAGCCCTCCGAGCTGCACCTCGAGGCGATCGAGGAAGACGGCGCCGGCATCGTCCTGCTCCGGCGACGCGGGGTCCGGCGGCCGGTCGATCAGCACCGCACCTCCGACCACGGCGAGCAGCGTCTGCACGAGGTCGGCGGCGACCCCGGTGAGGTCGGCGAAGCCGTGGATCAGGAGCGCGCGGGACGGGAGCGCGGCCGGTCCCATGCGGCGCAGGGCGTCGGCGGCCCGCTGCGGGGCCTGCTCGGGACGACGGGACTCGAGCTCGTCGAGCCGCCCGGCGACCTCGGTCGCGACCTGGACGAGAGCCCGCGCGCGCTGCCGACGCGGGGGCGACACCCGGTCGTGCAGCTCGCTGATCTTCTCCAGCACCGCCTCCTGGTGGTGGGGGCCGTAGCCCGCGTCGAGCAGGTCGCGCACGGCGGACTCGACGGCGCCGTAGCCGTCGTCGAGGTCGGCGAGAGCCTGCCGGAGCCCGGGGTCGCGCGCGGCGCTACGCCGGACGAGGAGCTCGAAGGTCGCGGCGCCGCGCCCGGTGTCCTCGCCGGCCCGCTCCAGCACCTCGAGAGCCACCTGCTGGAGGGTCTGCACGACCACCCCGGCGAGGGCGCGGCCGGAGGAGGCGACGAGCCGCGCGAGCAGGTGGCGGCGCAGGCTCGCCGACGGCACGATCACGCGCAGCGGCGGGCCGAGCTCGCGCGGGCTGCGGGGGGCGAGCCGGGCCACCGTCTCGAGTAGCTCGCGCTCGGCCGCCCGCGGTCCGCGCGCCACGACCACCCGGCTTGGCTCACGCGAGGTCATCGCCGGCATCGCAGCACGCGCCGGCGGGCGGTGTCAACCACCTCGAGATCTTCGAGGACCCCTGCCGTCGTGCGGGGGCGAGCTCCACCCTCGTCGCGGATGCGCAGCACGCCGCCGTTACGGTCGAGCATTGCTGCATCCTGGTCACCACGGACGCGGACTTCGATCGCTTTCTGGGCCTGCGGTGGCAGCATCCGCTGCGGCCTCGCTGACGGCGGCGGCTGCCCCCGCCAGCATGGCGGCGGGATCCCGCGGCGAGGTCCAGGCGGCGGTCAGCGGGGCGCCGCCGCCGGGTCGGGGGAAGTCGGTAACCCGGATCTCGTGGGCATCGAGCCAGAGGCGGGTGGCGAGGTCCTCGGGATCGTTGAAGGGCCGGGTGCCGTAGAGCGGGTCGCCGAGCACCGGCAGGCCCACCGCGGCGAGCTGGACCCGGATCTGGTGCTTGCGGCCGGTGCACGGGCGGACGCGGTACGCGAACAGCCGGCCGCTCGTTGCGATGAGCTCGATCTCGGCGCGGGCGTTGAGCGGAAGGTCAGGGTCGACGATCTGCCGCCAGTGCTGGTCGCGGCTGCGCCGGATGTGGTGCTCGAGGACGGCGCGCTCGGGAGCATCGCCGCCCGCGAGCTCGCACACCGCGGTGTAGCTCTTCTCGACCGGCGCACTCGGCTGGAAGAGCCGGGCGAAGTGGGCCCGCGTGCCGCGCGTGCGGGAGAGCACGACGAGGCCGGAGGTCAACCGGTCCAGGCGGTGGAGCGGGACCAGCTCGGTGCAGCCGGTGCGGGTTTCCAGGAGGTGGAGGAGGGTGTGGCGGACCCATGGCCCACCGGGCGTCACCGGTAGGTGGGGCGGCTTGTCGACGACCAGCAGGTCGTCGTCGGACCACACGACCTCAATATCGGTGCGAACCGGCGGCTCGCGCTCCATCTCCCGCCGGTAGTAAAGCTGGAGCAGCGGCCGGTACGGCGCGTTCGCAACGACGGGCCCGTCTGCGCCCCACACCTTGCCGCCCGCGAACCGCTCCCGCCAGGTGGCCTCGGGGATGCGCGGAAACCGGAGCGCGAAGAAGTCGATCAGCGTGACGACGCCGCTCGGCGCTCGCTCCGGCAGGGTCACCACCGACGGACGAACGGCGGTTGCGTCCGGATCGCTCATGCCGGCCGGCAGCCGCTCGTCACTCCACGAAGACCGGCGGCATCCACACCGGCCCGGGCGCGTCGAGGCGGCCGGTCCGCCACGCGTGCTCGAGCTCCGTCATCAGCTCGCGCGCCGCGGCCTCGTCCTCGTACGGCTGCTGCACCATCTCCTGCCACCAGGGCCGCAGCTTCGGGAAGTCGACGAGCTCGACCCGCTCCTCGGCGCCGATGCCGGCGAGCTCGCGCGCCGCGGCGACCGCGCGGTCGAAGCCGCCGAGCTCGTCGACGAGGCCATTGTCGAGGGCCTGGGCGCCGGTCCAGACGCGGCCGCGCGCGATGGCGTCCACCGCTTCCCTCGACATGCCGCGCGCCGCCGACGCGCGCTCGAGGAAGTCGTCGTAGATCCGGTCGAGCATGCGGTCGACGATCGCGCGCTGCTCATCGGTCCAATTCTCGAGGCTGCCGTACATGTTGGCGTTGCGTCCGGCGTCGAGGCGGCCGAACGTGATGCCGAGCTTCTCGGCCCAGAAGCGGTCCATGTTGAGGTGGCCGCCGAGCACGCCGATCGAGCCGGTGAAGGTGCCGGGATCGGCCACGATCTTGCGCGCGCCGCAGGACACCCAGTAGCCTCCGGACGCGGCGACGTCCTTCATCGACACGACCACCGGCAGCTTCTCGGCCGTGCGCACCATCTCGCGGCGGATGATCTCCGATGCGAGCGCGCTGCCGCCGGGTGAGTCGACGCGAAAGACCACGGCCTTGACGCCGCGCGCCTCGCGGGCGTCGCGGAAGGCCCTCGCGATCGTCTCCGAGCCCATGACGTCCTCGGCGCCGAACAGTCCGAAGCCCTTGCCGCTGGGGCCGCGCATGATGGTGCCGACCCCGCTCACCACGGCGATCCTGGCGCCGCCGCGCGAGCCGTGCGAGCGCTTCAGATAGTCGTGGAGGCCCACCACCTCGGCGCGCGCCGACGCCCGCTCCTCGAGTCGGTCGGTGAACTCCGGCCACTCCTCGAGGTGGTCGACGAGCCCGGCCGCCAGCGCCTCCTCGCCGAAGTAGGGCGCGCGGTCGATGAGGTCGCGGACCTGCTCCGGAACGAGCTCCCGGCTGGCCGCGATGTCACCGACCATCTGCGCCATCAGCGAGTCGAGGAGCCAGGCCATCATCTCTCGGTGGGCCGGTGTGAAGTCGCGCTCGGTGTACATGAAGCGCGCGGTCTTGTAGTCGCCGCGGCCGGGGAACTCGGGCTCGATGCCGAGCTTGTCCATGGTGCCGCGCACGAACGGCGAGCGGGCGGACATCCCGATCAGGTTGAGGTCGCCGGCCGGGTTGAGGGACACCTCGTCGCAGGCCGACGCCAGGTAGTAGACCGAGTTGCCGGGCGCGAACTCGCCTGCCGTGTCGAGGTAGGCCGCAGTCCACTTCCCGGCATCGCTCACCCCTTTGATGAGCGATCGGATCTCCTGCGTAGTCGCGAAGCCGCCCTGGTAGGAGTCGACGTGGAGACGCAGACCGACCACCCGCTCGTCGCGCACGGCGGCGCCGAGCGCGGCGTGCAGCTCGCGCATGCTCATCGGCTCGCGGCCGCTGAAGCGGGCAAAGGGATCCTCGGCCGTGAGCTCGGGGATCGGTCCCGACAGCCTGACCGCGACCACCACCTCTCTGGGCAGCGCCGGGCTGCTCATGCCGTAGGCGATCAAGACCGCGATCACGCCGCCCAGCAGCACCAGCAGGCAGCCGACACCGAGCACCAGGTTCCGCGCTTTGGCCATGGCGACCTCCACTACCTGGCCATCCTAACCCGAAACCCGGGCTTTGCCGCGGCCTCCGCGAGCCGAGATACCATTGACCCATGAGCATCACGCCTCGGCTTGTTGCGGTCCTGGCTCTCGGTTTCATGCTGTTCGCCGCCGGGCATCGGCCGCCGCCGTCCGGGCCGCCGACGGTGAAGCTCGCGCGAGCCATCGCCGCCGAGGACCCGGCAGCGCCCGGCGACGAGCCCGGGAGCGCGGCCGAGCTCGCCCGCCTCAAGCGCCAGGGGCCTGGCCCGGACTTCGACCCGGTCGCGGCGCTGGCCGCAGCCCGGCAGCATCGGGCGCGGATGCCGGTGCACGCCACGGCGGCGGCCGCGAGCTCCGAGCAGCTCGCCGCCGGCGGAGAGAAGGGATGGCCGGCCCTCGCGACCTGGCTGCCCCTCGGCCCGGGCAACATCGGCGGCCGCACCCGCACCCTCGTCATCCATCCCGACGACCACGATGTGATGTACTGCGGCGGGGTCTCCGGCGGGGTGTGGAAGACCACCGACGGCGGCCAGTGGTGGCGTCCGCTCGCGGACGACCTCAGCAACATCGCGGTCAACTCGATGGCGATGCATCCCGCGGATCCGGAGGTGCTCTACGTCGGGACCGGCGAGGGCTACTTCCGGGAGGAGGTGCGTGGCACCTGGCTGCCGCTGCGCGGCGCCGGCATCTTCCGGACCGACGACGGCGGTGAGACCTGGGAGCAGCTCCCGGCCACCGGCTCGCCGGAGTTCCACTGGGTCAACGACCTGGTCACGACCGCCCGTCAGCCGGACTGGCTGTACGCTGCGACCCGCAGCGGCGTCTGGCGCTCCGAGGACCGGGGCGAGACCTGGGAGCAGATCCTGGAGTCGGCCGAGCACGGCGGGTGCCTGGACCTCGCATTGCGGACCGACACCGCCGCGGACTGGCTGTACGCCGCCTGCGGCACCCTCGAGCAAACGACCGTGTACCGCCGCGTGATGAGCGGCGGCGGGCAGTGGGAGGCCGTGCTGTCAGAGCCGGGCATGGGCCGCACGACCCTCGCCATCGCGCCCTCGGACCAGCGGGTGATCTACGCGCTTGCGGCCTCCAACCTGCCGGGACCGGACGGACACTTCGAGCAGGGCCTGCTCGCGGTCTACCGCTCGACCGCCGCCGGTGACGCCGGCAGCTGGCAAGTGCGGGTGGACAACACCGACCCGATCAAGCTCAACACCCTGCTGCTGGTCAATCCCGCGGCGGCCTGCTACCGCGACTGCGGCTGGTACTCCGAGAACCGCTGGATCAACATGGGCTGGTACGTCAACGTGATCGCGGTCGACCCGGTGGACCCGGACGTGGTGTGGGCGGCTGGCGTCGACCTCTTCCGCTCCGACGACGGCGGCTCGAGCTGGGGCCTCGCCTCCTACTGGTGGCTCGACGAGACCTGGGACGCCTTCGCCCATGCCGACCAGCACGCCATCGTCTTCCACCCCGGCTACAACGGCACGACCAACCGCAGGATGCTGACGGCCAACGACGGCGGCATCTTCATCACCGACGACGCCCGTGCGCCCGTCGCGCGCGGCGACGACGCGGTCTGCGATCCCTACCTGACCGGCATGCGGTGGACGTCGCTCAATCACAACCTGGGGATCACCCAGTTCTACCACGGCGTTCCGTACCCCGGGGCCGCGACCTTCATCGGCGGCACCCAGGACAACGGCACCGTCCGGGGAACGACCGGCGCCGGCCACGAGGGCTGGCTGATGGTGCTCGGTGGCGACGGCGGCTACGTGGCCGTGGACCCGAGCGACCCTGACGTCGTCTACGCCGAAACCCAGCGCTTCGCGTTCAACAAGTCGGTCGACGGGGGCTACAGCTTCCACTCGGCGCGGTCCGGCGTCACCGAGCCCGACTCGGCCTTCCTGTTCATCACGCCGTTCGTCATGGACCCCAGTGATTCGCTGCGGCTGTGGGCTGGCGGGCACCGGATCTGGCGCACCGACAACGCGGCGGGGCGCTGGCAAGCGGCGAGCGTCGCCCTCAGCGCGACCGCGAAGGTGAGCGCCCTCGCCGTCCATCCCACCGACTCGCAGACCGTGCTGGTCGGCACCAGCGAGGGGTCGATCCACCGCAACGATCGCGCGCTCGACGCGGGCGCCAGCACCGGCTGGCCTGCGGTTCGACCCAGGGACGGCTTCGTGTCGTGGATCGCCTACAATCTGGTTTCGCCGGAGGTGGTTTACGCGAGCTACGCCGGCTTCGGCGGCCCCCACCTCTGGCGCAGTCGCGACGGCGGGCTCAGCTGGCAGCCGTTCGACGGCTCCGGAGACAGCGCGCTGCCGGACATCCCGGTGCACAGCGTGGCCGTCGACCCCTCGAACACGGCGCGCCTGTACCTCGGCACCGACCTTGGGGTGTTCACCTCGCAGGACGGCGGCGAGCACTGGGCGGTCGAGAACACCGGCTTTGCGACCGCGGTCACCGAGGCGCTGGCCCTCGGCAGCGACAACGCGGGCACGCCGTGGCTGTTCGCCTTCACCCACGGCCGCGGCGCCTTCAAGGTCGCGCTCGGGCCGGAGCTGGCGGCGCCGCGCGCCCCCCGCGGCAGGCTGTCGCCCTGACCCTGACCGCCGGCGACAGGACGCAGCCGGTGAGAAGGCGATAGGGGGAGCGGGGGAGACGCCAATCGGCCGCGGGGTCGACCGAGGGTCGGAGATTGATCCCCCACGTAACTAGCGAGATCTCGGAGCCCGAAGCGGGGCACCTTCCCATACGTTACGGTGAGCTCGAGCTCCAGTCGGACAGGTCGCCGGCCTCGAAGGCGGATGCGAACGGCAGGCAGAGGTCGTTCGAGAGCACGTACGAGACGAGACCATCCTCGACCCCATCGTGTCCGTGGCCGCTGTCGTCGCGAAGGTCGCCGGCGTTGAAGCTGTAGTAGGCGAGCAGCCCGGGCTCGGACCCGTCGAGGGAGCAGTCCATGTAGGCCGAGATCGTGGCGGCGGCGCGAGCGTGGTCCCAGATCCGGACGTCGTCGACAATGCCCTGGTAAGCCCGGTAGTTCCCGCCGGGGAAGTTCGCGGCTCCGATCAGCACGTCGTCGTCTCCGTAGTCGACATTCCCCGCATTCGCCAGTTCCTCCCTGTCGAGCTGCCCGTTGACGAAGAGCCGCAGCGAGACGCCGTCGAAGGTCATCGCGATGTGGGCCCTGGTCCCAAGGGGGATCGTGGAGGTGGAGGTGAAATAGGTGCAATTCGCCCCGAGGTCGTGGGTCACGAAGCTCGCCAACCGTCCCTCCACGGGAGACCAATTAAGGTAGAACGACGACATGCAGGATCCGACCTGCTGCTCCATCGGCTTGGCGACGATGATCGCGCCCCACTCATCGTGGGTCATCCCGTATCCGTCACCCAGCGGCGTGATCCAGGCCTCAATGGTGAAAGCCTGCGGCTCGAGCCCGTCGTCGTCCGCGATCCGCACCCAGCCAAGGGTCGTGGTGTCGGTGTTGGTGAGCTCCACCCCCACCGGCAGCCCGTCGATGGCTGCGAGCCATGGCGGAGCAAGCAGCACTGCGAGGCACGCCGCAATCAGGACTCGGGCCAATGCTTCTCTCTGTGGCATGGATCTCCTCCTCCTTCCCGGGTTCCCGCGAAGGCCCCACGGGTCTCGGATCGTTCAAGCCCGTACTTGGTGGAACATTCTGGGTACTGATATGGGTCCTCGGGCGCCAAATGTCCAGAGGCACATCCGAGAGTGGCGAAGAACTCCGGGAGTGGAGCTCAGGGGTCAGGGGTCGGGGGATTGGGCCACACGCGCCCGGCAGGCCGCGCCCGCTGCGGGCCTGGCGGCGCCGCGCGCCGCCCTGAGCATTATGGGCAGTTGAAGGAGTTTTCGCTGGCCCCTTCGGCTGGGCTCCTCAATGCCCGCCGAGCGGTGAGCTGTCTCAAAGGTTGTCGAGCGCCCGCCGGACGGCCTCCAGGTTCTCCTCGAGAGCGTCGAGCTCGGACTGCATCGCATCTGCGCGCTCCCGCACCACCGCGACCCCTCGGGAGTCGTTCAGCGCGGCGAGCTCTGTCTCCATGGTGCGAAGCTCGGCGATCTTTGCCGCCAAGTCGTTCCGCGACTCGATGGCTTCCTGATACCTGCCCACGAGCTCGCCGATCTGCCGTGCCGCGCGCTCATCACCGGCACGCTGGAAGTGGAACGCGGCTTTGGCAAGGTCGAGGTTGCGGGCATGGATCTTGGCAATCTGGCGGTGGATGCGGGCCGCCAGGTCGGCGTCAGGCCCGGCAGCGAGCGCTCCATCGAGCACTGTGAGCGCCCGCTGGTACTCGCCGAGGGCGACCAGGGTGCGTCCCAGGTCGTACGCCATGCGAGGGTCGTCGGGCTGCGCCGCGGAGGCCTTCTCGAGCCACGCTGCAGCCGCCTCGTCAAGGCCCGCTCCCTGGGCGGCCCTTCCGGCCATCGCGAGATTGCTCGGGCTCGGGTCAGCGGTCGCGAGCCGCTCGGCGACCGTGTAGGCCTTCTGGTGCCACGCCACCTCGGCCTCGTCCGAGGTCTGCTTGCCGGCGACATCGAGCGCGATGATCACGGCGTTGCGGCCGGTGGCGCCGACGCCCGG
>Ga0209254_10002552_pt1 | contig 16578 bp, 17 predicted proteins | sample FrelakmetDIP11DI_FD_187148 | JGI IMG/M metagenome (GOLD analysis project Ga0209254, IMG submission 187148) | Freshwater lake sediment microbial communities from the University of Notre Dame, USA, for methane emissions studies - DIP11 DI (SPAdes)... | ecosystem: Environmental > Aquatic >... | reverse complement strand
TTCGTCGTCGGCGCGTTCCGATCGGATGTTGAGCACCGCGCGGATGTTGTTCTTTACGAGGAAATCGTAATCGCGTTGATAATGCGGTGCGCCGCCCAGCCACAGTTCAGCCGGGATCCGATCGGCAGGCGTGATCCGATCGAACCAGTTATGCCGCTGGATGCGTTCGTAAATAAAGCGGATGGTGGGGAACAGCTTATCGAACGCTCGATGAAAAAATGAGAGCTGTTGAGATTCCATGCAACAACGATCCTGTTTGATCGGGCGAATTCACTCCCATTGTATCATTGTTGGCGTTAGTCAGGCGAAAGCGCAAGCCCGATCTGGTCTTGAGATCGGGCGCGTTGTTAGGCATCATGGGCTTGTGTCGGCAAGGTGCCTGGCAGGGTGCGACGTTTCTGCTTGAATCGCACGCGCCAGTTGACGACGGTGCGCCGCACGACAGGAATGCGCATGACCAGCAGAAACGCGATCGCCGCGCCCCATATCCACGGCTCGCCTTGATGGTTTTTGACCAGCCAGATGTAGTGGACGATCACCAGAATGCTCGCCGCATAAACGAAGCGATGCAAACGCCGCCAGTTCTGTTTGAGCCGCCGCTGCCAGCCTTTGGTCGACGTGAACGCCAGGGCGATCAGAATCACCAGCGCTGCTGAGCCGGCGATGATGTACGGCTTCTGCGTCAGCTCCGCCACGATTAAGTCGAGGGCAAATCCATAATCCAGTCCGCTGAAGGTCAGGAAGTGCAGTGAAGCGTACATGAAGGCGTATAGGCCCAGCGTCCGTCGCACGCGGATCAGCGGGTTCCAGCCGGTGATGGTGTGGAGCGGCGTGACCGCCAGCGATAGCGTCAGAAACAGCAGTGCGAACTTGCCGGTGCGGAACGTGGCGGTCTGAATGGGATTGACGGTCAAGTTGCCGTTGAGCGCATCCCAGATCAAGACCAGCAGCGGCAGCCACGCCAGCACGTGCACGGCCACTTGAAATTTCGTGAAGTGAAGTTGTGGCAAACGCATTAGTAGTTCTTGCTCAAGTCCATGCCGTCATACAGCGCCGCCACTTCGTCGGCATAGCCGTTGAAGGGCAGCGTCTGGCGGCGGCCTGCCTCGCCGATGCGCCGCTCGGTGGATTGCGACCAGCGCGGATGAGCCACCGCGGGATTCACATTGGAGTAGAAACCATACTCGTACGGCGCGGAAGTGTTCCATAGCGTCTTGGGTTGATCGGCCACCAGATCGATCTTCACGATCCCCTTGATGCTTTTGAAGCCGTATTTCCACGGCACCACCAACCGAATGGGCGCGCCATTCTGGTTGGGTAATTCTTTGCCGTACAGACCCGTGGCCAGCAGCGTCAAATCGTTCAGCGCCTCGTCCACGCGCAACCCCTCGCTGTAGGGCCAGTCGAACTGCGGACTGCGCTGACCGGGCATGTTATCCGGATCAGAAATGGCCTGGAAAGCGACATACTTGGCGTCGGATGTGGGCTCGACTTCCTTCAACAACTCCGCCAGCGAGAAGCCTGTCCATGGGATCACCATCGACCAGCCCTCGACGCAGCGCAAGCGATAGATGCGCTCCTGCTGATCGAATTTCTGAAGTAGATCCTCGACGCCATACGTCTTGGGGTTCTTCACCAACCCGCCGACGGCCACCGTCCACGGTGAGGTGGGAAAGTCCGCGGCCAGGCGTCCGATCCCTTCTTTGTTGTACGAGAACTCGTAGTAGTTATTGTAATTGGTGACGGCCTCGTAGGGCGTCAAAGGATCGCCCAGTTCGTCGGCCTGCGCGCCGGCCTGAGGCGGCGTCGTATCGATGGTGGCCGTCGGTCCGGCGGGCTTTGGCGTGGCTGCCGGGCCGCAAGCAGCCAGCACTGCCGCGCCCAACGCCGCCGCGCCCGCGCCCTTCATGAACTGGCGGCGATTCAGATAAACGTGTTCCGGTGTAATCTCAGATGAACGAATTTTGATCATGTTATTCCTCACGGCTGAAGGATCAATATAATCGTAAACCATCTGCCGGATTTCGCCACGTCCGGCGGGTTAGAGTTTGCTTAGAGCCGGGCGGGCCAGCCCCCGCTCGATCGGGCGGGTGGCGTCCCGTCAGTGGCTGAATGGTAACTTGAAAACATTACAAGATGCTAAACAGCCGGCATTCATCCCCGGCGTGAAAGTGGTAAAATCATACTATCTTCCTCCGTGGTTGAAACTATCCATGTTCAAGCGACTTCTGGAACGCGGTTGGCTGGTCGTCATAGTGCCGGTGATTACGCTGTTTTTCAGCGCAATCCTGTTCGGGCTGTATGGCACTTACCTGGCCATTGAAACCGGGTATAAGTTTTTCGTCTATCCCGAATACCGCGAAGTGACGGAACTGGCCCCCAAGTTTTTCTCGGTTATCGACGTCTTCCTGTTGTCCATGGTGCTGTACATTTTTGCGCTGGGCCTGTATGAGTTGTTTGTCGGCAAGCTGAATGTGCCGCCCGGCGAAGCTGATCCGTGGCTGCTGAGCGCGGGGCGCGTGTGGTATGACTGGCACGGCGGCGTTGCCAGAGTATCCGACTTCGGCGGTGAAGGTAGAAAGGTTGGAGAAGCACACAGGTGGATAGGAAAACAAGGGAAACCCGACCTGGACAAAAGGTCGAGCTTTGTGTTGCGCGCATGGTAAAATTGGATGAGGGCGGGGCGCAATCTGGCTCGAAGGTTGCCGATTAAAGAACCAGGCGCATTGCGCGCAGCACCGGGCCAGCAGGCCCCCATTCAGCTGACTGTAAAACGGCGATTCAAGCGCAGCCGGAACGACACAACTCTCAGGTGACAATTACCATGAACAAAGTACAACAACTCCTAAAAGCAAAAGGCAATCAAGTCTGGACAATCTCGAAAGACTCCACTGTCCTGGAAGGTCTCGACCTGATGGCCGAGAAGGGCATCGGCGCGCTGCTGGTCATGGAAGACGGTCAAGTTGTCGGAATTTTCACCGAACGCGACTTTGCGCGCCGGGTTGGCCCGGCGCGCAGAAAACCGGAGGAAACCCGCATCGCAGAGGTGATGACGAAAGAGCTGATCACCATCAGCCCGGACCAGACCGTGAACGAGTGCATGGCGCTGATGACGGACAATCATATCCGCCACTTGCCGGTAATGGATGACGGCCGATTGATCGGCATCATCTCGGTGGGGGACGTGGTCAAAGACGTCATCGAGGAATTGGAATTCCATGTTGAGCGGCTCACGAGTTACATCACCGGGCTTCGGTAAGTTGCGACCCGGGATTTGAAAAAACTCGGGGCCAGTCATGGTCAGATTTGTCGGGAGAGTTGCCGCATGAGTGAAAGAGTCCATCTTTATCTGCGCGGGGCTTTCTGGATTCTCGTCTATCTGGTCGTGACACTGGCCCCGTTGTTTGTGCTTTTGCTCGGACCGGTCCCCGCTGGCCGCGGATTCTGGCGCGAATTTTCAGTGGCGCTGGGATTTTCCGGCCTGGCGATGATGTGTTGGCAATTTGCGCTTACGGCTCGCTTCCAGCGCGTCAAGGCGCCTTATGGCAGCGACATCGTCTATTTCTTTCATCGCCAGATTTCACTGGTCACGTTTGTCCTGATCCTCGCTCATCCCCTCATTTTGTTTGTCACTTTGCCTGAAACGCTGCAACTGCTGAACGTGTTTACGGCGCCCTGGCGCGCGCAGGCCGGCGTGACGGCGCTGCTCGCGCTGATTGTGCTCATTGCGATTTCGGTGTGGAGAAAGAAGTTCAAAATCCACTACGATCAGTGGCGCGTGTGGCATGGCGTGCTGGCGACAGCGGCGGTCGCTCTGGCGATGGCGCACATCGTCGGCGTGGGACACTATGTGGACACGCCGTGGAAGCGCGCGTTGTGGATCGGATACGGTGCGATCTGGGTCGGCTTGTTGGCATATGTGCGGATTGTCAAACCGTGGCTGGAATTGAAACGCCCTTATCGAGTCGAACAGGTCACGGCTGAGCGCGGCAACACCTGGACGCTGGCGCTACGACCCGAGGAACACGCGGGCATGACTTTCAAGCCGGGCCAGTTTGCCTGGCTGACCATCTGGGATTCTCCGTTTTTGGATAAAGAACATCCCTTTTCGATTTCGTCCAGTGCCGCGCGCCCGGACCGCCTCGAATTCACGATTAAGGAGCTCGGCGATTTCACGGCAAGGATCAAGCAAGTCCAGCCCGGTCAGGTAGTTTATCTTGACGGGCCGCACGGCGCGTTCAGCGTCGATCGGCATCCGCATGTGGCGGGTTATGTGTTTATCGTGGGCGGCGTGGGCATCACACCGGTCATGAGCATGCTGCGAACGCTGGCCGATCGGGGCGACCGGCGCCCGCTGCTCTTGATATACGCGAATAAGAACTGGGAAGCAGTGACCTTTCGCGAAGAGATCGAATCTCTCCCAAACCGCTTGAACTTGAGCGTGGTGCATGTGCTCCAAGAGCCTCCGCCTGACTGGAAGGGAGAAACGGGGTTTGTGACGACTGACATTTTGAGGCGTTATCTCCCGGCAGAGGGGCGCCGTTACGAGCATTTCATCTGCGGGCCGGAACCGATGATGAACGCCGTCGAAAAGCATCTGAGTCAACTGGGCGTGCCGCTGGCGCGATTTCATTCAGAACGTTTCAATCTGGTCTAGAGCGAATTCCTCTTAGTCTACGCTCAAGGCGGATGACAATCCACCGTTCCCAACCGCTGGATTTTCATCCAGCGGGAGCGATGGCGTAAATCAAATCGGAAACCGATCTAGGCCCACGGAGGTTAGATATGCGCCGCCGCTATTCGACGTTGCTGGCGATTGTAATAGGCATTTTGATCACGCTGCTTTCAGCGCTTTTTGCTCTGATTGGAAACGTGATGGTGCGTTAGCCGCCAGCGCCAGGTGAGGGAAAATCATGCTGAACATTCTAAGGGTGTTTGAAAAAATCATTCTGATAGCCCTTGTGCTGATGATGGGAATCGTCATCTTCCTTGCGACGCTGGAACTGGGCTGGATACTCGTGCGCGACGTTGTGACGCCGCCGCTAGTCTTGCTGGACATTCAAGAGCTGCTGGAGTTGTTCGGATTTTTCCTGTTGGTCTTGATCGGCATCGAACTGCTGGAAACTATTCGGGCGTACTTTGTGGAGCACGTGGTTCACGTCGAGGTCGTCATCGAAGTCGCCATCATCGCCATTGCGCGCAAGGTCATCATCCTCGACGTCGAAAAGTTGGATAGCCTGACACTGGTCGGCATCGCCGCCATCATTGTCACGCTGGCCGCGGCCTACTGGGTGGTCAACCGGCACATCAGGGAAAAGCGCGAGGCTCACTGAAGTGTGTTGATGCGCTACTGTACGTCGCAGGCAGATCGCTAACATGCGCGTCGCTTTCTACGGCATCTACCGCCCGATCGTGGGTGCTAAATCGATCGAGGTTGACGATGGCCTGACAGTGCGCCAGGTGCTGGAGGCCATCGTGACCCGTTACCCGCCCCTGCGCTTTGAGCTGCTGGACGAGCGCGGCGAGTTATATCCGTGGATTCCGCTCTACGTCAATGGCCGCAATCCGCGCTTATGGGCAGACGGGCTGGATCGGCTGATCGGGGCGACCGACGTGCTAGCCATTTTTTCGCCCATCGCCAGCGGGAAGATCAACGTTGAAGATACCAAGAAAATTGTGACACAATCAGGGGGAGTTGAGACGCAATGAAGGTTCATTTCTTTGCCACGCTGCGGCCTATCGTCGGGGGCAAGACCGTCGAGTTTGACGTCGATCACGGCATCACCGTGCAGGAAATGCTGAACGCGATGATTGAGCGCTTCCCCAAACTGCGTGACGAACTGCTGGATCAAACCGGCAAGATGTACGGCCACGTTCACTTCTTCGTCAACGGGCGTGATGCGCAATTTCTGGACAACGGCATCGAGACCCGCATCATGCCGGACGATGTGGTGAATGTCTTTCCGGCGGTAGGCGGCGGATAGAACCCCGACATGCCGCTCCCGCTGGACGACATTCCGCCGCCTTCCGCCGGACTGTCGTCCAGCGGGAGCATAGCCGATCGAAAGCGGGGCGACCAGGTGGCCGCCCCGCTTTTCATCGAGCCGCGATCACCAATCGAGTGATTAGATGATCTCCAACTCCTTCAACTTCGCTTCAGGCACCACACCGTTGACCCAGCCGCGCTTCTCGTAGTATTCCTTCAGCATGTCGTCCAATTCACAGACCTGGCCCTCGCTTCCAGGCATGGTGGACGCCTCTTTGGTGAAGCGATCAGGCAGCGTGTCACTGCCTTCGCCAAAGCCGTTGAGGTTATTGTAGTAGCGCTCCAGGTTGTAGACGCGCTCGCCCACTTTGAGCAGATGACCCGCATCGCACGGCACGCCGGTGATGGCTTCGTATTGTGCGGCGAACGAATCGAGCGATTCGGCGAACGTGGCGAACTTGCACACGTCCAGGCAGTCGCTGACGGCGTGCACGTTCTGAAAGATGAAGTTCATCTCGCCCTTGCCCTTCCACGCCAGCGGATCGGAGACCGTCGACGGGCCGAGCACGTTGCCGACGACTTCCGCCGCCGGAGTGTAACCGCGCAGGTGGCATGCGCCGCGATTGCTGGTGGCGTAGCCCAGGCCCATGCCCTTGATGCCGCGCGGATCGTAGGCCGGAATGCCCTGGCCCTTGGCCGTCATGGCAATTTCGGGATGACCGAAATGCTTGGCGGTGGCGTTAGCGCCATTCGCCAGGACATCGCCGATGCCTTCACGGAAGGCGATCTTGCGTGCCGCTTCCGTCATCCCCATCGGGTCGCCCCACTTCAAGCCGCCGTCGCCGTTGGTCCAGCCCTTCTCCGTGGCTTCCATCCAGACGGACAACGGGTGGCCGGTCTCGATGGCATCAATGCCATAATCGTTGCACAGATCGATCATCTTGGCGACGGTATTGACATCGCTGTTGCCGCAGTTCGCGCCCACCGACCAGCAGGGCTCGTACTCCACGCTCTCCATGCGCAGACCCTTCCACGGGCCTTCCTTGACCTCGACTTCCTTCTTGCAGGCCACCGGGCAGGCATGGCAGGTGGGGTCGTCGACGAGGATGTTCTGCTTGACGTATTCGCCGCTGAGCAGTTCGGCCTGATCACCGAATGCCGTGAACTGGCTGTTCTTGGTGGGATAGGCGCCTATGTTGTTGACAATGTTCGTCAACACATTGGTGCCATAGACCGACAGGCCGCCCTTGCGCGGTGAAGTGACCACGCGCTCGTCCATGATTTCGGCCAGTGCTTTCTGATGCGCTTCCTTCCACTTCTCACGATCGGCTGCCTTGACCAGTTTCTTCTCCGCTTTGACGACGACCGCCTTCAGGTTCTTGCTGCCGCCCACACAGCCGGTGCCGCCGCGGCCGCTGGCCCGATCGTTTTCGTTGACCCAGCAGGCGAATTTCACCAGATTCTCGCCGGCCTGGCCGATGGTGATGACGCTGAGGTCCTTCTCGCCGTACTTTTCCTTGAAGAACTTTACAGTGTCGTGCACACCCTTGCCCCACACTTCCGAGGCGTCCAGCAATTCCACCACGCCATCGTGCACGTACGCATAAGTCGGCTTGGCGGCCTTGCCCTTGAAGACCAGGCCGTCGAAGCCGGCCCAGCGCAAGCGGGCGGCCGACCAGCCGCCGTGATGCGAGTCGGTGATGGTGCCGGTCAGCGGTGACTTGGTCACCACAGCCATGCGGCCGCTCATGTTGGCTTCACTGCCGGTGAGGGGGCCGTTCATGAAGCACAGCATGTTGTCCGGCGACAGGGGATCAACTTTGGGGCCGTTGTCAAACACATACTTCACACCCACGCCGCGCGCGCCGATGTACTTGATCTTCCACTCTTCGGGAATGGCCTCATAAGTCACCTGCCCCGCTGTCAAATCGATACGACCAACGTGATCTGCATATCCTCCAAGTGCCATGTTATCCTCCGTAAAAGGTTTGGGATGTGAACTACAGTTGATCGACCAGACTGCTAACCCGCTGCTTGTTGTATGCCGGTGCTACCTCCTGTCTGGGAACTGCGCCTGGTTGGGAATGAAACAGAAAAATGCGGAAAGAGGAATAACACAAATATCCTACCATGAATCCCGGTGCAAAGTCAATCAGTTTGAACTTCAAAAGCACGTGATTTTCAGGTGATCAATGTCACAGGCGCTATGCGCGTGGAAGATAGCGCCCGATTAATCTTTCACAGGTTTGACGGACACAGTCGGACAGAGTATGATCGCTTCATGAATCTGCCAGAACAAGCTGCCAGTGCCATTGTCTTGGCAGGCGGACAAAGCCGCCGCATGGGGCGTGACAAAGCGCTGATCGATTTTGAAGGAAAGCCTATCATCGCGCGGGTGATCGATACGCTGCACGCCTTAACGGACGATGTGGTCGTGGTGTCCAACCGATTGGACGTCTACAGCTCATTCGGGGCGCGCGTCGTGCCGGACTATGATCCACCGTGCGGGCCGTTGGGCGGCATCGCCGTGGGGCTGCAGGCCACCACTCACGAATTAGCCGTCGTCGTCGCCTGCGACATGCCGTTTCTCAATGTGATGCTGCTGCGTTGGCTGATCGATCTAGCAGCAGGGGTTGATGCCGTCGTGCCTCAAACAAATGCTGAGTTTGAGCCGCTGCACGCCGTATACCGGCGGAACTGCCACGGCCCGATCGTGCAGCGCCTCGAACGCGGCGAGCGGCGCGTCATCAGCTTCTTTGCCGATATTCGGCTGCGGGCCGTGCCGGAGCCCGAGTGGCGCGCGCTTGACCCGGCAGGTCGTTCGCTGGTGAACCTGAATACTCCCCATGATTTGGACGTGTTGTCCGCACCGGGCGGCAATGAATGACGAATGAATTCCTTCTGCACGCTGTTGCGGTATTCCTGTGTGGCTTCCCGGGTCAAACGGGACTATCCCACGCACAGAGGCCAAGCCTCCAGGATTTAAGTGCGTTCCGGAAAATCTGGTGGTGTCCCTGTAAACGGTGCAAGAGCGATTTGCGCTCACGAAAGTGCTTGAAAACAAGTGCTCTTGTGCGCTCTAAACAGGCTGCACCGGATATAGGGACACCACCGAAAATCTTGAAGAACCCGCAATTCCCGCGCAGGCGGGAATCCAGCGGCTGAGAACTGGACACCCGCCTGCGCGGGTGTGACGTGGCTGGCGCGCATTCCGCAGAACTTACTGGACTGCACTGAAGGGCCTTTCTTTGCTGCTTCGCGGCTTAGCGTGATCTCATTCCTGTTAATGTCGGAGGAGCCTCCAGTTTGAAAGTTTTGTGCTATCATCCACAACCATGGCGACCGATACGATTCTGGTAGTTGACCATAGCGCCGAAGCGCGCGCGTGGCTGATTGAGAACGTGTGGCGTTCTGGCGATTATGCCTGGCTCGAGGCCGCCAACCTGAGCGAAGCACGGGCGCGTCTCAAGGCGCAGCTGCCGCAGCTGGTAATTGTCGATGCCCGACTGGGCGATGAAGACGGCCGGCTGTTATTGAGCGAGTACGCGCCGTCGGTGCCGATCATCGTCACTACCGCACACCTTCCGGCCGAGGAAATGTCCGCAGTGCTGGATGCCGGCGCGCGCGATGTGTTAGTGAAGCCGTTTGAGCCCCAACGCCTGGTGTCCGCCATCACGCGAGCGCTGCGCATGGTCAAGACACAGCGCGAACGCGATGCGCTGCGCGAGCAGGTCGATCGGCAGGCGCAGGAATTCAATGCGCTGTACACCGTCGGCAAGAACATCAGCGGCTTGTTGAATATCGACGAGATTTTGACGCTGGTGGTGTCAGCAGCGGTCAATCTGACTGGCGCCGAGCAGGGTTCACTGCTGCTGCACGACCTGGCGACGGGCGAACTGTATCTGCGGGCGCAGTACCACCAGTCGGCCGGGATGCCGCAGAAGATGCGTGTGAAGGTCAACGACACGCTCATCGGCCGCGTGGTGCAGAGCGGACGCCCCGTCATGTTGAGCGGCAGCGATCTGGTCAAGGAGCAGACTTCGCTGCCGGTCAAAGCGGTTCTCGGCGTGCCGCTGTCCGTGGGCGGCAAAGTCATTGGGGTACTGACGGTCGATAATCGACTCTCGCCCCGCGCCTTCGTCAAGCACGAGGTGCACTTGCTGACCACGTTGGCCGATGCGGCGGCGATTGCCATCGAGAACGCACACTTGTTTGCCGCCGCCGAGCACGAACGCGCCAAGCTGGATACGATTCTGCGCGAGATGCAGGACGTGGTCATCGTCACCGACGATAACTTGCATGTCCTGCTGATCAATGCGGCGGCGCGCCAGGCGCTGGACGTGGACGAGTCGGCGATCGGCCAGCCCCTGCCCAGTGTCGTGGCGGTCCAGCAGCTGATCGATCTGTTTGAGCAGCGTCACACGGAAGATTTTGTGTGGCGCGCCGACATCACCCTGCCGGATAGCCGCGTCTTGCAGGGGCAACTGTCGCATTTGCCCGGCGTGGGCTACGGTGCCGTGCTGCGCGATATCACCCGGCTGAAGGAATTGGATCGCATCAAGAGCGAGTTCGTTTCGATTGTTTCGCATGATCTGCGCACGCCGTTGACGACCATTCGCGGCTACGTCAACCTGCTGTCGCGGGTAGGTCCGCTGAACGACATGCAGCATGATTTTGTAGCGCGCGTCGAGCGCAGCATGGACAGCATCGTCGATCTCATCGCCGACTTGCTGGACATCGGCCGGATTGAAGCCGGCGTCGATTGGGAGATGAAGGCGGTGCTGCTGCATGCCGTGGTGCACGAGGCGGTCGAGCGCCTGCGGCCCAATGCCGACATGCATCAACAGACGCTCAGTGTGAACGTGCCCGAATTGTCGGCCGTGCAGGGCAACCGGCGGCGGCTAGAACAGGTGGTGGCGAACCTGATTGGCAATGCCATCAAATACACGCCGGCCCACGGCCGCATTGACGTGGCACTGCGCGAGGACAATGGCTGCCTGGTGCTGCAAGTCAGCGATAACGGCATCGGCATTTCACTGGAAGATCAACGCCGCATCTTCGATAAGTTTTATCGAGTGGAGTCGGAAGCCACGGACAAGATCGGTGGAACGGGGCTGGGCCTGTCCATTGTCAAAGCTATCGTCAATAAACACTCGGGCCGCGTCTGGGTGCATAGCGAATTGGGCCAGGGCAGCACTTTTACCGTGCTGCTGCCGCGTTACATGGAAGCGAAGAAAGCGGGCACATGACCGAGCGGTTGTATTACTTGGATTCCTATTTGCGGATTTTTCAGGCGCGCGTCGCCGATCGCCTGAAAGTGAACGGCCGGCCGGCGGTTCTCCTCGACCGGACGGCGTTCTATCCCGAAGGCGGCGGGCAGCCTTCCGATCGCGGTACGTTGAATCGCGTCGCCGTGGTGGACGTGCAGACGCGTGAAGCCGACGATGAAGTGCTGCACATCCTCTCTGCGCCGCTGGCCGAAGACGAAGTGATGGGCACGGTCGATCACGCGCGCCGTTTTGATTTGATGCAACAGCATACCGGCCAGCACATTTTGTCGCAGGCGTTCATTCACACCGCCAATGCCGAAACGATTTCGTTTCACCTCAATCCCGATCCGAATGAGGGCGCCCTGACAATCGATCTCAACACAGCAACCGTGACGCCGCCGGAGATCGATCGGGCGGAGGACTTCGCCAACACGATCGTATATGAGAATCGTCCCGTGATCGCGCGTTTTGTGAACGATGAAGACCTGCCAGCCCTGCCGCTGCGCAAGCCGCCCCAAGTCGACCAGGCCATCCGCATTGTGGAGATTCAGGGCTTCGACTGGTCGGCCTGCGGCGGCACGCACGTGGCGCGCACCGGCGAAGTGGGCTTGATCAAGATCGTGAAGCTGGAAAAACGCGGCACGGAAACACGCGTTGAATTCCGCTGCGGCCACCGGGCGCTGATCGACTATCGGCGTAAGCATCAGCTGATCAGTCAGGTGGCGTCTGACTTGACGATCGGCTTCTGGGAACTCGACCAAGCCATCGGGCGGATGCAGGCTGAGGCGAAAGCCGCGCGCAGGCAATTGGCGGAAGCCGAGGCGCGTCTGCAGCAAGTCGAAGCGCGCGAGCTGCTCAATTCGATCGAGCCCCGTGACGGCTTCAGCCTGATCACGCAGACGTGGTTGAATCGCGATGCGGCGTATCTCAAGCGCATGGCGAGTCTGCTCGTGGCGCAACCCGGGACCGTGGCATTGCTGGGTGCCACCGGTCAATCGTTGTCGCTGGTCTTTGCGCGCTCCACAGATCTAGCGATCGATCTGGCAGCGCTGCTCAAAACAGCGGCGGCCCGCCTGGGCGGCAAGGGCGGCGGCGCGCCGGACTTTGCGCAGGCGGGCGGTCCAGCGGTCAGCGCCGAGCAACTCACCACAACGATCAGCTGGGCGCGAGAACAGCTCGCGTAAAACTTCAGAACACTGGACTTCTTATGGATAAACTGACTTCGCACGTCTTCGTGGAATCCGGCTATCGGGGCTGCACGGTGGGCGCGATTGTGACGCCGATTGGCGTGGTGTGTGTCGATACGCCGCTGCTGCCGGCCGAGGCGCGCCACTGGCGCGGGCGCCTGGCCGAGCTCTCCAGCCAGCCGATCGTGTACACCATCTTCACCGACGGGCATCGCGATCGCGTACTGGGGCAGCAGTGGCTGGGCGGCATGGTGGTGGCGCACGAGGCCGCCTGGGAAAAACTGCGCAGCTACGGCGATGCCATGCGGCAGCAAGCGGTGGAATTCCTGGCGCATCACGGTGCGCCGGAAGCGGCCGAGGAATTAGCGCGCCATTTGCAGCTGGGTCTGCCGCAGCTGACCGTGAGCAACGGCGGCGCGCTGACGCTGCACTTGGGCAAACCCCGGATCGTCGTTCGACCGGTGGGCGGCGCGACGCCGGGCAGTGTCTGGGTGGAGCTGCCCGACCAAGGCGTGGTCTTCGCCGGCGATGTGGTTACGCAGCGCACGCATCCTTTCATGTCGGAAGCCAACACGGCGCGCTGGCTGGAACGCTTGGCAGAGCTGCGCGCTGCCACTTATTTTGCCGCTAAAATCGTGCCCGGGCGCGGCGGAGGTTATAAGCGCGCGGACACGCAGAAAGTCGTCAACTATCTGACCGACATGCGCGCGCGCGTGCGCCAGATCATGATCGAGCGGCGCGGGAAGTTCGACGCAGCCGAGCTGCTGCCCGTGTTTCTCGATCGATTTCCGGTTCCCAACGACGAGCACGAGCGGGTGCAGCGCCGCATTCGCACCGGCCTGGAGCGAGTGTACGAGGAACTCAAATCCGAGAAACGCCGCAGGAAAAGGTAAAGACGATTAATCACGGACGGCAGACCACTGACTATGATTGTTCGGCGGTCTGCCGTCTGTTGTCCGGGGTCAGTGAAAGGATGCGGACGATGGCTTTTCAAACGGAAGCGTTAGTGGAAGTCACGCGCGGCGGGCGCGTCGAGTCCGAGCACCGCGGTGCGATCGCCGTGGTCGACGCAAGCGGCAGGTTAAGCGCGCAGGTGGGCGATGTGAATCTGGTGACGTATTTGCGATCGAGCGCGAAGCCATTTCAGTTGCTGCCGTTGATCGAAAGTGGCGCAGCCGATCGGTTTGGTTTCACCGACGCGGAGTTGGCTGTGATCGCCGGATCACATTCAGGCGAGCCACGACACGTGGAAGCCGTACAATCGATCTTGCACAAGATCGGGTTGAGTGACGACGCATTGCAGTGTGGCATTCACGCGCCATTCAATGCAGATGCCGCTAAAGCCCTAAAGGCTGCTGGTCATGAGCCCACTATCCTGCACAACAACTGCTCGGGCAAGCACGCGGGCATGTTGGCGCAGGCGATCGATCGCGGCTTGAGCACCACCGATTATCTTGACCCCGATCATCCGGTGCAGATCACCATTCGGCAGCGGCTAGCTGAGCTAGGTGAAATCGACTTTGAAGACATCGGCGTGGGTATTGATGGTTGCTCAGCACCGTGCTTTGCCATGCCGCTGTATGCGTCGGCACTCGCGTTTGCCAAGCTGGCAGATGCCAGAAGCAAGAGGCAGGATGCAAGAACAACGGCCATAGCCAGAGTGGCGCAGGTGATGTTGGATTATCCGGAGATGGTCGCCGGTGAAGGCCGTTTGGATACGGACTTGATGCGGGCCGTGCCGCAGCGCGTGGTGAGTAAGGGCGGCGCGGAAGGTTATCATGGGCTGGGAATTGTGGTGGAGAACGGCCCGGCGTTAGGCGTCGCGCTTAAGATCGGCGACGGCGATGGCAAGCGCGGCGGGCATCCGATGATCATCGAAGTGCTGCGACAGCTGGGTGTGCTGGACGACGCGGCTCTAGCAGCTCTGCAGAGTTACCGCGCATGGAAAATCACCAATCATCGCGGGTTAGAAGTGGGAGAGGTGCGCGCAAGTTTTCAACTGCGACGTGATGCGTGATCAATTGCGTACCATGTCGCGGTGCGAAACCTTCCTGTGGAACGTCTTCACGCTAGAATTCGTCGCGGTTGAATCTCCACACTGCGATCACCACGAACAGCAGGCACCACGCCAGTGTAGCGATGATGGGCAGCCCGGAAAATGATTGACCCAGCGCCACAGCCGTAGCGACCGAATTGGGCAAACCACTGCCCGATCCCGCGTTGGTCAAGCCCCACGGTGTGACCTCCAGCAGCCACGGCGCTACGCCCACGAAAAACTGGTAGCCAAACAGGATCGCCATGGGTATGCCGATGGCCGCGCCCCGACTGTTGGACGCGGCGCTGAACATGAGCGACAGCAAGAAGTAGAACATCACGTTCACATACAACACGCCCAGTGCGCCGAGGTAAGGGATCACCGGAAAGGCCCGACCTGTGACGGCGGCGATCAAGCCGTAGGCCAGCACGCCTTCCAACAGCACCATGATGAGTAGAATGCCGATGGCATTAGCCGTTACCTTGGCGAGAATGAACGCTGCGCGCGATACCGGCTTGGAGAGAATCCACGCGGCCGTCCCCGATCGCTTCTCGTCCAACACTTCCTCCTGCCCCATGATGATGGCGCCGATGGGCAGGGCGGTGCCGGCGACGGCGAAGAAGATCATCAAGCCCAACACGGATTTTCCACCAGCCAGGAGCAGCGAGGCATCACCCTCCATCGGCGCAAATAACACCGTCGCCAAAATGCCGATCAGGATCGCCGTCCAGATGATGGCCTGCGCCAGCCATGAGCGCGTGCCCCACCAGTCGCGATTCTCTTTGCGGAAAAGATTATTGAAGCCTGCCCGCCAGCCGTGCGTGGTGACAGGTTGCAGGACGCTGTTACTGGCCATCGTTGCCCTCCACTAAACCCAGGAACACTTCTTCCAGTTCGTACTTCTTGCGGCCGAATTCCAGCACGTGCACCTGCGCGTCGGATAAGACGACACGCAGCAGCTGCTCTTCGGCGGCGGCTTCGTCAGTGACGGTCACCTGCCAGTCGGTATGAGTGTTGTCCGGCGTCACTTTGATGTTGGACACCCACGGCTGTGCGGCCACCCGCTGCTGTGCCTGCGTCACATCGCCTTTCAGCGACATGACGTAGATCGTCGATCCGCTGCCGCCGGCCAACAGCTGATCGATCGGGGCTTGCGCCACCAACTGGCCTTTGTTCAGAATCGCCACGGTATCGCTAACGCGCTGCACATCGGACAGGATGTGCGTGGAGTAGAAGACGGTGGTGTGCTTGCGGAGTTTTTCCATGACTTCCAGCACGTCGCGGCGACCCTGCGGATCGAGCGAGGCAGCGGGTTCGTCCAAGATCAATAGATCGGGGTAGTTGATCTGCGCCTGTGCGATGCCCAATCGCTGCCGCTCACCGCCTGAGAAGCCTTTGATGGGGCGATCGGCTTTGTCGCTCAAGCCGACGAGCTCGAGTGTTTCCGTCACGCGCGCTTCGATGTCTTTCTCCGGTCCTTTGAAGAAGAAATGCGCGGTGTAGCGCAGCGTTTGCCGCGCGGTCATGTATTCGTAATAGCGCGGATCCTGCGCCAGGTAGCCCACGCGCTTGCGAATCTCCACGTTGTCGTGCACGATGTCATGCCCGAAGACTGTGGCGCCGCCAGCCGTGGGTTTAGCGAGACCCAGCAGCAGCTTGATCGTGGTGGTCTTGCCTGCGCCGTTGGGGCCGAGAAAGCCGAAGATGGAATTCTTGGAGACGGTGAGATCGAGTGCCTTGAGTGCTGTTACTTCCTTGTAAGTCTTGCCCAAGCCGTGTGTTTCGATGACGAGATCGTTTGCGGCCATGTGGAGCTCCTCTCGTGATGATGAGATGTCTGCCCCCGCAGCGACGCTTGTTGTTGATGATCTCCCCATCTCAGAATATCATGGTTGTCAATAGCCGCGCTGGATGGCAAACCGCTTCATCGTGCCTGCTGCTTTTGCCATGCCGCATAGACCTCTTGCATCTGCGCGATGTGTTCCGGCACGTGCCGATCGGACACATCCTGTTGACTAACTGCGGACCGACAGTGCATGTTGCATCATCAGAATCGTGATCGAACCGCCAATGCATCTTGCATATGAGCGTATGTGGCAA
>Ga0209254_10002551_pt1 | contig 16588 bp, 13 predicted proteins | sample FrelakmetDIP11DI_FD_187148 | JGI IMG/M metagenome (GOLD analysis project Ga0209254, IMG submission 187148) | Freshwater lake sediment microbial communities from the University of Notre Dame, USA, for methane emissions studies - DIP11 DI (SPAdes)... | ecosystem: Environmental > Aquatic >... | reverse complement strand
CTTCAGCAGCAGTTTGCCCAGGGGATAGATGGTGTAGTTCTGCCAGCTGTTGGGCTCGGTGCCCAGCGAGAAGACGCCTCCGGGACGGAGGACCCGCCTGATCTCGCGCAGAGAGGTGAGCGGGTCGGGCAGGTGATGCAGGGAAGCGACCGTGAAGGCTCCATCACATGACCCCGTGGCGAAGGGCACGCTTTCCGCATCCACGAGGAGGTGAGCTGAAGCCTGCAAGAAACCTGCCTCTGCGTGCAGGCGGCGGGCTTCCGCCAGAGATCCCGGGGAGATGTCCGTCTCCACCAGGCGATAGCCGTCGCGCAGCAGCTCCAACCCGTCGTTTCCCAGGCCGCATCCCGTTTCCAGGATGAGCGATCCTTTAGGCAGTGCGCGCAGGTCCTCCAGGAAGGTGGCGTGATAATGGCGGTAGAACGGGCTGCCGCACCAGGTGGCGTGCATGGAGCTGTAGTATTCGACCTTCTCGGTGTAATGTTCGCGTTCGGAGAGCTTGAGGGCGGAGGAGCCGGGCGGTATGAGGTCCCACATGCCGTTCAGCCTACCGTAGGCGATGGCGCAGGCTGGACAGGTGAGGTAGGCATCACTGCGGTTGAAAGGGCCCATGCACACTGGGCAGCGTAGGATACCGTCGGCGATCCCCATCATCCTACCCCTTCCTCCAGCGCTCTCTCCTGTCCCCATAAGCCGCGGATGCCGAACCAGCTCATCCACTGACCGGGAGCGTTCCTGATCATGCTCTCGGCGGCTGCGGCCACTTCGCCCATGACGGACCGGATATCCTTATCGCGGTCGCCGCTGGTGACGGTGGCGATGGGCGGGTGGATGATCAACTTGTGTTCCAGTATCCTTCTTCCCTGCAGCAGTTGGAAGGGGACGATGGCCGCACCGGTGTCGATGGCGAAACGCGCTATGCCATCGGCCAGGAAGGCGGAATTGCCGAAGAATTCCACCTCGCAGCGGCCGGGGACGTCGATATCGATGCCCACGCGCTTCCCCCGCTCCAGGTGCTCGCGTACCCGGCGCACGGTGTCCTGCCCGGTCCAGAACACGGGGCACTCCTCGTCGCAGCCAAGCTCCTGGCCGAAGAGGGCCAGAGACGTATAGTAACGGACCACTGGGGACTCGCCCGGGTAGAGAAAGATAGGCGTATAGGCCTTGTCCAGGCGGGACATCACCGCTATACGCGTGGCATTGGCCCCCTGGTGGGTGCCGACCAGGATAACCCCCCTGCCGGCGTCGTCGGCTGCTTCGAGATGTTCCATCCCCTCCACGCGCAGTCCGCGCATGTAGCTATCGCCGCATCTCCGCAAGATGATCAGTTCCAGGGAGGGCATGAGCAGAGCGCAGCAGGCGCGCCGGCCGATGCGGGTTATCTCTCTTGGTTGTTCAATCTCGGGCATGGCCGCACGGATCTTGTCGTCCAGGCGCCGCCGCATGGGGGGGAACGCGCAGTAAGTGAAGTAACCGGTGGAACAATACATCGCCTTCAACATACCCGCCGGCAAGAACAATGACAGTAAACGGTTGAGGTGAAAAAGGAAGAGAAGGGCGGACTCCACCGCTCTCAGGAAAAGCCCTGGATCGGTCCCGCTGACCGCCTCACTGGCATTGCTCGTCTCGCGGAACGCTAACAACAGATAGACCTCGACTTACCCCTGTTTCTTCGCTTTGCTTTCCATGATCTCGCGGGCGTTGTCCCAGAAGCTCCAGAGCCCGAACCAGTTTATCCACTGCCCGGGGATCTCGCCGAGTATCTCCTCACCGTACTTGACGACCTCCTGCAGCACCCGAGCAACCTCGCTCCTGCGGTCCGCGGTGAGGTCGCATTCTACGACCCCATGGACCTTCAGGATATTGTCGAAAGGACCCTTGCCCCGCCGCAGGGAGAAGCTGACGATGGGGGCGCCGGAATCGTATGCGAAATGCGCGACGCCGGAGGCCAGGGCTGCCGGCCGCCCGAAGAACTCGACGATGCCGCTGCCGCCGATATCGAAGGTCAGGCCGATGCGTTTTCCCGCTTTCAGGTGATCCTTGACCTTGGGGATGATGTCCTCCCCCACGAAGAAGACCGGTTCCTCGACGTCGCACCCGAGGATGCCGCTGCAGAACTCCAGGGTCTCGACGTAGCGCGGCATGACCGTGTCCTTGGGGTTGAAGGCGATGGGCGTGTAGGGTTTACCCAAGCGCGCCATCACCGCATGTATGATGCTGATCCCGCCCGTGTGCGCGCCGGTGAAGATGACGCCCTTGCCCTTCGCCTCCGCCTCCTCGAGCAGCTCCTTGTTCTCGAAGCGCAGCTCGCGCATGTAGCGGTCGCCGTGCCGTGCCAGCACGAAGATGTCGAAGAGGGGCATGAACACGCCGCTGCAGATCTCGCGGCCCAGGCGGTCGAGCTCGCGGGGGTCGGTGATACCGGGCATGGCATCGGTGATCTTCTGCGCCAGCCTGCGCCTCATCCCGGGACGGGCATAGAAGAAGGTGATGCCCATCGCCTTGGGGATGAGGTAGATAACGGAGGGTGGGAGCACATAGGACAATGTCTTGATGATGTAGAACTGGGCCATGAACGCGCCCTCCAGCAAGCGAAACAATAATTTCGGCTTTTCCTGAACGCCCTCTTCCATCATGTACTCCTTGCTTTTTCGTGAACAGGTCGCCCCTTGTTCCTGCTCGTTTACCCTTTCGATATCGACCCCGCCCGGTAAACCCTGAACATTGAATCTAGCATATAAAAGGGTGCGAGTGGGAGGCGGAGTGTGGGTGTCGTGTTGAGGCGTGGGTGGGAGGTATTGGGAAATGGGGTCAGGGGTTAACTGGGGGGGATGAGCTGCTGGAGCGTCGCTCCAAGACTCTGGATGATAGCTGTCCCTTCATTGTAAAGGACCTGGGCCTGGGTGATGCAACTCTGATCGGCCGTGGCTATGCCCTTCAGAACCCAGTCGCATGCCTGGATGTATTTGCTGATGGCCGAGAGATATTGCTGTTTGTATGGTTCGATCTCCGGTATTACCTCATATGCAGCGATCTGATCGTAATGGGCCTGGAGGGTAGACCTCGTCTGGCTGATCTCGTTGGCCATCTCCAGACCGCTGATCACATCCTGGGACATGGTGTCCAGGTCCTGTTGCAGCGCGTTGAGGTCCTCGAGGGTATCGGTGGGCATGACCGCTGCCATGGACTCGTATCCCGCTGACCCCTCCTGTTGCTGCTGCTGCCGGGCCAGCTCCTCCTTCTGCTTCGCTATCAACTCCTCGTGCTCAGGGCTGTACTGAACGATGCGCTCCACTTTGTAGTCGCCCGCCTCGGAGGCCTCCACCCAGATAGTCTGGGTGTTGTCTTCCCATACATGCCCGTCTATGGGGTCCCATACGATGGTGCCGTAGCGCACCTCGACTTTTTCCGGCGTGAGGACCATGTAGAGGATGGCGACGGCTGCGATCACCGCCAGGGCGATACCGCCTATGGTCATGGCCGTCTTGGCACCGCGGCTGAGCCCCGAATACCAGTAAGTTAACCTGCTCATCTGCCCTTCTCTTTCGCTTCCCAGTATTTGACCCTTGTTATCCGCCCGGGGTTCCCTCCGTGCCGCTGGTGCCGCATGCAGCTGGATGGCACCCCACCGCGGAATGATTAAATACTAACATGGCTCCGGCAGCCCGGCAACGAAACGAGGTTGATATGGCAGGAAATGGAATACAGTTGCCGCTCAGTTGCAGCCCATGCTCGCCGATCCGCCGTCGATGCCCCCGCAGTCGAAGTACATGGCCCTCTCCACGATCACCGGGACGCCGTTGGCGGAATAGAGGGATACGCTGACGTCCCCCGGCCTGGTTATTTCGTTGAGGTTGATAGTCGTGCGCGAGCCCGCCTTGAGTATGTAGGTGCGGGTGGAGGCGATGCCCGCGGTGCTCATGAAGGCCATGCGGATCTCCGCCGACTCGTAAGGGCTGGTGTTCTGGATGAGGATCCAGGTATCGAAACCCTCGCCCGTGTACCCCTCCGCCAGGTCCCAGCGCTCAGCCGGGTACCTGGCGCCCTCGGTGCAATGGCCGCCGTCCCACGCCCCCCGGTAAGAAAAGTACATCGCCCGCTCGGCCAGCAGCCCGTCTCCGCCGCTGCTGACCTTGATGGCCACCTCGCGGTCGGGGGCCTCGCGGTTCACGTGCACGGAGTACCTGCTGCGGGCATTGACGATGTAGCTGGCCTGCATCTGCCCGCCGTCGGGGAAGCGGTAGGTGACGGTGGCGGTACGGTCGGAGCCGCCGGGGTTGTAGAGCAGCAGCCACTCGTCGAAGCCCGGCCCGGTATAGCCCTCGGCGAAGAACCAGGTGGTGGAGGGAGAGGGCGATCCCATGGTGCAGTGACCGCCGTTGCGGCCGCCGTAATCGAAGTACATGGCCCGCTCGGCCACCGCCCCGTAGGCGGTCTCCACTTTGGCGGAGACGTCCTTGCCGGGGGCCAGTTCGTTTATGTGCAGGGTGAGGCGGGAAGCCGGCATCAGCCAGTAATCGTAGGTCTGCTCGCCCCCCGCGGCATCGTAGAGGGTGAGCCGCATGCGGTTGCTGTTGAACCAGGGATTGAGCACCAGGATATATTCATCGAAGCCCGGCCCGGTATAGCCCTCGGCGAAGTACCAGGTGGTGGAGAGCCCGGGGCTGCCGGGCGTGCAGTGGCCGTCGGTGCGGCCGGCGCTGTTGAAATACATCGACCGTTCCACCACTATCCCCACGTCGTTCAGGGAGGAGATACAGGTTGAGACGTCGCGCGAGGGGAAGATCTCGTTGAGGTTCAAGGTGAGGCGGCTGCCCCCCTTCAGGCTGTAGTACTCCTCCAGGTAATTGCCGGCGGGGTCGACGAATTCGGCACGCAGGGAGGCGGTCTCGGCATTGGGGTTCTGCACCAGCACGTAGGTCTGGAACCCGGGCCCGGTATAGCCCTCGGCCAGATACCATACCGTCTCACCCCCCGGCTCGGGCGGGTCCCAGTCTCCGCCGGGCTCCGGTTCCGGCTCCGGCTCCGGCTCCTCACCGCTCACGGCGGCATAAGCGTTGACCTTGCCATAGCCGTATTCGTTGTCGAAGCCGCCGGCGCCCAGGTCGGTCGCCGTCTCCTCGAGAGCCCGCTCCACCTGGGAGGGCGAATACCCGGGATGGGCCGCGATGACCAGGGAGGCGCACCCCGCCACCACCGGGGAGGCCATGGAGGTGCCGCTCATCTTGCCGTAGTCTCCCGGCAGGGTGGAGAGGATGGACACACCCGGGGCGGTGAGGTCCTGTTCCGGACCCCGGTTGGAGAAATATGCCAAGTCGTTGTTGGATTCCAGTGCCCCCACCGCGATGACATGGTCGCAGGCGGCGGGATAGCCTACACTCGAGCCCTCGTTGCCGGATGCCGCCACCACGGTGAGCCCCTTGTTGTAGGCGTAGTTTACCGCCTCATCCAGGGTGTAGGAGTACTCGGAGCTGCCCAGGCTCATATTGATCACCTCGGCCCCGTGGTCGGCGGCGTAGCGTATGCCCGCCGCCACGTCGGAGTCGTAACCCGATCCCTGCGCATCGAGGACCTTGATGGGCATGATGCGCGCCTGCCAGTCCACCCCGGCCACGCCGGTGGAGTTGTTGCCCAGCGCGGCGGCGATGCCGGCGACGTGGGTACCGTGGCCGTGGTCATCCATGGGGTCCGAGTTGCGGTCCACGTAGTTGTAGCCGGCCACGCACTTGCCCTTGAGGTCCTGGTGGGTGTAGTCCACCCCGGTATCGATAACCGCAATGGTCACACTCGCGGAACCGGTGGTGGTGTCCCATGCCTGGGGGGCGGAGACGGAGGGCAGATGCCACTGCTCAGGATACCTGGGGTCGTTTGGGATGTAGGAGGCGCGGGCGACGTGGTCATCTTCCACAAAGGAGGCGAAGGGAAGCGACCCCAGCAGTTCCTTGAGGCGGGGCAGATCGGGTATCTCCGGCAGCCGGATACGGGCGACGTTGGGGAGTATGAGCTCCGGGCCCTCCCAGGAGAGGATGGCGCTTAACAGGCCCTCCACGGCCGTGCGCAGGGCATCCAGGTCGGCGGACGTAGCTGCCTGCCTGAAACCGAGGAGGATGCGGACCTCTCCAGCCTGGCCGGTCTCCTCGGGGGCGGAGAAGGCGGGGGTGGCGAAGGCAAGGATGAGGACAAGAGAAAGAAGGAGTGCGGGGAAGAACCTGCCCTTGATGGAATATTGAGACCTCAATTTGCGAACACCTCTTTGCGCCGCTTCAACGTAAGAAAGGGGCCCGTGTTGGCAACGTTTTTGTCTTCTTCCCCGCAAGAAGATAATCGGAGATTCCGCGCCGTCGCTTGAGACAACAGCAGCGGTTATGTCTTGGATCTTTGATCTTTAGGTCTTAGGGGGTCAGGTCTTGTCTTTTGCATACCCCGGTATGCGAACCGCGGTTCTCGTAAAAGCCCTGTTGCGAACTGCGGCTTTATAGCGGCCACCCGATCTTAGCATGCAAAATACAAGACCTGACCCCGGCTCACCGGTTGAGTTAAATCATGGTTGGGAGCGGCGAGCAAAGATATATTCTCTCTATCAGTAGTCTTATTGCGGGAGGTAAGAATGCCTATTTTTGAGTATCGATGCGAGGAGTGCGGGAATCGCTTCGACGCCTTTTTCCGCCAGGCCGAAGACGCAGACAAAGAGCAGCTGGTCTGCGCGAAGTGCGGTTCGGGCCGCGTGCGCAAGTTGTTCTCCGTCATCGGTATCGGAGGCTTGGACAAGGGGCTTGGTGCAGACTCTTGCGGCACCCGCTCCACGTGACGTCCATGGTAAAGGTCCGGTCCGGACCGGGAATTGAGGGAAGATGGAGTGGCTGATCCTTGTTATGGTTATCGTGGTATGGGTGGTCCTGAGCGGCTTTATCCTGCCGCGGCTCGGGGTGCCCACTTGAATATCCGGTGCCTGCCGCGTGCGGCAAGAGGATGAAAAAGAAAGGGAAGAACCGGACTGAACGCCCAGAACTTCATGAGGCCAGCGCTCGCGGCCAGCGATGCGCAGTGCTGGGGCCAGCATTTATACTGGCCCCATTCGCTATTACACGATGCTTACGCCGGATCTATCATTACCATGACGGTATAGCATATCCGGTCTACCAGGGCCGTGTGGGGTTCAGGTCTTGTCTTTTGCCTGCGGACTTAATGCGATGATCATGTAGTCGCAGGATGATGACAGGGCATATGTAAGATAACCTCTCACATACCGGGGTATGCAAAAAACAAGACCTGACCCCCATACGTTAACCGCGCAGGGCGGCTGTGGCGGCGTCGATGCCGCTGCGCAGGGCGCCGTCCACCGAGGGCATGTTGAGGTACTCGCCCGCCAGGTACAGCCCCTTCACATCCCGGAAATGGTCGCGCTTCATGTTGTAGATCTGCCTGAGCATGCCCGGTGGAGAGGTGCACACCGCCTCGTCCCAGCGATAGATCTCGGAGAAGAAGGGCTCGTCGGGCATGGACGGCACGAAGCGCCTGATCTCGCCCTTGAGGCGGGAGAGGACCTCTTCATCTCCCATGCCGTTGAGATCACGGGCGTTTCTGCCGTAAGTGAAACAGTGCACCATCCCGCCGCCCGGCGGCGTGTAGAAGGGCGACTTCACGCAGTCATCCGTGAACCCGGCCAGGGAGGTGCCCTCCACGCGGGGGGGCGCTATCGCCCACCATCCCTCCGGCAGCAGGTGGTGTTCGAGGGCGAACATGACGTGGCAGCAGGCGCTGTAGGTGACTTTTTCCAGGGGCTTGCGCATGCTGTCCGGGAGGCCGGGCATGAGGTCCAGGGCCTTGGTGGCGGTGGCGGTGCAGATGACCGCATCGGCCTCTATGAGTCCGTCCTCCGTCTCCACACCCTTCACCGCGTTCCCCTCGATGATGATCCTCTTCACCGGGGTGGAGAGGCGGATATCGTCCGAGTATTTCTCGTACAGGCTCTCCGCCAGCGAGCCGATGCCGTGTTTCAGGGTCAGGAGGCCTCCGAAGCAGTACTTGAGCAGGGCCAGGCCGTATCCCGCTCCCAGCTCCTCGGGCACTCCCAGGGTGAGGCAGGAAGCCATGGGCTGGATGAGGTATTCGAGGGCTTCCTTCCCGCCCCGGCGCAGGGAGAAGTCGGCCAGGGTCTCATCATCCAGGTCCAGCATGTTCCCGTAGTCGATGAAGTGCAGGTCGTGCCGGCGCTGCAAGACCTTAGCCAGGATGCTGGCTGTCTGCAGCAACCCCAGGGGGGTGAAGAGGCGGAAGCGCAGCAGGTCCGCGCGGGTGTTCCACAGGTCCTTGGGCCGCGTCGAGGCGATGGCCACGTGCGGGCGTCCTTTTCTCCAGATCCCAACCCTCAACGGGAAAGGCACGATATCCTCTCCCAGCCCCAGCTCGCGGCAGAGCCCGAAGGTGGTGTCGTAATACTTGAAGAAGAACTGCGCGCCCAGGTCCATGATATAACCCTCCCGGCGCGCTCCGATGATGCGCCCACCGGCCAGTTCCTTGGCCTCCAGGGCTACGACGTCCGCTCCCCGCTTGCGCAGGGTATGGGTGGCGGCAAGTCCCGAGGTGCCAGCCCCTACTACGATGACTTTCATAACGTCCCTCCCGGATAGAAACAGTGTCTTTGTATGGGCCAGAACATTATAACAGGGCTCGGCGGAATCGGGATGAACGGGTGTGTCGGATGGGGTCGGGATTCATCCCGATGGGGTCAGGATTCAGCCTGACCCCACTTCCCATTACATATCACCGCGGCAGGCTAGATAGCACCTACCGCTTCATGGCGGATAGTGCAGACAGGACTTCGCTCATAGACTAGAATTGCATGGTGGTTTGAAGTCTACAGAAAGGAGAGACACATGGAGCGGGCATTCATCGCGCGAAACTGGGGGCTGATGCTGCTGAGTGGTCTGCTGACCCTGGCCTTCGGCATCGCAATCCTGGTATGGCCGCAGGCTACCACCCTGGTGCTCCTGGTCTTTTTCGGCATCCTCGCTATCCTGTTCGGTATCGTGCACATCGTGGGGGCGATCATCGCGGCCCGCAAGCAGGAGAGCTGGGTACTGGAGTTGTTCCTGGGGCTGGCGGAGATCGTCATCGGCATCATCGTGCTGGCCCGCCCCGGCGTCGGCCTGGCGGCGGTGCTCGTGCTCATCATCGTCTGGCTCATGGCCATGGGCGTGATGGAACTTTTTGCCGCCATCGAGGTGGAGGCGAGCACCGGGTGGAGGGTGTTCCTGGGCATCCTCGGGGTGATCTCCCTGGTCATCGGGTTCGTGTTCATGTTCAACCCCACTCTCGGCATCAAGACCGTCATCCTCGTCCTCGGTATCTACTCGATCTGTATGGGAGTGTTCAGGGTTATTTTCGCCTTCGTGATCAGGAGCTGGCTCAAGGAAGAGCCGGCGGCACCAGCTACCGCATAAAGCAACGGAGAAAGCGATCAGCCGCTCCCGCAACGGCGGGAGCGGCTGTTATGCGCAAGGGACTCGGACTTACTCCTCGGCCACGATCGCCTCACTCGGACTGTCGCCGGAAACCTGAGTGGCGGAGGTCCCGCTTCGAACGGCCGTTTACGAAACCCCTATTTCTTTTCGACCATATCCTCGACTACGACGACTTCCTGGGGGCCACCGGCCTTCAAGTAGCTGCGCAGCATGAAGCTGACCACGATGTCTATAACACCCATGATGATGATATAGAAACCGAAGAAGAGGACAAGCAGCTTGAGGGTGGGCGCGGTGAAGAGCAGCAGGCAAAGCCCGACGATTATGGAGAGGATCCCCTCGATGACCACCAGCCAGCGGTGCTTGAACTGCGGGTCCATGGAGGTGCCCAGGGCCATCTGGATGGCCCCGATGGCCAGCAGCCATGCCGCAAGCAGGAAGAGGAAGACTACTGCGGTCACCTCGGTGCGCACGATGGCGAGGATTCCCAGGAAGAGGCTGATCAGGGCAACTCCCAGGGAGAGTCCCCAACTCTCTTTGTTGAACACCTCTACAAAGAAGGCGATGGTGAAGATGATCCCGACGATCAAGGCGAAGATGCCGAAGATGATCAGCAGCGCTTCAATAGTGTCCCGCGGCCATACCAGCAGGAGGATCCCGAATACGATCCCCGCGAGCCCCTTGAGCAACATGTAAAGCCAGTTACGCACGACAAACTCACCTACCATGACCATACCTCCTTCGCTCCGGATCGACTCGTCGATCAAACCCTGTCTTCCCGCTGCCTCGCTACCGCCGCGAACTGGCTATACTCCTCCTTCACTCCGCCGAGACGCCGGGCGACATTCATTTCGCTCGATGCTGTCTTCTACGACGGAAAAGGACTCTCCTTTACAGATCGTCCTGGGCCCCGGCGTGCGACTGCTGGGGACATCGACCGGCGCAACTCCTTTAAAGGGTGGCGAAAGCTGGTCACGCCGCCTGTGCTTGCCTGCTTTTACTGACCCCGCCGCTGCTGTACGAGGCGATATCCAGCAGGACCCCCAGGACCACCCAGAGCCAGCGCCAGCCGTAGACCCCGAAGCCGGGCAGATAAGCGAGGGCGTACATCAGGGTCGTATAGGGGAGGAGGATGAGCCCCAGCAGCGGCCACCAGAAAGTGCTGAAGGCCCGGGTGACGTAGGGCGTGAATATCCACACGATAAGCAGCGCCAACCGGGGTGCGAAGACCCCTACGACGGCGGCGATACAACAGCACATCCTTTGCCCTCCTTACGGTATCTCCATGTATGGTCGCGGCTCGGATCAACCGCGGTTTCATGCAAGTCTACCCCATTATTCCCTGCCCCGGGAGGCGTAAAACGCCAGAGCCCGCCCTCCGCGGAGCGGTGCAGGCCGGGCTGCCGCTGCATATGCCGGCGGACGTTATCCGCATGTTCCGGCGAATATGGAGACAAAGGCGGCCACCCCTTTAGAAACCGTGGTGTTTGGGGGATAATCCTGGTGACGCGCCAGCGGAAGTCAAAGTGGAGCGGGCGGTACAAGGATCCTGCTTCAGTATGGAAGTCGGAAGCGGCGGGTACGGAGGTGATCCATGGCAAAGATACATGACGTGATGCACGGCGGGGAGGTCACCGCGGAGGACGTCGAGCTGCTGCAGGAGAAGCTGCTCTTCGACCGCCATCCCAAGCGGGACCGCCTGGTGAGGTTCTTCGTCCTGCTGCTCCTCTCGGCGGTCATCGCCACCTACGGCGTGGTGAGCGACTCGGTGGCCAGCGTCATCGGCGCCATGATCGTGGCCCCCCTGATGACGCCCATCATGGCCGTTTCCCTCAGCATCGTAAGCGGGGATGGCCGTAATATAATACGTTCCTTGCTTATCGTGGCCGCGGGTGCCGCGGCGGTGGTGGGGTTTGCCTTTCTTCTCGCCGGGGTCCTGGGGGGATCGATGCAGATAGAAGGCAACTCCCAGATCGCAGCGCGCGTCTCCCCTCGCCTCATCGACCTCATCATCGCCCTGGCTTCCGGTGCCGCCGGCGCTTTCGCCACCGGGCGCGAGGACGTCTCGGACGCGCTGCCGGGCGTGGCCATCGCCGTCTCCCTGGTGCCCCCTCTGTCGGTGGTGGGCATCTGCCTTGCCGCGGGAGCTTACGGGGATGCCCTCGGCGCATTCATCCTCTTCCTCACCAACTTCCTGGCCATCGTCCTCGCCGGTCTCATCGTCTTCGCCGTCATGGGATACAGCGGCGCCACCCGCCACCTGCAAGGCAGGAAGGCCAGGCGCTGGGCGGTCTTTATGGTCGCCGTCGCGACCGCGGTCATCATGGTGCCGTTGGGGATAACCAGCTATCACGTCACCTCCGAACACGTCCTGCAACAACAAACGCAGGAGGAGATGGAGAAGTGGCTGGAGGGAACCGACTACGAGGTCTTCAGTATCGAGGTCGACAGCCGCAGCGTGGCCGTCATCGTGGCGGGAGAAGGAGACCTCCCCTCCTTCGACGCGCTGCTATCCGCACTGCAGGAGCGGGCGGGAGAAATCTACGTCAAATTGAAGGTAGTGCCGGAACGCACCCTGGAGGGAAACACCGGTACCTGAAGGCTCAGCATACGCAATCCAAAAAGCTTATGCCAGGTGGATGGATCGATCCCGCGAGCGCTCGTGGAGGCGCGGGCGCGCCGAGGTCGCCACGCTGCGTTCGCTGCGCTCTCTCCGCTCGCGATGACGTTAACGGGACGGCGAGGCCCCCGGCGCTATTCCCTTGTCATCCTGCGCAGGGTGCGGCCCAGGGGTGTGTCCAGCTCGTGGATGCGTCGCCTCAGCTCCTCGAGCTCGTGGGACAGCCACCCGTTGTGGCGGAAGGCATAGATGGCGTAACCGGCCAGGGTCATGGCCGTGCCGATGAGCACCGCCTCCAGGCCCAGGGAGGGAAGCTGGGCCGCGGTGGCCAGGAATCCGATGACCGGGATGAGCACCCCTCCCGGCAGCTTCACGCCCTCGCCCGGCCATTTCCGCCAGGCTAGGCGGAAGGCTCCCGCGTCCACCACCAGCATGGCGATGATGGCGGTGACATTGGAGAGGGCGACGATGAGGTTGCCCTGCCGAGAGAACAGGATGAGCAGGGCGGCGATGATCGCGGCGAGGAACACGCTGAACACGGGATGGCCGCGCTTCGACATGTGTCCGGCCGCCGGGGGCACGTCGCCCTGCCCGGCGAGGCGGATCATCAGCTCGCTCGAGCCCAGCAGGTTGGCGTTGGCGGCCGAGAGGGTGGAGACGCATGCCGCGAAGGCGACGAGGGGGCCGCCCCAAGACCCCATGAGCGCGTCGGCGGCCTTGCCCAGCCCGGCCTCCCCGAAATCGGACTGCCCGCTGGCCAGCAGCGCCAGGATGACCCCGATGTACACCGCCGCCGCGACGAGGATGGAGATGATGATGGCGCGGGGCACGGTGCGGTCGGGGTCGCGCACCGAGCCCGCCATATTGGTGACCACGTTGAAACCGGTGTAGGCGGTGAAGAGCAGGGCGGTGGTGGTGAGTACGGAGCCCCGGCCGCCGGTGAAGAAGGGCGTCCACTCTATGTTCCCGATATAGGCGAGCCCGTAACCGGAGAGCAGCAGCAGGATGGCCACCTTGAGGGCGACCAGGCCGGTCTCCGCTTTACCGATGAGGTCGGCGGGACCCAGGTTGAGCAGGGCGATGGCCACGACGGCGATGAGCGCGGCCGCGATCTCGTCCAGGGAGTGCACGAAATACTCGTTGAGATACGAGCCGAAGGAACGGAGCACGAAGGCGATGCAGACCACGGCGTTGAGGTAGAAGCCCCACATGGCGATGAAACGCCAGCCGGGGGAGAGGATCTCGCCCAGGGGAGCGTAACCGGAATCCCCCGGCTGCGAGCGGCTGGATACCACCACGAAGGAGAGGGCCGAGAGGAGCATGATCGCGCCCGCGATGAGGTAAGCGACGATGGCCGCGGGGCCGGACTGGTCCACAGCGATGCCGGAGAGGGTGAAGACCCCGCCCCCGATCATGGTCCCTACGCAGAAGGCCACGCAGGAGACCAGGCCTATCTGGTGCTTGCCCTCTCCCGGCTCCGTGCTATCCGGCACCTCATCCTCCCGGACCCTAGTAGCCGATTATCCGGCCGGAAAATATCTACATGGTTTCCAGGTCTTCCTGCAACCAGGCGGGAAGCTCGCCCTCGAAGTCCATATTCCTGATAAAGGGCAGCACCTTGTCCACGTACAGTTCGGGCCGGTAGACCTTGATCACCAGCAGCTGGAACTCGATGAACCTGGGCTCGGCGATTATCGGCCTCTGGGTTACCTCGCCGGTACGCGCCTGGTCGTAGGTGACGGCGGTCTCGGCCAGGTTGCCCTCGACGACCTCGACCGCATAGCCCCCGTCGTCGCCGAACACCTGCGCCAGGTCCTCCACGAAGGCGGCCTCGTCCTCGACCTGCTGCAGCATCCCCGCCTCGCGCGCCAGGTCGAACAGTTCCTGCGCCTTTTCTTCAGCTTCATCGTTGACGTTGGGTTTGCCTATCCAGTACCAGATCCCTACCGAGAGACCCAGCATGCTCAGGATGACGATGATGGATACAGTCCATCTCAACCACTTCTTTTCCATGATGGAGCCGCTCATGATGCGCCTCCTTCCTCCGCCGCCGGCTCGCCCTCGATCTTCCACGACGGCTTACGCCGCCACAGGAACAGGGCGGGGATGCCTAATCCGAGTATCAGTGTCCCGCTCAGCAGCATCAGGGCGTACAGGCCGGGGTTGCTGCTGCCGAACTGGGAGGGTGGGACGAGGCCGATGAAGAAGACGAGGACCGAGGAGATGAGGCCTACGCCGGCCATGACCATCAGCGCCGGCACCCGGTAGCCGCGCACGCGGTCGGGCTGGCTGCGGCGGAGTCTCACTACCGCTATGAACATGAGCACGTACATGATGAGGTAGATCTGCGTGGTCATGGCGGAGAGGATCCAGAAAGAGCTGCTCACGCTGGGGATGAAGGCAAAGAGCAAGGCCACGATGGATACGATTATCCCCTGGGCGACGAGGATGTTTATCTGGATGCCGTTCTTGTTCGTCTTCTGCAACACCGGCGGCAGGTAGCCTTTCTCCCTTCCCACCATGAGCAGCCCCCTGGAGGGCCCCGCCAGCCAGCCCATCATGCCGCCGAGCATGGCGCAGACGAGCATGATCGCGAAGACCGGGGTAAGGAACCCGATCCCGAAGTACTCGAAGAACTGCTGGAAGGCCTGCATCACTCCGGCGGTCAGGCTGATCGACTCCGCCGGCAGCACAAAGGAGATAGCCAGCGCCGGCAACACGAAGATAGCCACCGCCATGCCCGAGGCCACGAACATCGCCTTGGGGAAGTCCTTGCTCGGGTTCTCCATATGGTTGACGTGCACCGCGTTGACCTCCATGCCGGCGTAGGAGAGGAAGTTGTTGACGATGAGCACGAAGCTGGCGATGCCGGTGAACTCAGGCAAAAAACTGGTGCCCGCCGCATAGTTGGTGCCGCCGCCCAAGACGTAGATGATGCCCAGCACCACCAGGGTGATCCCGGGGATGAGGGTGCCGATGACCATCCCCCCGCTGGAGAGGATGGCGCTGGCCGACAGCCCGCGCAAGGAGATCAAGGTGGCGATCCAGTAAAAGACGAGGATGATGATCCCGGTGTAGATGCCGCTGGAGGCAAGGTCCGGGTTGACGACGAAGGCGAGGGTACTGGCCACCGATGCCAGCAGGCTGGGGTAGTAGGTGAGGGTCATGGCGTACTGCGTCCAGATGGCGAGGAATCCGGCGCGTGGTCCGATGCCCTCGGAGACCCACCTGAAAATGCCCCCCTCCCAGCCACTGGCCAGCTCGGCTGCGACCAGGGCGGTGGGGATGAGGAAGACGATGGCGGGCAATAGATAGAGAAAGATACACGACCACCCGTAGACGGCCATGGACGGCGTGTTGCGGATGCTGGCTACACAGGCTACGGTCATGAAGCAGATGGTGGTCCAGTTCAGGTACTTGGTCCCCGCAACTCCCGTCCCTCCGTTGTTTTCGGTCATCAGCTCCTCCCTTCCCCTATGTCTTATCGCTCCATATAGATATGTTCACGCTCACTTTTCCGCCAGGTATTGCAGCAGCAGCGCCTCGGAGAGGATGCAGCGTTCCAGCTCGGCCAGGTCCACGCTCTCATCAGCGGAGTGGATGGCCGCCGCGGTATCCTCTGCGCCCCACAGGATGATCTCCGCCTGCGGTGCGGCGGTGGCCAGGTTGCTGATGAGCGGTATAGATCCTCCCTGCCCCATGAGCACGCTGTCCTTGCCGTAGACCTCGCGCATGGCGCGCATGGCCGCAGCGTAGCCAGGGCCGTCCGTGGCGGCGGCGAAGCCCGGTCCGGACATGCCCCCGCTCACGCTCACCTCGATGCCCCAGGGCGCGGAGGCGCGCAGGTGCGCGGTAAGATGCGCGAGGGCTTGTTCCTGATCCTGCCCCGGCGGCACGCGCATGCTCACCACCGCGCGCGCCTCAGGGATCAGCGCGTTGGCGGCGCCCTCCACCGCCGGCGCGTCCAAGCCGATCACGGTCACGGATGGTTTCGCCCACAGCCGGTCGGATACGCTGCCGTCCCCGATGAGCGGGACCCCGGGGAGTATGCCCAGGGTCTCGCGGTAGATCTCCTCCGAGTAATCCAGCCCTTTCCAGGGGAAGGGCTGGATCCCCTCCACTGCCGTATTGCCCTTTTCGTCCAGGAGCCCCGCGAGCAGGCGGATGAGCACCATGAGGGCGTCGGGCGCCGGCCCCCCAAACATGCCGCTGTGCACGGGGCTGCGCAGGGTCTTTACCTCCACCGTGCACACCGCCAGGCCGCGCAGGGTGGTGGTGAGGGTCGGCTCGCCCAGCTTCCAGTTGCCTATGTCTCCCACCACGATGATGTCCGCCTGGAACTGGTCTGGGTGCTCAAGCACGTAGTCGTCGAGGTGGCTCGCGGCCTCCTCCTCGCCCTCTATCACGATCTTCACCCCCACCGGGGGCTTGCCGCCGAAGGCGCGCATCACCGCCGCGTGCATGATCACGCCCGACTTGTCGTCCGCGGCTCCCCGCCCGTACA
>Ga0209254_10002550_pt1 | contig 16590 bp, 12 predicted proteins | sample FrelakmetDIP11DI_FD_187148 | JGI IMG/M metagenome (GOLD analysis project Ga0209254, IMG submission 187148) | Freshwater lake sediment microbial communities from the University of Notre Dame, USA, for methane emissions studies - DIP11 DI (SPAdes)... | ecosystem: Environmental > Aquatic >... | reverse complement strand
AGACGCCGGCACGCCAGGGCGATCACCACGGCGTTGTCGCCGCCGAGCAGTATGTCGATCGCGATGATCTGCAGCACCGCGAGCCAGAAATGGGGGTCGATGAGCTCCAAAGCGCCTCCTCGCGCCTCTGCCAATGGCCCTGCTCCTCCTTGGACACCTCTCCGCGCTCACTTTTTCGCGATCGCCGGTGACAGCAAGACCCGGAGCGTGGGGCCGGCAATGGCGGGGAGCCTAGCACTGATCCGACGTGCGACGTACCCCTCGGATCACCGCGTGAGATCAGCAGTGCACGGCGCACGAAGCCTGGCGAGCAGATCGCCGAGGACGCCGAATGCGCTCTATGTCGGGTTGCCGGAAGAGCGGCGGGTCGCCGCGCGACGACGACCCGGGCGATGGGCTGGCGTCGAAACACCAACAGGCACAGGCCATGGTTGGGTGGGGCGCGATTGCTGAGCGTGCATCCTAACTATCGTCGCTCAGCACGTCGCGCTCGAATGTCATGCATCCTTCCAGTCGATAGCCTATGCCCGTTTCCGTAAGCAAGTGCTTCGGATCCGCAGGGTCCGCTTCGAGCTTGCGGCGGAGCTGAGCCATGTAGATGCGCAGGTAGTGGCCGTGCTCGCCGTGGCCCGGTCCCCAGACATCTCGAAGCAGGCTGCGGTGTGTTAGGACCTTGCCCGCATGGCGGATCAACGCTGCCAGCAAACGGTATTCGATCGGCGTCAGGCGTACCGCTCCCCCCGCCTTGGTGACCCGCCGTTCCCCGAGATCGACGGTGACGTCGCCAAACCGAACCCGTGCACCCCCCTCCGCCCCAGCCGTCGCCTGGGTGCGACGCAGATGGGCGCGGAGACGCGCGACCAACTCCGGAACGCCGAATGGTTTGGTGAGGTAGTCATCCGCGCCGGCGTCGAGGGCTGCGACCTTCTCCATCTCGCGGGTGCGCGCGGAGAGGACCACGATGGGGACCTGGCTCCAGGTCCGCAGCTCCCGGATGACCTCCAGACCCTCCATATCCGGCAGTCCCAGGTCGAGGATGACGAGATCGGGTCGACGGGTGGCAGCGGCGGTCAGCCCGCTGCGGCCGGTATCGACCTCGTGGACGATCATGCCTTCCCGCTCCAGGGCGGCCTGCAGAAAGCGTCGGATCGGAGGGTCGTCCTCGACGATCACAACGGTCGGCTTGGTCTCCGTCATGCGCGAGTGCTGCTCTCTTCCGGCTCAGGGAACTCCGGCATCGCCGGCGGCTCGAGGAGAGGCAGCGTGAAGGTAAAGCGGGCGCCCCCACCCGGCCGGTTCTCGGCCCAGATACGGCCGCCGTGGGCCTCCACGATGGCCCTGCACAAGGCGAGACCGAGGCCCGTGCCAGGTCGCGTGGTCTCGCGTTCGCCGCGGGTGAACCTCTCGAAGATGCGCTCCTCCATGCCGGCGGCCAGGCCGGGGCCGAGATCGTCGATCCAGACACGGACCGCCTCGCCAGCCGCCTCGGCGCCAACACTGATCGGACTGGCCGGCGGAGTGTACTTTGCCGCGTTCTCCAGCAGGTTCACGAGCACCCGCTCGACCAGTACGGCGTCGAACTGCAGCAGCGGCAGTTCATCGGGCAGGGAGACCTTGACAGGCCTGGTACCCAGGGTGCGGGCAGTCGCCCGCAGCGCAGCACCCACCACTTCTTCGAGCGTCTGCCACTGCCGATTGAGCTGCACGTTGCCGCCCTGCAGCCGGGCCATGTCCAGCAGGTTGGCCACCATGCCACCCATGCGGCGCGCCTCCTCGTGCAGATCCGCGGCGAGGGCGCGTTGCGCCGCCGGGGCGTCCTCAAGCTGCAGGAGAACGGCGCTCGACAGCCCGACGATGGCGGTGAGCGGCGTTCTCAAGTCGTGGGAGAGTGTCGCGAGCAGGGCGTTGCGCAGGCGCTCCGACTCCATCGAGACGAGGGCGTCTTGCGCTACCTCCACATAGTGCACCCGCTCGAGGGCCAGCGCGATCTGCGCGGCGAACGTCTCGAGCAAGCGGTGCTGCTCCGGCAAGGTAATCCGACGTGGCTCGTCGGGGGCGAGGGCCAGTACGCCACGCGTGCGCATCGGGGCGCGCAGCGGCACATAGAGCGCCGGGCTGGCGGGCAGCGTGTGGGTACCCACCCCGGCCGGTTCCTGGTGGTCATAGACCCACTGCGCGATGCCGAGGTCCGGCTCGCGCAGGCTCTCCTGCGCATCGCCGGCGCGTGCCGGGCGCAGCTGTTCGCGCGCGTCCGGCAGCAGCAGGGCGACCTTGGCCCGGAACTCGCCGCGCAGGTGGCGGCAACCGATGTCGACGATCTGGGCGGTCGTCAGCGCACCGGCGAGCTCCTTGCCAAGGTCGAACAGCGCATTCGTGCGTCGCTCGCGATAGGTTGCCACGCGCGCCTGGTAGCGCAGGCGGGCCGCCAGGCTGCTGATGATCAGCGCCACCGTCAACATGACCGCGAAGGTCAGAAGGTATTGGGTGTCTTGCACCGAGAACGACAGCGCCGGCGGCACGAAGAAGAGATCGAAGGCCAGCACGCTCAGGAACGAGGCCAGCAGGCCCGGTCCTCGCCCGAAGCGCACTGTCACCCAGACCACGCCGAGCAGGTAGAGCATGATGACGTTGGCCGGGTCGAATACCAGTTGCGCCCCGGCTGCGACCAGCGATGCGCCAGCGCAGACCGCGGCCGCCCAGGCATAGCCCCGCCAATGGGTCTCCCGACCCATCTCCAGCACCAGGCCTGCCGCTGGTGCCACGGCAGCACTCTCCTTCCCCTCTTCCAGCGTCCGACTGACGACATAGACGTCGAGATCCCCAGCGAGATCGGACAGTCGGTCTGGCAGGGGCGGATCCAGCAGACGGGACAGGGCGCGGCGACGCGAGCGTCCGACCACGAGCTTGGAGACGTTCCGGGCTCGGGCGTAGGCGAGCACGCTGGCCGCAAGGTCGTCACCCGCCAGCGTGGCCGTTTCGGCCCCGAGCTCCTGCGCCAGGCGCAGGGTGGCCAGGACGGTATCGCGCCGCGCTGCCGGAAGGCGCTGCAGGCTGGGTGTCTCGACGTAGACGGCCAGCCAGTCTGTCTTGAGGCTCGCGGCCAGCCGCGCCGCGGCACGCACCGTTTGCTCGCTGCCGACATTGGGCCCGACGCACACCATGATCCGCTCGCGCGCCTGCCATATCTGCTGGATCGCCTGGTCGGCCCGATAGTCCCGCATCTGGGCATCGACGCGGTCGGCAGTGCGGCGCAGGGACATTTCGCGCAGCGCGATCAGGTTGCCCTTGCGAAAGAAGTTGCCGATGGCTGTCTGGGCCTGATCCGGCAGATAGACCTTGCCTTCCTTCAAGCGCTGCAGCAGCTCGTCCGGCGGCAGGTCGACCAGGACGACCTCGTCGGCCTCGTCGAACACGTGATCGGGCACCGTTTCCCGCACGCGGATTCCCGTGATCTGCCCCACCACGTCGTTGAGGCTCTCGAGGTGCTGGACGTTCACTGTCGTGTAGACACCGATGCCGGCCGCCAGCAGTTCCTCCACGTCCTGCCAGCGCTTGGGATGACGCGAGCCGGCGACATTGGAATGGGCCAGCTCGTCGACCAGGATGAGCTGAGGCCGGCGCGCCAAAGCGCCGTCGAGGTCGAACTCCGCGAGCGTGCGACCCCGGTAGTCGATCCGCCGCAGCGGCAGCAGCTCCAGCCCTTCGAGCAAGCGCTGGGTCTCGCTGCGGCCATGGGTCTCGGCCACGCCCACGACGAGGTCGGCCCCCTGTGCGCGCAGGCCTTGGGCCGCGGCGAGCATGGCGTAGGTCTTGCCGACGCCGGCGCAGGCACCGAAGAAGACCTTGAGACGACCGCGCGCGGCGCGGGCTTCCTCACGTTGGACCTTCTCCAGCAATTGGTCGGGGTCTGGGCGCTGGTCGTCCATCGACGCGTGTCACCGGTCCAGGGCGAGATTGAGCTCCAGGACTCTCACCCTCGGCGATCCGAGGATACCCAACGTCCGGTCCTCAGCGTGCGCGGCGACCAGGTCGTGCACCGCCGCCTCCGGAATTCCCCGGGCACGGGCCACGCGGGGCACCTGCCACTGCGCCGCCGCAGGACTGATGTGGGGATCCAGGCCGCTGGCCGACGCGGTGACGAGGTCAACCGGTATCGCTGCCGGATTGTCCGGGTCGCTCGCCCGCAGCACCGCGATACGCTCTCTGACTCGCAGCAGCAGCTCAGGGTTCGTGGCGCCGAGGTTCGAGCCGCCCGAGGCGGCCGCATTGTAGGCGGTCTCCGCGGTTGCCGACGGCCGCCCCCAGAAGTACCTGGGATCGGAGAACGACTGGCCGATCAGGCGCGAGCCGACGACCTGACCCTGTCGCTCAATCAGGCTGCCGCCCGCCTGGTCGGGAAACAGCCCCTGGGCGAGGGTGGTGACCAACGCTGGGTAGCCCAGCCCAGTCACGACTGCAAGGACGGAGAACATGGCAAGGGTGGGACGCAGTACCGAATTCATGATCGCCTCCGTTGTCGGGTCTCAGGCCATGCCAAGGCCGACCAGGGCCATGTCGATCGCCTTGATGCCGGCGAAGGGTGCGACCACACCGCCGACGCCGTATAGGAGCAGGTTGTTGCGCAGCAGCACCGTCGCGCCGACCGGGCGGTATTTCACGCCCTTCAGAGCCAGAGGGATAAGGGCGACGATGATCAGGGCGTTGAAGATCACTGCCGACAGGATGGCACTTTCCGGGCTGGCCAACCCCATCACGTCCAGTGCCGTCAGTTGCGGGTAGGTTGACGCAAAGGCCGCCGGGATGATCGCAAAGTACTTGGCCAGGTCATTGGCCAGGGAGAAGGTGGTCAGCGCGCCGCGCGTGATGAGCATCTGCTTGCCAGTCTCGACGATCTCGATGAGCTTGGTGGGGTTGGAGTCGAGGTCGACCATGTTGCCGGCTTCCTTGGCCGCCTGTGTGCCGGAATTCATGGCGACCGCGACGTCCGCCTGGGCCAGTGCCGGCGCGTCGTTGGTGCCGTCGCCCGTCATCGCGACCAGCCAACCCTGCGCCTGGTACTGCCGGATCAGCCGCAGCTTGGCCTCGGGCGTGGCCTCGGCGAGGAAGTCGTCCACGCCCGCCTCTGCGGCGATGGCAGCGGCGGTCAGCCGGTTGTCGCCGGTGATCATCACGGTCCGTATCCCCATGCGGCGCAGCTCGGCGAAACGCTCGCGGATGCCGCCCTTGACGATGTCCTTGAGCTCGACGATGCCGAGCACTCGCTCGCCGTCAACGACCACCAGGGGCGTCGCGCCGCGCCGGGCGACCTCGGCCACCTGACGGGCGACGGCCTCCGGCAAGGCCGTGTCCCTGGCCGCGAGGTGGGCCCGGATGGCTTCCGCTGCCCCCTTGCGGATGTGGCGGCCATCGAGGTCAACGCCACTCATTCGGGTCTGAGCGGAAAAGTGCACGAACTGGGCGTTGAGGAGGTGGATGTCACGCGCCCGAAGGTTGAAGCGCTGCTTGGCGAGCACCACGATCGAGCGACCTTCCGGCGTCTCGTCAGCCAGGGAGGCGAGTTGGGCCGCGTCGGCCAGCTCCGCCTCGGTCACCCCGCTGGCCGGCAGGAACGCCGCGGCCTGGCGGTTGCCGAGCGTTATCGTCCCCGTCTTGTCGAGGAGCAGAACGTCGACGTCCCCGGCCGCCTCCACGGCGCGTCCCGAGGTGGCGATGACGTTGGCCTGCATCATCCGACTCATGCCCGCCACGCCGATGGCGGACAGCAGACCGCCGATGGTAGTGGGGATGAGGCACACGAGCAGCGCCGTGAGCGCGGTCACCGTGACCACAGTGCCGCTTCCGGCCGACTGCACGCTGTAGACCGAGAACGGCAGCAGCGTGGTGGTGGCCAGCAGAAACACCAGGGTCAGCGTCGTGAGAAGGATCGTCAGCGCGACCTCGTTCGGAGTCTTCTTGCGCTTGGCACCCTCGACCATTGCGATCATCCGGTCGACAAACGACTCGCCAGGATCGACAGTCACGCGCACCACGACCCAGTCCGACAGCACTTTCGTGCCGCCCGTGACGGCGGAGAAGTCACCACCCGATTCGCGGATCACCGGTGCCGACTCGCCCGTGATGGCGGATTCGTTCACCGAGGCGACACCCTCGATCACCTCGCCATCGGCCGGGATGAGGTCACCGGCCTCGACCAGGATCACGTCGTCGCGGCGCAGGTCCGTGCCGGCGACGGGGTCGACCTGCGCCCCGTACCGCGGCTCACGCAGCTTCTTCGCCATGACCGTCTTCTTGGTCGCGCGCAGCGAGGCGGCCTGGGCCTTGCTGCGGCCCTCGGCGAGGGCCTCGGCGAAATTTGCGAACAGCACCGTGAACCACAGCCACAGGGCGATGGCGAGGATGAACCCGGCCGGGGCCTCCCCTTCGCCGTACAGGGCCTGGACGAACAGACCGGTCGTGAGCAGGCTGCCGACGTAGACGACGAACATCACCGGGTTGCGGGCCTGGGTGGCGGGGTGAAGCTTCCTGAGCGCGTCCCACAGCGCCGGCTGCACCAGGGCCAGGTCAAAGAGAGGGAGGTTCTTTCGGCTCACGTCACTCTCTCCGCGGTCAGCGCGACCACAGCTGCAGGTGCTCGACGATCGGCCCGAGCGCCAGCGCGGGCAGGTACGTCAGGGCCCCGACCAGCAGCACCGTGGCCACGAGTAGCACCACGAAGAGCGGGCCATGGGTGGGGAGAGTGCCGGCAGACGGCGCCAGGCGCTTCTTGGTCGCCAGGGCACCCGCGATGGCCAACACCGGGACGATCACGCCGAACCGCCCGAGCAGCATCGCCACCGCCAACGTCAGATTGTAGAAGGGGGTGTTGGCCGACAGGCCGGCAAAGGCCGAGCCGTTGTTGTTGGCAGCCGACGAATAGGCGTAGAGGATCTCGGTGAAGCCGTGCGGCCCCGGGTTGGTCATGCCCTGCAGCCCCGGTTCAGTGACCACGGCCAGCGCGGTGCCGAGGAGCACCAGCAGGGGCGTGACGAGGATGGCGATCGCCGCCATCTGCATTTCGAAGATCTCGAGCTTCTTGCCGACGTATTCCGGCGTCCGGCCGATCATCAGGCCGGCGACGAACACCGCGACGACCGCGAAGACGAGCATGCCATAGAGGCCCGAGCCCACGCCGCCGAACACGACCTCGCCGAGCTGCATCAGCCACAGGGGGACGAGACCGCCCAGCGGGGTGAACGAGTCGTGCATGGCGTTCACCGCCCCGCAGGACGCGGCCGTGGTGACGGTGGCGAACAGGGCCGAGTCGTCGACGCCGAACCGCACCTCCTTCCCCTCCATGTTGCCGCCGGCCTGGATCGCCGCCGGAGCCTGGTCGACGCCGAGGTCCGCCAGGAGAGGGTTGCCGGCCCGCTCGAAGGCGGTGGCTCCCGCGACGGCCGCAACGAAGATCAGCACCATCGCCGCCAGGATCGCCCAGCCCTGCCGGCGGTCGCCGACGAGGTTGCCGAAGGTGTGCGCGAGCGCGGCCGGGACGAGGAAGATCGCCGCCATCTGCAGGAAGTTCGTCAGCGGCGTGGGGTTCTCGAAGGGGTGCGCGGAGTTCGCGTTGAAGAAGCCGCCACCGTTGGTGCCCAGCATCTTGATCGCCTCCTGCGAGGCCACTGGCCCCATCGCGAGGGTCTGGCTCGATCCCTCCAGAGTGATTACCGTCCGATAGGCATCGAGGTTCTGGATTACCCCCTGCCCGACGAGCACGAGAGCAAACACGACGGAGAGCGGCAGAAGGAGATAGAGGGTGATGCGGGTGACGTCGATCCAGGCATTGCCGACGGTGTCGACCGTGTGGCGGGCGAACCCGCGCATCAGCGCGACAGCCACGGCGATGCCCGTGGCGGCGGACAGGAAGTTCTGCACCGCCAGGCCGAGCATCTGGGAGAGGTAGCTCATGGTGGTCTCGCCGCCATAGCCTTGCCAGTTGGTGTTGGTGACGAAGCTCACTGCAGTGTTGAGCGCGGAGTCCCACGTGGGGGCGCCGAAACCTTGGGGATTGAGCGGCAGCCCGCCCTGGCCCAGCTGCAGGACGAACAGGACGACGATGCCCACGAGGTTGAAGGCCAGGATCGCTGCCGTGTAGCCGCGCCAGGACATTTCCGTCTCCGACCTAACGCCGGCGAGGCGATAGATCGGACCTTCCAGAAATCGCCCGTAACGCACCACGGCCGCCTTCCCCTCGACCACCAGGGCCAGATAGCGGCCGAGGAAGGGGGCGGGAATCAGGACCACCGCGAGATAGGCGACCAGGAGGAGCCAGCTCGAGGTCTCCATCAGAAATCCTCCGGTCGAACCAGGACGTAGATGAGGTAGATGGCGAGCGCGACGGCTATGAGCCCGCTGGCGATGTACAGGACATTCATTTTCGTACCCAGGATCTCGTGCGAGAGGCGCCAAGACATGCAGGTCGCGCGGCTGAAAATGACGCAACGGCCGGCCTGAACCTCACCGGAAAGCCTACGACCAGGGCCGAAAAGGTGGTGTAGCGTTTTCGGCGTCCCGCGTAAACGCTCCGTAAAGATTGCAGCGCCCGTCGCTGGCTGCGCTATGGCCTTTTTTGTCGGGCCGTAAGGCGGTGCGGCGGAGTGCCAGGCCTGCGATCTCTCCAAGACCCGCGCGGCGGTTCTCGACTGTTCGCTTCCGCCAGCCACGGGAGCTATGATTTCGCTGGTCTGATCGGTGCTCCGACCCTTGCCGTCCCCCGGCACGTTGCCGGGCGGGCCTGTGGGCACTCTGCACCATCGGTGATGCCACAGAACTCCGGATGGCACGATGAAGATCATCATCCTCGGCGCCGGCCAGGTCGGGTCCAGCCTCGCCGCCAGCCTCGTCTCGGAAGACAACGACATCACCGTCGTCGACACCGACGCGGCCAAGCTGGCCGCCCTGCAGGATCGTTACGACCTGCGGACGCTGGTCGGTCATGCCGCGCACCCCTCCGTTCTGCGCGAGGCCGGCATCGACGACGCCGAGCTGCTGGTCGCCGTGACGCTCTCCGACGAAACCAACCTGGTGGCCTGCAAGCTGGCGGCGACGCTCTTCCATGTGCCGCGCCGGATCGCCCGCATTCGCTCCCCCGACTATCTCGCCGCGCCGGATCTCTTCACGCCAGCGAACTTCGCCGTCGACCTCGCGATCAGCCCAGAGCAGGAGATCACGACCTACCTGCGCCGGCTCATCGACTACCCCGAGGCGCTGCAGGTGGTGGACTTCGCGGATGGGCGCATCCGCATGGTCGCGGTGAAGGCCCGCCACGGCGGTCCCCTCGTGGGCCACGAGCTGCGCAGCCTGCGCCAGCGGCTGCCTGATCTGGACGCGCGGGTCGCCGCCATCTACCGGCGTGACCGCGCGCTGGTGCCCAAGGGCATCACGGTCGTCGAGGACGGCGACGAGGTCTTCTTCCTGGCTGCCACCGAGAACATCCGGGCGGTGATGAAGCAGATGCGGCGCGCCGATGCCTCCGTGCGCCGAGTCATGATTGCGGGAGGTGGCAACATCGGGGCCAGGCTCGCCGCCGACCTGGAGTCGGACTACTCGGTAAAGCTGATCGAGCGCAGCAAGGCACGCGCCCAGCAGCTAGCGGAACAGCTGGCCGATACCCTCGTGTTGAACGGCGAGGCCACGGACGAGGAACTGCTGCTGCTCGAGAACGTCGAGGACATCGACGTGTTCTGCGCCCTCACCAACGACGACGAGGACAACATCATGGCGTCCCTGCTCGCCAAGCAGCTCGGCGCCCACAAGGTGATCGCGCTGATCAACCGGTCGAGCTATGTCGACCTTCTGCAGGGCGGGGCCATCGACATCGCCCTCTCCCCTGCCCATGCCAGCATCGGGCCGCTGCTCACCCACATCCGCCGCGGTGACATGGTCAAGGTGCACAGCCTGCGCCACGGCGCGGCCGAGGCCATGGAGGCCGTAGTGCACGGGGATGCTCGAACCTCCAAATTGATTGGCCGCGCCATCGACGCGATTGCCCTGCCCGAGGGCGTGACGATCGGCGCCGTGGCACGTGGTGACCGGGTGCTAATGGCGCACCACGACGTCGTGATCGAGGCCGAGGACCACGTCATCCTCTTCGTGCCCAACAAGCAGCTCATACCGAAGGTCGAGAAGCTGTTCCAGGCGGGATCGGCCGCCGCCTGACCGCCGTGCGCAAGCTCGCCCCCGTCCTCAACGTCCTGGGCAAGATGGTCATGCTGCTGGCCATGACCATGCTGTTCCCGCTGCTCGTGTCCGACCTGACCGACGACGGCGCCTCCCGCGCGTTCCACTGGGGCATGGCGATCACCTTTCTCAGCGGACTGGCGATGACGCTCGCCACCATGGGCGTGAGGCGGGAGCTCACCCCCCGCGACGGCTATCTGCTGGCGAGCCTGACCTGGATCGTGCTGACGGGCTTCGCCGCCCTGCCGCTGCTCGTACAGTTGCCCGCGCTGAGCTTCACCGACGCCTACTTCGAGGCGATGTCCGGTCTGTCCACCACCGGCGCCACCGTATTGGTCGGGCTCGACGGCCTGCCGCACTCGATCAACCTCTGGCGCCACCAGCTCAACTGGATGGGCGGCATGGGGATCATCGTCCTGGCAGTTGCGATATTCCCCCTGCTGGGCGTGGGCGGCATGCAGCTATTCAAGGCCGAGACGCCCGGCCCGATGAAGGAGAGCAAGCTCACGCCGCGCATCACCGAAACGGCCAAGAATCTGTACCTCGTCTACGTTCTGATCACGGTCGCCTGCATCCTCGCCCTGATGGCAGTCGGGCTCGACTGGTACGAGGCGACCTGCCACGCGTTCGCGGCGATGGGGCTCGGCGGCTTCTCGACCCACGACGCCAGCGTCGGGTTCTTCGACTCGCCGGCCGTCGAGGGCGTGCTGATCGTCTTCATGCTCGTCGCGGGCATGAACTTCACCACGCACTTTCTCGCCTTTCGCTCGCGCAGCCTGCGGTCCTATCTGGCCGACGTGGAGGCAAAGGCCTTCCTGACGCTCGTCCTCGGCAGCTGCCTGCTGGCGTCGCTCTACATCTGGCTGGTGGAGGTCTACCCGAGCTTCTGGACCGCGCTGCGCCACGTCAGCTTCAACCTCGTGTCCATCGCCACCGACTGCGGCTTCGTCAGCACCGACTACAACCAGTGGCCCATCGTCGTGCCGCTGTGGATGCTGTTCCTGAGCTGCGTGGCGGTCAGCTCGGGCTCGACCGGCGGCGGCATCAAGATGATCCGCACCCTGGTGACCTTTCAGCAGGCGCTGCGCGAGATGTCCAAGCAGATCCATCCCGCCATGGTGCAGTCGGTGCGGCTCGGCCGGCACGTGATCGAGAACCGCGTCGTGTTCGCGGTCCAGTCGTTCGTCCTGCTGTATGTCACGACGGTGGTGGGCCTGACGTTCGTGCTGCTGGCGACCGGGCTCGAGCCGGTGTCGGCGTTGTCGGCGATCCTCGCCACCATCAACAACGCCGGCCCTGGCCTCAACGTCGTGGGGCCGGCTGGCAATTTCTCGCCGTTGACCGACTTTCAGACCTGGGTGTGCACTTTCTCGATGCTCGCCGGCCGGCTGGAGCTCTTCACGCTCTTCGTGCTGTTCACGCCGCGCTTCTGGGCGAAGTGACTGCCCGACGGCCTATCCTCAGGCCTGCGCCCCGGCCAAAGCGCTGTGGCGCCGCGAGTAGCCGAAATAGATGATAAAGCCGATCGCGAGCCAGCCGAGGAATCGCAGCCAGGTGACTGCTGGAAGCTGCGCCATGAGGTAGAGGCAGATGCCTGCCCCGGCCAGCGGCACGACGGGCATCAGCGGCGCCCGGAAGGGTCGCGGCACGGCGGGGTGCGTGTAGCGCAGGACGATCACGCCGAGGCAGACGAGGAAGAAGGCGGCCAGGGTACCGATGTTCACCAGTTCCGCCACCTGCCCGATCGGCGTCAGGCCGGCGACCGCGGCCATCAGCAGGCCGGCCGCGAGGATCACGCGGATGGGGGTCTGGGTGCGGGGATGCACTGCCGCGAACGCCGGCGGCAGCAGGCCGTCGCGCGCCATCGCCAGGAACACCCGCGACAGGCCGTAGTACAGCACCAGCATGACGCTGGTGAGGCCGGCGATCGCCCCGGCCGCGACGACGCCCGCCACCCAGGGGTAGCCGAGGCGCAGCATCACGTCGGCGACCGGCGACGGGTTGTTCAGCGTGGCATAGGAAGTGATGCCGGTCAGCAGTCCCGCCACGACCATGTAGATCACCGTGCAGACCGCCAGCGACGCGAGGATGCCGATCGGCAGGTCGCGCTGCGGGTTGCGGGCCTCGTCGGCCGCCGTCGAGACGGCGTCGAAGCCGATGTAGGCGAAGAAGATCAGCGCCGCGCCGCCCATGACGCCATCCCAGCCGAATGGCATGAACGGCGACCAATTGGCCGGCTGAACGTGGCCGAGCGCGAAGGCGATAAAGACGCCGATGGCGATCAGCTTGATGACGACCATGACCGCGTTGGCGCGACTGCTCTCGCGCACGCCGAGCGCGAGCAGGACAGCCAGGACGAGCACGATGGCCGCGGCCGGCAGGTTGATCAGGCCGCCCGAAGCCGGCGGGCTGAGCAGCCAGGCCGGCAGCCCCAGACCCACCGCGGCCAGGGCATTCTGCGCGTAGCCGGACCAGCCGATCGCGACTGCGGAGGTGGCGACGCTGTATTCGAGGATCAGGTCCCAGCCGATGATCCAGGCCGCCAGCTCGCCGAGCCCGGCGTAGGCATAGCCGTACGCGCTGCCGCAGCCGCCGATCGTCGCCGCCAGCTCCGCATAGGCCAGGGCGCTAAAAGCGCACGCGAGGCCTGCCACGATGTACGAGATCACGATCGCCGGCCCCGCGTGGGTGGCGGCGGCGATGCCGGTCAGCACGAAGATGCCGGCGCCGATGATCGCGCCGATGCCGAGCAGCGTCAGATCGAAGGCACCCAGCACCCGCCGCAGGCCGGTGTCGCACAGGTGGTGATCGGCATTGATGGGCTTGGTGCGGAAGAGCTGTTTCACGATCGCCACAGCCGGTGAACGAGAGCCGCCGCAGTATACCGATCAGGCTTGACGCCTGCGCCGACCCGCGAGCTTCACTCTGCCGCTGCGGGGGCGGCACGCCCGCGCAGGGCGTAGAAATCGGCGACGAAGGCGTCCAGAGTCCCGGCTGCGATGGCCGCGCGCAGGGCGCGCATCAGCGACAGGTAATAGTGGAGGTTGTGGATGGTGTTGAGCCGCGCGCCCAGGATCTCGTTGCAGCGGTCCAGGTGGCGCAGGTAGGACCGCGAGTAGTGGCGGCAGGTGTAGCAGTCGCACCGCGGATCCAGCGGGCCCGTGTCCTCGGCGTGGACCGCGTTGCGGATGCGGACCGTCCCTGAATGCGTGAACAGGTGGCCGTTGCGCGCGTTGCGGGTCGGCAGCACGCAGTCGAACATGTCGATGCCCCGGCGGACCGCCTCGACGATGTCCTCCGGTGTGCCGACCCCCATGAGGTAGCGCGACCGTTCCACCGGTAGCCGCGTGGCGAGCAGGTCGAGGATGCGCCAGCGGTCGGCCGGCGGCTCGCCCACCGACAGCCCCCCGACCGCATAGCCGTCGAAGCCGATGCGCAGCAGGCCCTCCAGCGACTCGAGCCGGAGCACGTCGTACACACCGCCCTGCACGATCCCGAACAGGGCCGCGGGGTTGTCGCCGTGCGCCCGCCGGCTGCGCTCCGCCCAGCGCAGCGACAGCTCCATCGACCGGCGCGCCTCGGCCTCGGTCGCCGGATAGGGCGTGCACTCGTCGAAGATCATCACGATGTCCGACCCGAGGCTGCGCTGCACCGCCATCGACTCCTCGGGCCCCATGAACACCTTGGCGCCGTCGACCGGCGAGCGGAAGGCCACGCCGGCCTCTGTGATCTTGCGCATCGCCCCGAGGCTGTAGACCTGGAAGCCACCGGAGTCGGTGAGGATCGGCCGCGACCAGTTCATGAAGCCGTGCAGCGAGCCGTGACGCTCGACGATGCCGGTGCCGGGACGGAGCCAGAGATGGAAGGTGTTTCCGAGCACGATCTGCGCGCCCAACCCCTCCAGCTCGTCGGGCGTCATGGCCTTGACCGTGCCGTAGGTGCCGACCGGCATGAACGCAGGGGTGTCCACCGTGCCGCGCGGCAGCGCCAGGCGAGCCCGCCGGGCCAGTCCGTCGCTGGCAAGAATTTCGAAATCCATCAGTACCTTGACCTCGGGAGGCCGGCCCCGCTTGACCGGAGCTTTATAAAATAAGACAATACTAATGCGCTGATTTACGTCAGTGCACTCCTCCATCCTCCTTTGGTGGACTTCGCGCGGCCTCCCCGGCCGCGCTTTTTTTCGCGGGTCAGCTGCTTGCTCCCGGGCTGATCAGCATCGCGTCGCCATAGCTAAAGAACCGGTAGCCGCCCTGGACCGCGTGACGGTAGGCCGCCATCACGACCTCGTGGCCGGCAAACGCGCAGACCAGCACGAGCAGGGTCGACTGGGGGAGATGGAAGTTGGTGAGCAGCAGATCGACGCTGCGAAAGTGGTAGCCAGGCCGGATGAACAGCCGGGTGTCGCCCCGGTACGGCCGCAGCTCCCCGTCGGCCGACGCCGTCTCGAGGCTGCGCACCGCGGTCGTGCCGACCGCGACGATCCGCCCGCCGCCGCGCCGCGCTTCTGCCGCGAGCCGGCACAGCGCCTCCCCGACCTCGACCTGCTCGGCGTGCATGACGTGGTCGTCCAGGCGGTCGGTGCGCACCGGCTGAAAGGTCCCGGCGCCGACGTGCAGGGTCACGCGACCGAGGCGCACGCCCTGGGCGGCGAGGCGATCGAGCATCGCCCGATCAAAATGCAGACCCGCAGTCGGGGCGGCCGCCGCGCCGGGCCGCTCGGCATAGACCGTCTGGTACCGTTCCCGATCGTCCGGCTCGTCGCTTCTATTGATATAGGGCGGCAACGGCACGCGCCCGTGGCGGTCGAGGAACGATGGCAGATCGCCTGCCATCACTTCCAGTTCGTACAGTGCGCCTACCCGGCCGATCACCCGCAGCGCGCCGTCACCGACCCGGATCTCCCCGCCCGGCCGCGGCGGCTTGCTCGCGCGCACGTGCGCGAGCGCCCGGGCGGAGCCGAGCAGGCGCTCGATCAGGACCTCCACCCGACCGCCCGTGTCCTTGACGCCGTGCAGGCGCGCCGGGATCACCCGTGTATCGTTGAACACCAGCAGGTCGCCGGGCTGGAGGAATTCCGGGAGATCCTGGAAATGACGGTCGTCGACGCGCCCGGTCGAGCCGTCGAGCACGAGGAGCCGGCTGTCGCCGCGTTTCGCAGGCGGGTACTGGGCGATCCGGTCGGCCGGAAGCTCGTAGTGAAAATCGGACAGCCGCATCGGGCCGCGATGGTAGCATGCGGTGCCGCGCGTTCCGGCGGGTCCGCGGGGCGCACCAGCGGTTCAGGCCGTCGGGCGCATGGGCAATAATCCGCGCCACGAACACGCCCGGAGGCCTGCTCCTGCAGGACTCCGACGGTCGCGACGAGGCGACGCGCATGCGGGCAACGGCATTCTTCTTCCTCTACCTGCTGCTCTGCCTGCTGCTCGCTGCGGCCCTGACTCCCCCGCTGCTCGGTACGGGCTGGCTCGACTTCGAACCACACCGCGTCCTGAGCCGGCTCGCCCAGGTCCTGATGCTCCTGGGCATCTGGCCGTTCCTGCGTGTCCTCCGGCTCGACGACCGGCACTCCCTCGGCTATGGCGGGCCGCGGGCCCAGTTCGTCCGTGGACTGGTCCGCGGCTGGCTGGCGGGCGTGGCGATACTCGCCGTGCTCGCGTTCGGCGAGTTGGCGCTCGAGCTGCGCGTCCCAGACCCGCAGAACGCCGCCCGGTACGGCGTGCTCGCTGCAAGGGCGGCGCAGTACCTGGCGGCGGGTCTGCTGATCGCCGTGCTCGAGGAGACCTTCTTCCGCGGCGCCCTGTTCGCCGCGATCCGCCGCCGGCGCCCGGCCGCCAGCGCGATCGTCTGGTCCGCCCTGCTCTACGCCGCGGTGCACTTCCTCAAACCGGACGACCTCGACACGAGTCGGGCCGTCGACTGGGCGGCGAGCGGTGAGATGGTCGCGGGGGCCTTCACCGCTGCCGCCGATTGGCGACACCTGGACTCGTTCGTCGCGCTTCTTCTGGTAGGCACCTTTCTGGGCCTGGTGCGGGAACGGACGGGCCACGTCGGCTGGTGCATCGGCCTGCACGCCGGCTGGGTGTTCGTCATCCAGCTCACGCGCTACCTGACGGACGGCAACGAAGCCTCGCCCCTCGCCTTTCTCACCGGGGATTACGACGGCGTGATCGGCTGGCTCGCGGCCGGCTGGCTCGCGGTGCTGTCGGCGGGGTTTTGGAGCGCTACGCGGATGGGAAGGGTCGGGGTGGAAGGGAAACCGGAGGTCTAAAGCTGGTTGCTGGCGGCTTGTTGCCCCCGCCCGCCCGGCGTCGCCACCGGACTGCACGACGCGCAGTCCACGGCTCCGCCAATGGCTCGACGGCGCGACGCGATGCG
>Ga0209254_10002549_pt1 | contig 16593 bp, 14 predicted proteins | sample FrelakmetDIP11DI_FD_187148 | JGI IMG/M metagenome (GOLD analysis project Ga0209254, IMG submission 187148) | Freshwater lake sediment microbial communities from the University of Notre Dame, USA, for methane emissions studies - DIP11 DI (SPAdes)... | ecosystem: Environmental > Aquatic >... | reverse complement strand
CTGTCATCCAAAAGATATGGACGGTTGAGAATGCCGGCCTTATCTGTTTCAGAAACTATAATCTTTCCACCCGCGAGTTAGGCGGTATCTTTCGCCCAAAAGGCTGTTTCTCCAGTAGCTGCACAGTTCCACAAGCGCAGAAAGTTGATGTTCAATTAGTCCACAGCCAGGGAGCACTTAAGTTCGTCACTAGGTTCATCTTATTGGATACAATGGTGCGGACTCCAGGAGCGCCAGCGTGTACGGCTGATTGCGACGGTGGTGGCGAAGTGCCGTTCAAATTCGCTGATGTGATGACCGGAACATATACTGTGATCTTGGGGAATCGAGAAATGGGGAGTTTGGGAGTGCCGCCCACGTTCACAGAAGCGGCCGGTATTTGTTTTGGCGAGTTGCATTAAGCAGGGACACACGTCAGCTAATCCGCTCTTCAAGGGTCGCTTGATTCCGTCACTTTACTGCCTCCACCGCCACTTGTCATTCCCGCGTGTTTTCAGCGGGAATCTAAATGTTCCGGTTCCAACGCTTGTCAACAGTCGTTTGGATGCCCGATTCAAGCACTCGGGCATGACAGTTAGGCAACTATCCTCTGGCTCAAGATCCAAATCTCGCGTACTATTGCTATAACAATACGACTGCGAGGAGAAGCGATGAGCCAACACCATTCTAATGATCACGACGGCCATGATCATGAACACGCTGATCACGAGCACGACGATCACGATCACGACGGCGGCCTGAAAGGTTGGCTGCTGGGCCTGCTGCGTCCGCACGAGCACGGCCATTACGCCGCCGCGCTCGATCCGGCCATGTCCAACGCGCGTGGTATCTGGGCCGTCAAAGTCTCGCTGATCGCACTCATGGCGACCGCGTTGTTTCAGGTGGTCATCGTGATGATCAGCGGGAGCGTGGCGCTGCTGGCCGATACGATTCACAACTTCTCCGATGCGCTGACGGCGATCCCGTTGTGGATCGCCTTCACGCTGGCGCGCCGCCCGCGCAACGATCGCTACACCTACGGCTACGGTCGCGCGGAAGATTTAGCGGGCGTGTTGATCGTCGTGATGATCTTTTTGACCGCGCTTGAGGTCTTTCGCCAGTCCATCGATCGGATCGCGAATCCGCAGCCGATCAGCAATCTCGGCTGGGTGGCCGCCGCGGCCATCACCGGTTTTCTGGGCAATGAAGCCGTGGCGATTTTTCGTACGCGCGTAGGGCGCGAGATCGGATCGGCGGCGCTGGTGGCCGATGGGTTGCATGCCCGCACCGACGGCTTCACCTCGCTGGGCGTGCTGGCCGGGGTGATCGGCGTGGCGGTGGGTTTTCCGTTGGCCGATCCGCTGGTGGGGTTCGCGATTGGCATCGCGATCTTGATCGTGGTGTGGAATGCCGCGCGCGATATGTGGTATCGCCTGATGGATGCCGTCGATCCCGCCACGGGCCGATCGATTGCCGAGACATCACTGCGCGTGCCCGGCGTGCTAGCTGTGCACGATGTCACCGTGCGCTGGCTCGGTCATCGCCAACGCGCCGAGTTGAACATCGACGTGGCGGGTGAGCTATCCACCGTGCAGAGTCATCAGATCGCCGAAGACGTGCGCCACGATCTGTTTCATGCGCTGCCCGCGCTAGTGGAAGCGACCGTGCACGTCGATCCGCAGGGCGAGGAGTATCATGACACCACTGCGCATCATCGTGATGCGTGAAACGACTCCACTGAAAGAACTGTCATCTTCTGCAAAGCCGCCAAGTCGCAAAGTAGAGTCTTAAGGTTCCTGCGTGGAATGTGCCATTATCCATCGCAACGCATTCAGAATCCCTTGCTGCTTTGCGCCTTTGCGTGAGGCATTAGGCTTTCTTCAGAGGAGCCGCAAAGCGTAATGCGTAACGAGTAACAGGATCACTCATTACTTATCAGATCCTGGAATTCCACAACGGTTCGGCGATTCCTCGCTGATGGTTTTCATAGCGCGCCATCACAAATAATAGATCGGAGAGGCGATTGAGATACGGCATCACCCATCTGCCGATTGGCTCTTCACGGGCTAAGGTGAGCCCATCGCGTTCAGCGCGGCGGCAGATCGTGCGGGCCACGTGCAGCTGCGCCGCTCCGATCGAGCCGCCGGGCAAAATGAAATTCTGCAGCGGCCCGACGACTTCATTCAATTCATCGATCAACTCTTCCAGCTTCTGCACGTGCCGTTCTTCGATCTGCGGCAGCGGATACGCTTGCTTGTCTTCTTCGCGGAAGGCCAGATCCGACCCCAGATGAAACAATTCGTTCTGAATGACGGGCAATGTTTCCATCAGGCGCGGCGACAATCCGTGCGCCAACGCCACGCCGATGGCCGAGTTCAATTCGTCAACGGTGCCATACGCGGCGACGCGCGCCGAATCTTTGGGCACGCGCTGCCCGCCACCCAGTGAGGTCTCACCCTCGTCGCCTTTGCGTGTGTAGAGTGTTGTTAGTCGCGGCATGTCCCATACCTTATTGGACACGGATTTACACAGATGAACACGGATTATTGCTTGATCCGTGGAACTTTGTGTAATTCGTGTCCCCTTAGCTTTCCGCGTGGACGAGCGGGGCGCCGTGCGCGGGATGTTCGTATACGGTGATCCGCAGTCCGTAAGCGGGACTCAAGTTCTTTTCCGTTAGGACTTCTTCCGGCGTGCCGATCGCCGCGACCGCACCGTTGGACAACAACGCTACCCGATCGGCATACTGCGCGGCTAGATTCAAATCGTGGAGCGCGATCAACACGGCGTACTTCTCGTCGTGCGCCAGATCGCATACCAGGCTCAACACGCTCGCTTGATGTTTCAGATCGAGATGGGCCGTCGGCTCGTCGAGCAGCAGTGTGTGCGCCGACTGCGCAAGAGCGCGCGCGATTAAGACGCGCTGCTGCTCGCCGCCCGACAGTTCGCCGATGGGCCGATCGGCCAGTTCGAGCGTGCCCGTCCGATCGAGCGCGGCCTGCACGGCTGATCGATCTTTCTCGCCTTCACGGCCCAGCCAGCCCAGGTACGGCGTGCGCCCCATCAGCACCGTGTCGAAAACGCTGAACAATTCGGGCAGACGCACCGCTTGCGGCACCACGGCGATCAATTTCGCCCGGTCTTCTGCGCGCAGGCGCTGCACATCGTGCCCGTCGATGGTCACCCGTCCCCCGATCGGCCGGAGGTTGCCGCTGCAGGCGCGGATCAAGGTCGATTTGCCCACGCCATTCGGGCCGATCAACGCCAGCACCTCGCCCGGCTTCACGTCGAGCGAAATGTTGCGCAGCACCGTGCGCGCTTCGTAGCGGATGGTGACATCGTCGATGGAGAGCATGAGGATCCCATCACGTCATTGCGAGTAGTGCCGAAGGCACGACGAAGCAATCTCGACATCGCTAATGAGATTGCTTCGCCGCTCACCTGCACTGCGCCGCACGAAGTGCGGTGCAAGTGTCGCGGCTCGCAATGACGATCGCTGTATGTTTACCAAAACATTTGTCGTTTCGTTCTGCGCAGCAACCACAAAAAGAACGGCGCGCCGAACATGGCCGTGACCACACCTAACGGCACTTCTTGCGGTGCGATGATGGTGCGCGCCAGAATATCGGCCAGCAGCAGCAGCGCCGCACCCGCGATGATCGACAGCGGGATCAAGCGTCGGTAATCGCCGCCCCACAACAAGCGTACCACATGCGGCACGGCCAGTCCTACAAAACCGATGATACCGGCGTACGCCACGGCCGCCGCCGTGGTGAGTGATGCCGCAATGACAACGACCAGCTTCACGCGATCGACGCGCAAGCCCAGCTGCTGCGCTTGATCGTCGCCGAACTGCAGCACATTGAGCGCGCGACCCATCAGCGCCAGCATGATCAGCCCGACGATGATGTAAGGCAGGATAGCGATGACGGGCATCCATCCGCCAAAGGCAAAGCCACCCAGCATCCACGAAATGGCGCGGCGCAGCTCGGCTTGTGAACTCAACATCAGGAAGGTAGTGATCGCCGTGGTGAACGAGCCGATCGCCACGCCGGCCAGGATCAAGGTGGAGACGGGAGTGGCGCGGCCCACGCGCGCGAGGCCATATACCACCCCTACGGTGATCAGCGCTCCGGCGAACGCGGCGACCGGAATGACGAGCGCGCCGAGAACCGTCGCCGGCCAGTGCAGCGCCATCGCGATCACGGCACCCAACCCCGCGCCCGACGCCACACCGATGATGTACGGATCGGCCAGCGGGTTGCGGAACAATCCTTGATAGGCCGCGCCGCTGCCGCTCAACGCCGCGCCCGCCAGCAGAATCAACACGGTGCGCGGCAGGCGGATGTCAAACAAGATCGTTTCGTAGGTATCAGGCCACGTCGCTGTGATCTGCACAAGCGGCAGCTTGCCGATCAACATGCGCGCCACCTCCCACGGATGGATCGCCACCGCGCCGATCGCCGCGCTGAGCAAAATCGCGACTATCAGCAAGAGGAAGCACCAGATGAAGGGCGAAACTCGAACGCTCATGTCACCTACGATGTGTCATTCCGAGCACAGCGAGGAATCTCCTTCCGGTCGAGCGAGATTCCTCGGCCTGCGGCACGCTACGCGGAATGACACGACACTAACTATTTGAACAACTCTGGATGCAGCAGTTTAGCCATCTGCTCCAGCCCGTCAATCAGACGCGGGCCGGGTCGGCTGATCAGGTTGTCGTCAAAGGCAAATACCTGATTGTTCTTGACGGCGTTCAGTGCATTCCAGCCGGGTCGCTGCGCAACCGATTCTGGCGTCACGCCATACAACGCATCACCCAGCACGATGATGTCGGGATTCTGCTTGACCAATTCTTCCGAACTGATCTGCGCGAACGCGCTGCTGAGTGCTGCGCCGATATTCTTGCCGCCTGCCAGGCCGATCACCAGATCGATGAAGGTGCCGGGGCCGCTGGTGTACGGCTTAGTCGGATCGGTGGCGTCGATTTCGTAGAACACGGCGGGCGCATCCTTCGCCTGTGACAACTTCTGCCTGACCACAGCATACCGCGTTTTCAGCGCTTCGTTCAACTTCGCCGCCTCAGCCGATCGTCCCGTCAGCTTTCCCACGGTTTCCAGATTGGTGTACAGCTCATCAAACGTCTTGGGATTCGGCAGATAGTAAACGGGGAGTTTCAAATCCTCCAATGCTTTCACCTGCTCCGGGCTGTTGATCTCCGCCGCCAGCACCAGATCAGGTTGCAGCGCCACGATCGCTTCGGTGTTCAGTTTCTGGAAGACCGATCCAATGCTGGTGACATCCTTCGCTTCCGCCGGATAGTCGGACATCTCTTCGCGTCCGATGATTTGCTTGCCTGCGCTGAGGGCGAAGAGGATTTCTGTATTCGACGGCGCGATCGAGATGATGCGCTGCGCGGGCGCAGCCAACTCGACCGATCGTCCCAACCCGTCGGTGAGTTTGATCAGTTCGGATATGGCCGTGGCCGTCGGGGCGGGCGGCTCGGTCGGGGCTGTGGTCGGCGCGACGGTCGGCTCAGCCGTTGGAGGGGGTGGAGCGATCGGGGCGGGGGCAGCCGCCGGCGCGCATGCGCTCAACAGTAAAGCGATCGACATCACTAGAATCAACAGTTTTTGTGGCACGATTTTTCTCCTGTGGTTTTTAATGAAGCATCCTAAGCGGCGCGCAGCGGAGTCGAAGGCTGCGGTGTGTCCTCGGCACAGCCAAGGTGGAGCGCTCGGCGGAACGCGCTCAAAAACGAAAACCCCTTGTCACGCAGACAAGGGGCAAGCGGCAAACTGGTAGAATCAGTCCAGCGGCTTCCACCCCCTTTCGGCGAGGTTCGTGGTGAGCGCACAGCGGGTGGGCGACCTGGCTCATTAGTTCGATGGTGACTTAGTTTGATAGTGTGGCAGTTGACCGAGGCCAACTATCGCACTAAGGAACTATCGCACTATCTCACTAATATACAGTTGCGCGACAGCGCCGGACTTGTACCGGCTTCGCCGTTGACGTCCTGCCCATCCGGGGGACAAGACACCCGCAGTGCTTATGCAATTGTAGGCGGACTATACCGCAGGGCCGGGGGGCTGTCAAGCCTCTTACGTATTTCTAATACCAGCATCGCTTGAACTGGGGTATAATCTTTAGTGCCGACAGAAGTTTCGGTTTTTTCGGGAGGTTTACTGTGAATACTGCACGTCCAAGAAACAATCTGGTCTATTTGTTGATCATCGTCGCCATCGGCGCGATCATCTTCACGGCGCTGCGCACCAACACTCCGCCCAGCGAAGATGTGCCGTTGAGCGAAGTGGCCGCCTTGATCAATGCGGGCAAGGCTAAAGAGATTTTGGTGTCCGGCGATGATGTCCGCGTCGAAACAGGCGGTAGCGACTTCGTCACGTCACACAAAGACTCCAGCTCGGACTTGGCCTCGCAATTGAACGATCTGGGTGTGGAAGCCGCCAAACTCGCGGCCGTCAAGTACATCGTCGATCGACCGCCCGAGTGGGGCTCATTGCTCAGCACGATCAGCTTCCTGCTGCCAGCGTTGATCGTCGGCGGGTTGATCTATTTCATGTTCCGGCAGGCGCAGGGCACCAACAATCAAGCCATGTCGTTCGGCAAGAGCCGCGCGCGCATGTTCACCGGCGAGCATCCTACCGTGACGTTTGAAGATGTGGCCGGCGCGGAAGAAGCCAAGCACGATCTGCAGGAAGTGGTGGAGTTCTTAAAAGAGCCAGAGAAATTTGTCTCGTTGGGAGCGCGCATCCCCAAGGGCGTGCTGCTGGTCGGCAGTCCTGGCACCGGCAAGACATTGCTGGCCAAAGCCGTTTCCGGCGAAGCGGGTGTGCCGTTCTTCAGCATCAGCGGCTCGGAATTTGTGGAGATGTTTGTCGGCGTGGGTGCCTCGCGCGTGCGCGATCTATTCGATCAGGCCAAGCGCCACAGCCCGTGCATCGTCTTCGTGGATGAAATCGACGCGGTGGGCCGCCATCGCGGCGCGGGACTGGGCGGCTCGCACGACGAGCGCGAGCAGACGTTGAATCAGATCCTGGTGGAGATGGACGGCTTCGATACCGATACCAACGTGATCGTCGTCGCGGCCACCAACCGGCCGGACATTCTCGATCCGGCGCTGCTGCGGCCCGGCCGCTTCGATCGGCGCGTGGTGCTCGATCGGCCTGATATGAAGGGCCGCGAGGAAATCTTCAAAGTGCACGTGCGCGGCAAGCCGCTGTCCGACGATGTAAATCTGGGCAACCTGGCCAAATCGACGCCGGGCTTTGTGGGCGCCGACATCGAGAACATGGTGAATGAAGCGGCCATCGTGGCGGCGCGGCGCAACAAGAAGATCATCGCCATGACGGATTTTGAAGAGGCGATGGAACGCGTGATGCTTGGCCCGGAGCGCAAGAGCCGGGTTATTCATCCGAAAGAGAAAAAGATCACCGCCTTTCACGAAGCAGGTCACGCGGTGGTCATGCGCGCGCTGCCCAACAGCGATCCGCTGCGCAAGGTAACCATCATCCCGCGTGGTTTTGCGGCCGGCCTCACGTGGTCGATGCCGGAAGACGACAACAGCCACATGACGCGCAGCAAGTTGAAGGACATGCTGGCGGGTATCCTGGGCGGCCGCGCGGCTGAAGAGACCGTGTTCGAGGAGATTACGACGGGCGCGAGCAACGACCTGGAAAAGGTCACCGAGATTGCGCGCAGTATGGTGCAGCGCTGGGGCATGAGTGAAAAACTCGGCCCGCTGGTTTACGGCAAGAAGGAAGAGTTGGTCTTCCTGGGCAAAGAACTGGGCGAACAGCGCGATTACAGCGAGGCCGTGGCGCAACAGATCGATGGCGAAGTGCAGCGCATCGTCGCTGAAGCGCACGAGACGGCGCTGCGCATCCTCAGTGAAAATCGCGACCGGCTCGATCGGGTGGCCGCAGCGCTGATCGAAATCGAATCGCTCGATTGGGAAGACTTTGAGAAAGTCTGGAATGGCGAGGAATTGACGAAGGCCGATTCACCCAGCGGCACACCGTCGGCCCCGTCTAAGCCCGGCAAGTCTGTGCCGGAATCACCGACGCCCACGGGCAACCTGTCGAATCCCGCGCCACTGCCGGCCTGAACGATGATTGTTGAGCGCTGATTGTTGATTGCGGATTGGAAAGCGAGGCGATCTTGAAATAGATCGCCTCGTTGTCGTGTAGGGCAAGTTGCCAACTTGCCCACGCTGGGAATTTCGTGCAGATTGCCAATTGACGCGTCCCGCCGTCTATGATATAAACTCACTCAACAACTGAATAGCGCAACACTCTTATCCAGAGAGGCGGAGGGACCGGCCCGATGATGCCTCGACAACCTGTCGCAAGACAAGGTGCCAATTCCGGCAGTGGATTCTGGAAGATGAGAGAACGTGATCAATCTGTCATGTGACCTCTTCTTGCGGAAGAGGTTTTTTGTTCCCTCTTCGCCGGCCTCCTCTGGATAAGCGCTACCTGTCATGCCCGAGTGCCTTTATCGGGCATCCAGATTAGCCATTAGTGAATTGTGTTGAAGGGCTTCTGGATTCCCGCCACGTCGTGCCCGGCACATTGTGCCAGCGACGCGCTGAGCGAAAGCGCGCGGGAATGACTGCGTAGCAATGGTTGCGTAGCTACGAAAAAATCTTTTCCAAGAGGAGACTGGGCATCATGACGAATGAAACGAAGCGCCAGTATGGTTTCACCACGCGCCAGCTGCATGCGGGGCAGCAGCCGGACCCCACGACGAATTCGCGCGCCGTACCGGTGTATCAGACCACGTCATACGTGTTTCGCAATACGGAGCACGCCGCGAACCTGTTTGCGCTGAAGGAATTCGGCAACATCTACACGCGCATCATGAATCCGACGACGGATGTCTTCGAGCAGCGCATTGCTGATCTGGAAGGCGGCGTCGGCGCGCTGGCAGCCAGCTCGGGACACGCGGCGCAGACCATGGCGATCCTGGCATTGTGCGGCGCGGGCGATCACATCGTGTCGGCCTCCACGTTGTATGGTGGCACCTTCAATCAGTTCAACTACACGTTCCCACGCCTTGGCATCGATGTGACCCTGGTCGATCCCAGCGATCCGGAAAACTTCCGCAGTGCCATCAAGCCGAACACCAAGATTCTGTACGGCGAGACGCTGGGCAATCCGCGCATCAACGTATTCCCGTTTGAAGAAGTCGCCGCGATCGGGAAAGAGCACGGCATTCCGCTGGTCATCGACAGCACCTTTGCCACGCCGTATCTGTGCCGCCCGTTCGAATGGGGCGCGAACATCGTGACGCATTCGACGACGAAATTCATCGGCGGGCACGGCACGTCGATCGGTGGCATGATCGTCGACGGCGGCAACTTCGAATGGAAGGGCAATCCGCGCTTCGCGAATTTCAACACGCCTGATCCCAGTTACCACGGTTTGGTGTACGGCGACCTGGCCGCGGCCGGTTTGCCGCCGTTCATCATCAAGGTGCGTGTGCAGGTGCTGCGCGACATCGGCGCGAATCAGCAGCCGTTCAATTCGTGGCTGTTCCTGCAAGGGTTGGAGACGCTGAGCCTGCGCATCGAGCGGCACGTGAAGAACACGCAGGCTGTGGCGGAGTTTTTAGAAGCGCACCAGCAGGTGAGCTGGGTCACCTATCCGGGCCTGAAGAGCCATACCGATTACGAGCGTGCAAAGAAGTATCTGCCTAAAGGCCCCGGCGCGGTGCTGGGCTTTGGCATCAAGGGTGGCGCGGAAGCGGGACGCAAATTCATCGAGAGCCTGAAGTTGTTCAGCCACCTCGCCAACGTGGGCGATGCGAAGAGCCTGGCAATCCATCCGGCCAGCACCACGCACAGCCAGTTGACTGAGGAAGAACAATTCAGCGCGGGTGTCTCGCCGGACTTCGTGCGCCTGAGCATCGGGCTGGAGGACGTCGAAGATATTCTGTGGGATCTCGATCAGGCGCTGTCGAGGGTGTAAGAAAAAGCGATCCGCGAATTTTCACGAATCCACACGAATCAAAAGAATAAGAGCAAATTCCTACATGATTGACGCCACGGGCTTGAGGCTTCAGCCGGAATCCGCTTAAAGGCGCGACTCCGGATTGGCGTAAATTAAAACGGAAACCGCTGTAGTGAAGATTCGTGTGGATTCGTGGATCAAAATTGAGTAGGCGCATGAACGGTTCAAATTCGATCGGGTTGGTCGAAACCCACTACTTCACGTTCGCCGAGAACGAACTGCTGGCGTTGGAGAGCGGCGAGACGCTGGGGCCGATCACGCTGGCGTACGAGACATACGGACAGTTGAACGACGATCACAGCAACGCGATCTTGATCTGCCACGCGCTGTCTGGCAACGCACACGCCGCCGGCTTCAACGCGCCCGACGAACAAGCGCCCGGCTGGTGGGACGACTGCATCGGGCCGGGCAAAGCCTTTGACACGAACAAGTTCTTTGTGATCTGCGCCAACGTCATTGGCGGGTGCAAAGGATCGACCGGGCCGATGTCGATCGATCCGCAGACGGGCAGGCCGTTCGGGCTGAGTTTTCCGGTGGTGACCATCGGCGATATGGTGCGCGCGCAGACGCATCTGATCGATCAGCTTGGCATCGACAAATTGCTGGCGGTGGCGGGCGGCAGTATGGGCGGCATGCAAGTGCTGGAGTGGGCGGCGAGCTATCCCGATCGGGTGCGGGCAGCCCTGCCGATCGCCACGACGGCGCGCCACTCGCCGATGCTGATCGCCTTCGACGAAGTAGGACGCCAATCGATCTATGCCGATCCCAACTGGAATCGCGGCGATTACTACGACGGGCCGCGTCCCAACGCCGGGCTGGCCGTGGCGCGCATGATCGGGCACATCACATATCTCAGCGAAGCGTCGATGCATGTGAAGTTCGGGCGGCGCCTGCAGGAACGCGCGCGCTTCGGCTACGACTTCGAGACGGACTTCGCGGTGGAAGGCTATCTGCGCTACAAGGGCAACCGCTTCACGGAGCGCTTCGACGCAAACAGTTATCTGTACGTCACCAAAGCGATGGACTACTTCGATCTGAGCGATGAGCGCGGCAGTTTGATCGGGGCGTTTGCGAACAGCGCCGACTTGATCTATCTGGTGGTCTCGTTCACCTCCGATTGGTTGTACCCGCCCTATCATTCCAAAGAACTGGTCAGCGCCTTGAGCGCGGTGGGCGCCGATGTGAGCTATCTCAACATTCAATCGACGTGGGGCCACGACGCTTTCTTGCTGGAAGTGGAGACGATGACGGCCTTGTTGTCGAGCTTTCTGGATCGGCTGCTGAAGCGCTTTGAGGTGACAGCGCCATGAGTCCGGTTGCCTTGCGTGCGGACTTGCAAGCGATCGCCGATCTCATTCAGCCGGGGGAGAAGGTGCTGGACCTGGGCTGCGGCGATGGATCGCTGCTGCGGCATTTGATCGAGACGAAGCAGATTGTCGGACGCGGCGTGGAGATCGCGGAGGCGAAGGTGCTGGCGTGCGTGCGCAACGGCGTGACGGTGCGGCAGGGTGACTTGCACGAAGAACTGCGCGATTATTCCGACGGTTCGTTCGATACGGTGATCTTGAGCTACACGCTGCCGTATCTCAACGATCCGGCGTTCATCGTGAGCAACATGCTGCGCGTGGGTCAGCGCGCAGTGGTGAGTTTTCCCAACTGGGGACACTGGCGCTGCCGTGTGAGTCTGCTGTTGACGGGGTGCATGCCGGCCGCGCCAGGCGATCCGCAGCCGTGGAATGAAGCGCCACGCGCGCGCGGTTTGACCATTGCCGATTTCACGACGTTCTGTGCGGCGCAGGGCGTGCGCATTGCGACGGCCACATATCTGCAAGGAACGCGGCGAGTGCCTGATCGCTTCGATACCAATCTGCGCGCGACGTGGGCGGTGTTTGAACTGAAATAGTTTGATCCACGAATCTTCACGAATCCTCACGACGTCTCGTCGTATCCGCCGCTTCGTCCCTTTGGCACGGCGTGAAAAACGCAGCGAACGATCACACGATCGTCCGCTGCGTGGTTTTGAGTTGCCAGCCAAATTTACTTCAAGATTACGGGCAGATAGATCCGATAGGGTGACACGACCGCTTCGTTCCAGAAGCCGCCGCTCAGCACATAGATTCCGCCGGAAGACGTCTGCGCATCGGCTTGACCGCTGGTGCCGTTAAGTGAGTAAACTCCGCCGCTGCTGCCGCCTCCGCCGCCCTCCACCGTCCACCACTCGATCGCGTAAGTGGCTGCCGGCTCGTCTGGCGCTGCCGCGATCACGGAAACTGCGAGCAAACACAGGAGCGACACGATCACCAAGATCACCATGATTTTTGCGGACATGATGGCCTCCTAACGCAGCGTCACGAAGACCGGGATGGTGTCCCGATCTTTCGTCGGCGCGGCCAGCGCGATGCCGATGGTGGGCGCGCTTTCGCTGACGACCATGCCATCCAGCGTGCGCGTCTGCAGACCGCGCACCGCGCCCGCCCGATCGGAGGCCGTAATCCGATCGCCCGCGTTGATGCGGCTGCCGGGCGCAACCTTGACCTGCGCCACGCCATAGATGACGAGCGAGACGTAGTCACCGGATTTGGCCGATCCGCTAACGCTGTGCAGGCTGTATTCTTCTTTGCCGGGAGCAGGCTCCCACACCATGCGGCTCTGTACCACACCGATCAGGCCCGTGAATTCATCGGCTGTGGCAAGACGTACCAGCGGCAGATCAGAGTGGCCGCCGGGCAGCGGATCGGCGACGCCAGTGACGGCGACGACATCACCCTCGGTCAGTTCGCCGGGGCCGGTGGCTTTGGCGACAAGCGAGTAGGCGTGCGCGAAGACATTACCCGCCTGAACGTTGTCGACGCTGTACAGCGCCCATTCGCCCAATGCGTTCGCGGTGTTCGACCATAGGCCATAGGTAGAGACGCCGGGGCTGGGAATGTAGACGCCGTAGTTGGCCACGTCGGGCGGATTGCCGATCTGGATGCTGTCATCGCCGGTATCCAGCACGCGAATGCCGTCGCTGCCGGTGGTGTTGCTGATGACCAGGCTGTAATCGGCCGCCGGGCCGATGCGCAGGCCGCCTTCGTTGGGGACGTGCAAGCGAATGCCGGCGTTGTATAAAAACCAGTCGCCGATCGCGCCATCGTAATAGGTCCAGGCTCTGAATGAGCCGTTGGTGGCATAGCCGTAAAACGGCCAACCTGCGGTATCGGAGGTTTCGACATACATGCCGCCATATTGACCGGGGCTGCCGGTGTAACGGATGCCAAAGACTTCATTGCCGCTGATGCGGAAGTTGCGGCCCACGCCCACGAAGTTGGTGCCTTCGTTGGTGTAGACGTTGGGCAGGGCGCTGGCATAAGGCGCAGGCGACAACTCCTGGCGCGGCGCGAGCGGCGTCACCGCGCCGGTGCTGGCGCCGGGCCGCACGGCGATGTCCAGCCAGCGTGCGCCGCCGCCAAAAGCGCCAGCGCCAAAGTCGAGTTTGGTGGTGAACAGACCGTTGGACACCAGCACGTCTTCGCGCGTGATGGTAGTGCCCACTTGCACGCCGGCGGCAGAATCGTCGTAGAGCTTGAAGACAAAGTCGAATTGCCCGTTGGCCGGAGCGCCGCTGACCTTGAGCTGGCCTTGATAGGTGAAGCCGGAACCGACGGGCGCAGCTGGCGCGTCGCTGGTGGATGGCCCCTGACCCGACGCGGTGCCGATCGGTCCGATCAACACTATGACGATCGTGGCGAGCATCAATCCCACGGCACTGCTGACGAGGACGAGAAAACGCGAATGTCGCATGGCTTGCCTCCCAGGGCGGTCCGCGACAGGAACTGGCTGCCACGGGGTGTGAAGAGTTCGACGAACTGAGATCGCTAGATGCAACTAAGAAGATTGTACTCTATTCATGCCGGATTTCTCCGCGAATCGCACGGATCGACACGACGCCTCTCTCGTGAAACGTTGGGCAGGCAGCACAATGCGGCGATCTGATCACATACCGTTCTGCGCTGGGTGTAATGAATAGGGCCTGTGCTATAATCTTCTACGAAGGGGTGAAGCAATGACGCTCGCTGAAGTGCTGGGAGACAAACGCGAAGAAATCTTGCGGATCGCCGCACAGCACGGGGCGACAAATGTTCGAGTGTTTGGCTCGGTCGTGCGCGGCGAAGCCGGCCCGGATAGCGATGTCGATTTTCTGGTGGACGTCGGCCCGGGGCGCAGCGCGTTCTTTCCGGCGGGACTGCTGGCCGATCTGGAAGACCTGCTGGGTTGCAAGGTCGATGTGTTGACTGAAAACGGCTTGCACTGGTACATTCGTGATCGAGTATTGAAAGAGGCACGGCCTTTATGAAAGACGACAGCCTCTATCTGATTCACATTTTGGAATGCATCGATCGCATTGAGCGTTACACCGCCGACGGTGGCGATGCCTTCATGGACGACACCAAGACGCAGGATGCCGTCATGCGCAATTTGCAGACGCTGGCCGAGTCGACCCAGCGCCTGTCTGAAGAGTTGCGCCAGAAGTATCCCAACATCGAATGGCGCAACATCGCGGCTTTTCGCAACGTGGCCGTGCATGACTACCTGGGGATTGATCTCAAACAGACCTGGGACATCGTGGCGGATGACTTGCCTATCTTGAAACGCCAGATTGAAGCGGTGGTTAAGGACTTGGGGATTTCGACAACCAGCGCGTAACACGGAAAGAATTGAAAAACCACGCGGCGACCCGTTTGCAGATCGGGCCGCCGCGGTGCTATTTTTCTACCCCCCTTCGGCCATGCCCCCCTTGTCGAGGTGTTATTGCTCGCGGTGCTATACTATCGCTGGGCCTGCACCGCATGAACTTCGTCAAACACCGGAACAGACAGGAGATCGAAATGCCCTCAATGGATCGTCCCCCACTCGCTTCGAATAAACTGGCCGCCGCTTTGGTGGCAGCCACCGGAATAGCGCTGGGCTTGCCGCTGGCGCTGGCCGGCGGCTGGCTGGCTTACAGCGCGTTTGCGATCGATCACCGGCGGCTGCTGCCGCCCGCGCTGGATGCTGAACTCAGTGCGCTGTCCAGCGGCGCCGTAGGCGCGCTCAATGTTTACGTGGATCAATCGGTCCACGGCCGGCCGCTGCTGTTGATCCACAGCGTGAATGCCGCCGCGTCGGCCTATGAGATGCGGCCCATCTTCGAGCACTATCGAGGTCAACGGCCGGTGTATGCGTTGGATCTGCCCGGCTATGGATTTTCCGAAAGAACCGATTTGGCCCGGACGCCCGAGGCGTATGCCGGGGCGATCGTGGACGTGCTCGCCCGGCTGATCGGCGAGCCGGCGGATGTGATCGCGTTGTCGCTGGGCAGCGAGTTTGCCGCGCGCGCCGCGCTGCAGCGCCCCGACTTGTTTCACTCGCTCACGCTGATCTCGCCCAGCGGCTTCAATGCCAGCGGTTCCGGTCGGGCCACGCAGCAGGCCGTGGAACAGGATCGTACCGAGTCAGCCTATCGGGCGCTGGCGAATCCGCTGTGGGGCCGGGCGTTGTTCGATCTGATCGCCACGCGGCGCAGCATCAAATTTTTCCTGAAGCAGAGTTTCGTCGGGGCGGTGCCGCAGACGCTGATCGATTACGCTTACGCCACGGCACATCAACCGGGCGCGCACTACACGCCGCTGCGCTTCATCAGCGGGCTGCTCTTTACGCGCAACGCGCGCCAGGAACTGTATGAGCGATTGACGCTGCCGGTGCTGGTCGTGTACGATCGCGATGCGTTTTCGCGTTTTGATGCGCTGCCGGACGTGGTGGCCGCCCACGCCAACTGGCAGACGGCGCGCCTTAAGCCGACGTTGGGCCTGCCCCAGTTTGAGGCGATGCCGCAACTGGCCGCTGCGCTGGACGGTTTTTGGCGCGGTTTGTGATCGGCTGCGGCGGATGCGCCACATGCAACGGGCTGCCTGATGTTGAGGAGGCCCGTGGTGTTGTCAGCGTTTGCCCGGCCAACGACAGCAGTTCGAACTTGCGATTGTCCGCGCGTTGTGCCCCCCCCCTCTAGCTCCCCCGCTGCGCAGGGGGAGGACGGCGCACTCTCCCCCTGTCTTGCAGTTCGACGGGGGCACTAAAGTGGGCTGCGCACGGAGTCGGAGGGGGTTACCTTCACCCGCCTCAAACGCCCAGTGATGCGCGCGGCACCCCATCCGCTGATCCGTTGTTTATTTGTTGACACCATGCGCGCGGCACAATATGCGCCGTTTGCGCTTCATGTAGATTATCCATCATGAATTCGCACGAATCTGCGCGAATGAATAACGTGGTGGCCTGATCACCATCTAGTACCGCGTTTCATAAGAAAACCGACTATAATACTCTCTGAGCATAGGCTCAATACCTCCGGGGGTAGAACAGGATGAAACCGCACAAGTACGTGATCCGGCTGGGGAGCAAAGAGAAGCAGGCGTTGCGCGAGATCGCCCAGAGTGGCAAGACGGAAGCCCGCCTCGTGGCACGCGCTCGGATTCTGTTGTGGGCGCATGACGGCGTGACCATCGACAACACGGCGCAGCGCTTAGGCGGTCATCGTGAAACCGTGATCTTCTGGCGGCGGCGCTAC
>Ga0209254_10002548_pt1 | contig 16594 bp, 15 predicted proteins | sample FrelakmetDIP11DI_FD_187148 | JGI IMG/M metagenome (GOLD analysis project Ga0209254, IMG submission 187148) | Freshwater lake sediment microbial communities from the University of Notre Dame, USA, for methane emissions studies - DIP11 DI (SPAdes)... | ecosystem: Environmental > Aquatic >... | reverse complement strand
ATCGGGTTGTGCGGGTTGTTGCCCGTGTCGTTCTCGGAGCGCGCCGGGATCACGGCGCCGTTGATCGCTGCGGCGGTCGTGACGCTGACGCGCTCGAGGATGCCGCGCACGAAGGCGCTGTCGAGGTGGAACAGCAGGCCGAGACGGCGCTCGATGAAGTCGTTGCTCGCGCTGCCGGCGTTCGGCGCGTTGGGGACCATGTCTCCTGGCAGGCCCTGCCGGCCGTAGGCCGCGACCGAGAGGAAATCCTCCTGGCCGTCCTGCCCGCCCGCGAGCACGTTCGAACCGACCATGTTGGCGCCGCCCGCCAGGTCGATGCAGATGAACGGGATCTTTCCCGCGCCCTGCGTGGCGATGCCGCAGCTTAGCTTCAGCGCCTCGAGTTCCGGCGACAGCGCGGCATGGGCGGCGCGCGGGTTGGCGAACAGGCTGAACACCGTGGGCGCGAAAACACTCGCCGCCCCGGCCACGAAGCCCTGGGACACGAACTGCCGGCGCGTGACCGGGCGCGGGTGGTCCGGCTGGCGGAGCGGCGTGTCGGGATGCAGGGCACCGCGGCGTGATTTTCTCTTCATCGATGCAAGCACCTCATTGCAGCAGCGTGCTGGCGCTGCCGATCACGGCCGAGCAGGCCGCCTTGACGACGACTTCCGTGCGGTCTGCGGCGCAGCTGCCGCCGCAGGCCGTCAGCTGGACGATCAGCGCGTTCACCTCGGCCTGGATTTCGGCGCCCGACGGCTGCGTCGTGAGCCCGGTGCCCACTGCGCGCGCGATCAGCGGGCCCGTGATCTGGGCTGGCGTGCCGAAGGCGGACGCAGCCGGAGCGCTGAAGTTGAAGCCCGGGAAATAGGTCGCGCGGGCGCCAGCGTCGTTCACCAGCTCGTTGCAGTACTCGATCGCGAGCTGTGCGGCACCGACCTGGTGCGAGGATAGGAAGCCCTCGATATTCTCGACGGTCGGCAGCTGCTGGCGCACGCGGTTGTAGGTGTCGGCGACGGCGGCGTTGGTCGTCGGGATGCCGGTCATTCCGGACATCGAGGCCGAGATCTCCTCGAAGGTCCGCAGGCCGATCTCCGAAGACGGGTCGGCGTCGGGCGGCGGCGGCAGCGGCGCCGGCGCCGGCTCGACGAACGGATTGGTGAGCGCGTCGATCCGCTCGAAGCTCAGGAAGAACTCGTCCGCCGACGGGCCCTTGTCGAGCGACACGACCGTGCCAATGTCCGAGAGGTTGAATCCCGCGGCGGGCTCGTAGACGGCGGCGGTCACCGTGCGGTCGAGTGGCGCATAGGCCTGGCCGACGCGGGCCTCCGCGCCGTTGATGCCGATGCGAACGCCGCTGATGCGGAGCTGGTCGGGGTCCTGGCTGCCGTCGAGGCTGATGAAGGCCGGCTCGCTGAACAGGTAGGAGTAACTGTCGAACTGGCTGGCCTCGAACATCACGTAGCTGTCCGGGACGTCGATGAGGTGCTCGACCGAGAACAGCAGGAAGAAGCGCTCGCCCACGCCTGCCTCGAAGTTCTGCGTGATCTGCGCCTGGTTCAGCGCGCGGTTGTGGATCGCAACCATACGGATCACGCCCTGCCAGGTGCGGTCGTTGCTGACCTCGTTGCCGAGCACGATCGCGAAAGTGTCGTTCCAGTCGGTGAACAGGCCCGCCGGTGTCGGGTCGGCCTGCGTCGTGAGCGTGCCGTTCACGTAGATACGGCGGCCGTCGACCGCGCTGTAGGTCGCGGTGACGTGCTGCAACGTCGCCTGCAGCACCTCGTCGGCGGCGGGGGTCGAGAGTACGGGCTGGCCGTTCGCGTCCGTGGTCGTTGCGCGGCTGAAGAAGTCGTAGTCGTACATCGTCTGGCCCAGGGTGAAGTTGCGGGCCGTCGTGCCGCCGGAGTAGCTGACGATGTGCGCCATCTCCTGCACCACGTTGGCAGGCGCCACCCAGGCCTCGATCGTGTACTCCCCCGTCGCCTTGATGAGGTCGTGGAGCTTGCGGCTCGAGGCCGTGGTGCCCTGCGCCTTGCCGCCGCGCAGGTCGATGCCCCAGCCACCGACCCAGGTCGCGGCCCCGGACATCGTCAGGTTGGCGGCGGGCTCGACGCCCGAGGTGTCGTAGGCGACCGTGCCCGTGCCGGTCTTGAACTCGTACAGCGCGATCGCGGCATTGTCGTAGCGCGTTCCGCCGCTCGCGACGGTGCCGTCATAGAGCGTCAGCGCCTTGGAGATCACGAGGTTCGGGTCGACCTGCGTGAGCGGCACGCCGTCAGCGAAGTCCTGGATCGCGGCCAGCATGACATTCGCCGCCGTGCCGCAATCCGTCCAGCAGTTGTGGAACTCGTCACGCAGCCGCACCACGAGGCGCGACTGGGCCGGCGAGTCGAGATTGATCCTCGCGCGGACTGCCGCGTAGGCCACGTCGACGTCGCCCTCCGCGAAGAACGGCGACTGCGGCGTGAGGGCGCCCGACGAATGGCAGCGCGCGCAGTACTGCTCGACCACCGGGTAGACGGTCGAGGCGAACAGGGCCGAACTTGCCGGGAACGACTTGCTCGCACCCACGTCCTTGATCGGAGGCGCCTGCAGCGGCGCGCCGCGTGTGCCGCCGAGCGTCTGCCCGGCCCAGTTGCGGATCCAGACGGTGAGCTGGTCCGCGCAGGCGGAATCGGCCGCGAGCCAGCAGTTGTGCCCGCCCCCGACCTTGGTGACCATTTCGGAGGCCGACGGATTCGAGAGGTCGACGACGCTGTTCGCCGCCTCGTAGGCCAGGTTGATGTCGTCGCTGCGCACGAAGCTCGGCACCTGCCCGCCCGTGCCATGGCACTGTCCACAGCGGTTCGCGGACATCAGGTTGTCCCAGACGTTCAGCTTGAATGCCTGCACGTCCTGGCTCGCCGGCGGCGGGCCCACGTAGCTGGCCGGCGGCGGTGACGTGGTTGGCGGATTCTCGCTCGTCGAGGCGCCGCCTCCGCAGCCCGCAAGGGCGAGAGCGGCGAGCACCGGCGCAAGGACGGTGAGGAATCGCATACGGTAGCTGTCGCAGCGGTTCATCGTCGTTTCCTCAGTCGCCCATGCAGTACGTGGCGGCATCGGCAAAGGCCTGCTTCAGCCGGTAGCCGCTGCCGCGGAACGAGCTCGCCATCGAGGCGAGCTGCCCCCGGTCGGCCGCGTCCTGCGGCGCGCGCAGGCAGACCGTGCGGAACACCTTCTCGACCTGGCAGGACGCGAATCCATCGCTCGCGCCGAATTCCTCGCCGAGCGACTTGGCGCCGGTCCCGGAGCCGGGCAACGAGGCATCCCAGCCGAGCAGCGCGTTGTGGCCGACGCGCCAGCGATTCTCCCAGCGGTCGTCCGGCGTGCGGAAGCCGTACGCAAAGGTCGTGTCGTTGTTGAAGTACTTCGGCTGCACCGCGCCGCCGGTGTACACCAGCCGGCCCTGTGCCTCGTCATAGGTGTAATAGGCGAACGCCTGCGCCATCGGGTCCATGCCCGCGTGGCAGCCGACACAGCCGTTCAGGAACAAGCGTGCGTCGCCGCCGGGGCTCCTGCTCACGTCCTGGCGGATGCGGTCAGGCGCGCGCGAGGTGTCCTGGACCTCCTCGAGGTCGCGGCACATGTAGTTCATCAGCGTGAACCGGAACATCGCGCGGTTGGTCCCGGCGATGAAGAACGACTGCGCCGCGGCGCGCGTCGTCATGACGCCCGCCGTCGCGGCCGGCGGCGTGCCGTACACGCCCGACTGCGTGGAGCGTTGCAGGCCGGTCAGCAGGTTCACGCCGCGCGTTTCGATCTGCTCGTAGTGATCGTTGTTCGACGCAGACACCGCGGGCAGCCCGAGCCCCGCATTGCCGACGTACAGCACGTCGGACGAGAGCACCTCGTTGAAAGGCAGGTCGTCGCGCACCATGCCGATCACGGTCGCCGTGTAGTCGTTGAGCGGCGCGAACACCGTCTGCTCGCGGTTGGTCCATGGAGTGACCAGGTTCTTCAGCGTGACCGAGTAGAACGCGGGGTTGTCCATCGCGATGAGCGCGGCGGCATCGGCGCGCCCGCCCGCGATTTCGGCCTCCATCTGGCCGAGGACCGTCGCCGAGGGCGGCACGCCCGCGATGCGATCATGCATGCGCTTCGCCTGCTCGCGCGGGCCCGCACTGGCTGCGGCTGCGCATGCAGCGAGCGCCACGACTGCGGCGAAGCGCTTCACGAACTTGTCTGCATCAACTGGCGACCAAAGCATGACGTGCTCCACTCGCTCGCGGTTTTCCGAAACTGCGGGCGAATATATCGGCGGTTCCCGGTGCGGGTAATGTCTCCGAACCGCGACATTCACCCGCGACGCCGGTCAAGGTAGGCTCGATCCGTGACTGGACGTACTGCGTGCAAATGCTTGTATTCAGGGAACACGAAGTCGTTTCCGTGGACCGTGACGCAGTCGCGTGCCTGCATTCTGTCGTGAACTAACACCTGTCGGGACTGGAGTGAATTGAGATGCGTGTCACGAATAAGGCAACGCGGATTCTGTCGCTTGCTGCCATTGCGCTCGCCGGATGTGCCACCGGGCACGACGGCGACGTGAGCATTGGCGGCGGCCAGTCGCCGGATCCCGTAGTGCTCGACATCCCGGTCGCTTATGTCAGGGGCCCGTTGCCGGCGGATCTCACCGACCTCGACGACCTCGACGTGCGCGAGCTCGAGACATTTGTCGCGGGCGCGGACCTGTGGCTGCGCGACCGCGCGGCTCCCGACGTGCAGGAAACGAACATCACCGAGCGCGTCACCGGCGGTCTCTGGGACGTGCGCGACATCGACGCGTCCTATGACGGCACGAAGATCATCTTCGCCATGCGCATGCCGCTGATCCCGGGACTCATGGACAGCGAGCAGCCGACCTGGAACCTCTGGGAGTACGACCTCCCGAGCGATACGCTGCGCCGCGTGATCCAGTCCGACATCGTCGCCGAGGAAGGCCACGACATCGCGCCGCACTACCTGCCGGACGGGCGCATCGTCTTCTCGTCCTCGCGCCAGCGCCAGTCCAAGGCGGTGCTGATCGACGAGGGCAAGCCGCAGTTCTCCGCCGAGGACGAAGACCGCAACGAGCATGCCTTCGTGCTGCACGTCATGGATCCGGACGGCTCCGGTATCCGCCAGATCTCGTTCAACCAGAGCCACGACCTCGATCCCGACGTGCTCGACGACGGGCGCATCGTGTTCAGCCGCTGGGAGAACGCGAGCGGCAGCTCGATCCATCTCTATACGGTGAACCCGGACGGCAGCGGACTCGAACTGCTCTACGGCGCCAACAGCCACGCGACCGGCACCGGCGGCCCGGTCACGGCGCCTGCAATCCCGGGCGCGACGGAAGTCCAGTTCCTGCAGCCCCGTCCCGACGAGGACGGCCGCGTGGTCGCGCTGCTCAAGCCCTTCCAGGGTACTGACCATGGCGCGGACCCGGTCGCGATCGACACCGCGGCCTTCGTCGAGATCGGCCAGGCGAACCTCGCGAACGCGGGCCTGCAGGGCCCGGCGCAGGAGCGCCTCGCGATCAGCGACGTGCGCACCGATCCGGGCCTCTCGCCCGGAGGGCGATACTCCTCCGTGTTCCCGCTGCGCGATGGCACCGGGCGCCTGCTCACGACCTGGACCATGTGCCGGCTCAACGACAACGCCGGACGCACCCTGCCCTGCACGCCGGAGAACCTGGCCGACGCCACCCTCGTGCCTGCACCGCCTCTATATGGTGTATGGCTGTACGATCCGCGCGACCAGACCCAGCGCCCGGTGCTGCAGCCGGTCGAGGGCATCCGCTACACGGAGGTCATCTCGCTGGCGCCGCGCGCCGTGCTGCCTGCCACGATCCTCGACGCGGTCCCGGGAATCGACTACGACGCGGTCCTCGCCTCCGAGAACGTCGGCATCCTGAACATCCGCAGCGTCTACGACTTCGACGGCGCCGACCTCGCCCCGGGCGGCTACGCCTCGCTGATCGACCCGGTGCAGACCACGGCCGACGAGCGCCCGGCGCGCTTCGTGCGCGTCGAGAAGGCAGTCGGCCTGCCGGACGACGAGGTGCGCGACTTCCGCGGCAGCGCATTCGGCGTCGCGGGCGGCTTCATGCGCGAGATCCTCGGCTACGCGCCGGTCGAGCCGGACGGATCGGTGCGCATCAAGGTGCCCGCTGGCGTGCCGTTCGGCGTCACGATCCTCGACGTCAACGGCCGGCGCACGTCGCCGCGCCACCTCAACTGGCTGCAGCTGCGCGCGGGCGAAGTGCTGACCTGCAACGGTTGCCACATCCCCGCGGGTGCGCAACCCGGTGGCCTGCCTGCCGTATCGCACGGACGCCGCGAGCTGTTCGTCGCGGTCAACAGTGGTGCCGCAACGACAGGCCAGCCGTTCCCGAATTCAAACCCCGCGATCTTCGCGGACCAGGGCGAAACGATGGGCGAGGCGCGCGCACGCGTTTCCTGCCAGACCGATTGCGCAGCGCTGCTTCCGTCCGTCGACATGGTCTACGACGACGTCTGGACCGACCCGATCGCCTCGGGTCGCGCCGCCGACGCGCCGTTCGCGTACCGCTACGCCCAGCTCACGACCCCGGCGCCCACCTCGGCAACCTGCCAGTCCACCTGGTCCTCGTTGTGCCGCATCACGATCCACTACCCGGATCACATTCACCCACTGTGGTCGGCCCCGCGCCAGGTGCTCGACGCCATGGGCGCCCTGGTGCAGGACAACACCTGTACCAGCTGCCACACGCCGACGGACGCAATGGGCGCGTTGCGCGTGCCCTTCGGCGACCTCGATCTTTCGGGCGGCGCGTCGCCGGACGAGGCGGACCACCTCGTCTCGTACCGCGAGCTGCTGTTCGGGGACAACGCGCAGGAACTCAACATGGGTGCGCTGCAGGACATCCTGGTCCCGGGACCGCCGGATCCGGTGACCGGCGCGCCGACGCTGGTACCGGTGCCGGTCGCCGCCTCGATGAGCGGCGGCGGCGCGCGTGCATCGGTCACATTCTTCAGCCGCTTCGACGCGGGCGGCACGCACGCGGGCTGGCTGACGAGCGCGGAACTGCGACTGATTGCCGAGTGGCTGGACATCGGCGGCCAGTACTATAACGATCCATTCGTGGCGCCGATCAACTGAGGGAAACCATGCCGCGGCTCGCGGCCTGCGGGCTGCTCCTACTGCTGACTCTGGCGATGCCGGTCCTGGCCGATGGACCGACAGTCACCGTCGCCGATCCCTACCTCGAGATGCGCTCGGGTCCCGGGCGCGGCTTCCCGGTGTTCCACGTCATCGAGCGCGGCGAGTCCGTGCGCGTCGATACTCGCCGCACGGATTGGTTCCAGGTCGTCGATGCCGACGGCCGCGAGGGCTGGGTGAACCGCGAGCAGATGGCGCAGACCCTGCTCCCGGCGGGCGAGAAGCTGCCGATCGACGACCCGGCGCGCGAGGATTTCGGCGCGCATCGCCGCGAGGTCGGATTGCTGCTCGGGGATTACGGCGGCGCCAACGTCCTGACGCTCTACGGCGCCTATGCCTTCAACGAGCACCTCGCTGCCGAGCTGGCGTTCGGCCACGTGCTGGGCGATTTCTCGGACGGCCAGTACGTCACGCTCGGCGTGACGCACGTGCCTGTCCCCGAGTGGCGCGTTCAGCCCTTCCTGTCGATCGGCACCGGCGTGATACGCATCCGCCCGGAAGGGACGCTCGTCGGCACGGAGGACAGGACGGATCAGATCGCGTACGCGGGCATCGGCGTACGCGCGTACATCGCGCGCCGGTTCATGGTGCGCGGCGAATTCAAGGAGTACGTGGTCTTCACGGACCGCGACGAGAACGAGGAAGAAACGGAATGGAAAGTAGGCTTCGCATTCTTCTTTTGACCCTCGCGGTCCTGGCGACGGGCTGCTCGAGCATGCCCTGGCGCCGTGGCGACACCGAGGCCGAGCCCCCGCCGCCGCCCGAGAGCGCGGGGACACCCGTCGTGATCGACCCGCAGGTCGAGCGCCGCAAGGTCAAGACCGCAAAGATCGACACCGAGAACTGGGAGGCCGGGGTCTACGTCGGCTCGCTCTCGGTCGAGGACTTCGAGGTCAACCTCGTATACGGGGCACGGCTCGCCTACCACCTGAGCGAGGATTTCTTCGCCGAGGCGATCGCCGGCACCAGCGACGCGGGACTCTCGAGCTACGAGCGCCTTTCTGGCGGTGCGCCCCTTTTGACCGACAGTGAGAGGCAATTCACTTATTACAGCCTCGGATTCGGCTGGAATGCGCTGCCGGGCGAGATATTCCTCGGCGGTGAGCGCGCCTACAACAGCGCCGTTTACCTGACGCTCGGCGCGGGCAGCACACAGTTCGCCGGTGCCGACCGCTTTACGATCACCCTGGGCGCAGGAGCGCGGGTGCTGTTCAGGGACTGGCTCGCCATGCACCTCACGATCCGGGACTTCGTCATGGACGTGGACGTGCTGGGCGCCAACAAGTCGACCCACAACTACGAAGCGACGCTGGGCCTCACGGCGTTCTTCTGAGGAGGCCGCATGAATACCAGGTCAGGATTCCAGGTTGCCGCGCTGCTCGCCGCGCTCGCCGCATTCGCATGGCAGGCCTCGGCGACGGACGGCTCAGCGCCCGCCCCCGCCTTCACGCTCGCGAGCCGCGCGGGCGGCGAGGTCTCGCTCGCCGACCTCAAGGGCCAGGTCGTGATGATCAATTTCTGGGCGAGCTGGTGTGGGCCCTGCCGCAAGGAATTCCCGGCGCTCGACCAGATCTACGCGAAGTACAAGCCGATGGGCTTCACGCTGGTCGCGATCAACGTCGAGAGCGAGAAGGAGGACGCGGAGAAGTTCCTCGCCACGACACCTGCGAGCTTCCCGATACTGTTCGATCCCGACAACAAGGTGAGCGGCAGCTACGGCGTGAGCGCGATGCCGACCACCGTGCTGGTCGACCGCCAGGGCCGGGTGCGCTGGCTGCATCGTGCCTACAAGCCGGGCGACGAGGCCAAGTACATCGAGCAGATCCGCGCCGCGCTCAGGGAGAAGGCATGAGAGCCGTCCGCATCGCCGGCCTGCTGCTGGTTGCGGCCGCGGCCTGCGGCTGCTCGCGCGTCGAGCCGTGGGTGAAGCCCTACGAGCGCGAGAACATCGCCGACCCGATCATGGCCTGGGACCGCGACCCGGTCTCGTCGTCCTACATGCGCCACGTGTTCGAAGCGCGCGAGGGCGCGCGCGGGGCGCTGGGCGCGAGCGGCGGGGGTTGCGGGTGCAACTGATCCGCACTGCCGTCATCGCGCTTGCGCTGCTGCCGCTGCCCGCGGCGGCCGCGGTGCTGCCGGACGACCGCGCCGACCTGATGTACCACTACTACGACGGCGGCGGCGTCACGATCGACGGCCCGTCGCTCCTGGTGCGCAAGAAATTCGCGGAGAAGTACGCGGCCAGCGCCAACTACTACGTGGACATGGTCTCGTCGGCCTCGATCGACGTCATCACGACCGCCAGCCCGTACACGGAGACGCGTACGCAGTACGGAGTCGGCTTCGAATACCTGCGCAACAAGGTCACCTACGCGGCGGCGTTCAGCAATTCGAGCGAGAACGACTACGAGGCGGATACCGCAACGCTTTCGATCAGCCAGGACATGTTCGGCGACCTCACGACCGTGTCGCTGTTCTTCACGCGCGGCTGGGACGACGTCACCCGGCGCGGCGATGCGACTTTTGCCGACGAGATCGACCGGCGGATCTACGGCGTCGACATCTCGCAGGTCGCGACCAGGAACATGGTCCTCGGCCTGTCCTACGAAACGATCACCGAGGAGGGATTCCTCAACAATCCCTACCGCCAGGTGCGCTACGTCGACCCGGACGCGGCAGTCGGGTTCTCCTTCGAGCCGGAGCGCTACCCGCGCACGCGCACCGGCAATGCCCTGTCGCTGCGGGCACGCTACTTCCTCCCCTATCGTGCGGCGATCCAGGGCGAATACCGCTTCTATACCGACACCTGGGACATCCTCGCGCACACCGCGGAGGTCTCCTACACGCATCCGCTGGACGACGAATGGACCTTCGACGTCCGCTACCGCTTCTATACGCAGGACGCCGCCGAGTTCTACTCGGACCTGTTCCCGCGCTCGGATTTCCAGAATTTCCTGGCCCGCGACAAGGAACTCTCGACGATGACGAGCCACACGCTCGGCTTCGGGGTCGCCTACGAGTTCAAGTCGCCCCGGATGTCGTTCCTCAGCCGCTCGTCGCTCAATCTGCGCTATGACCGCATGCGCTTCGAATACGATGATTTCCGCGATATCAGCACCACCGGCTTCGCCCCGGGCACCGAACCCTTCTACTCATTCGACGCGGACGTCATCCGCTTCTTCTTTTCAGGGTGGTTCTAGGCCCTTCGAGTAGAGCACCTTCCCCTCCGCGGTCACGACCACGGCATCCACGTCAGGCTGCGACTCGACCAGCGCAAGGCCGCGCTCCGGCCCCATGATGAACACGCTTTTCGTGAGTCCCTCCGCAAGCGTCGAGGTCGGCGCGATCACGGTCACGCTGCGCACCCCGTGCGGGCTCTTCCCGGTCTTCGGATCGATGATGTGGTGGAAGCGCACGCCGTCCTCGTCGAAGAAGCGTTCGTAGTCGCCAGAGGTCGAGATCGCCGCGTCCTCGATCGGGATGCGGGCAATCACGCGCGCGCGGTCATCGGGGTGTCGGATGCCTACCATCCAGGGCCGCCCACGCCGGTCGCCGAGCATGCGGCTGTCCCCGCCCGCGGTGACCGAAGCGTGGATGATCCCGCGCGCCGCGAGGATCGCGACCGCGGAATCCACCGCATGCCCCTTGGCGATGCCGCCGAGGTCGATACGCACGCCCGGCTTCAGGAAGCGGACCGTCGAGGCCTCGAGGTCCACGACCACGTGGCGCCAGTTGATCGCCGGCAGGGCAGCCTGGATCTCCGCTTCGGTCGGGTGCTTGCGGTCGCGATAGTCGTATAGATAACCGACGCTCGCATACGTGATGTCGAAGGCGCCGCCGGACAGTTCCGAGAACTCGAGCGCCCGGGCGATCAGGCGGGCGAGTTCCGGCTCGACCTTTACCTGCCGGGCCGCGGCGTCGCGATTGACCTCCGAGAGCCGACTCTCGGGCTTGTACACCGACATCAGGCCGTCGATGCGGTGCATCTCCGCGATCACCGCGTCGATCGCCGCCGTCGCCACGGCCGGGTCCTCGTGCCAGACCTCGGCGGCGATGCGCGTGCCCATGATCGCCTCTTCCCGCGCGTGCCATTCGGCGTGCGCGACGGCGCTACCCGCGACGAGCAGCGTGACCGCAAGCAGGATTCGGCGCATCATGACGCCCCAGTGTGGACGATGAATCGACCGTCGCACAACGGCTACACTTGGCCCACGCCCGCCGTCTGCGGAACCTGTCACCCTGCGTGCGGTCACTGCGGATGGGCACTGAACAGGAATGACCTCATGAAGCTGCTTTCGAAGACTCTTGGCACGCTGGCCGCGGTAAGCCTCCTTTCCCTGCCGGTCCAGGCCGAGACAAGCGAAGAAGCGACCATCAACAAGTCGCTGACCGTGCTGCGCGAGTTGCAGGCGATCCAGGATACGAAGATCCCGGACCTGCTGATGTCCAGGGCCGAGGGTCTTGTCATCCTGCCGGCCAATGTGAAGGTCGGGCTCATCTTCGGCGCGCGCTTCGGCAACGGCGTGATGCTGGTGCGGAATGAAGACCGCAGCTGGAGCAACCCCGTGTTCGTATCGACCGGCGGCGGCAGCTGGGGACTCCAGGCCGGTGGCCAGGTCTCCGACATCGTGCTCGTTTTCACGACCCGCGACAGCGTCGAGGGCATCACCGACGGCAAGCTGACACTCGGTGCCGATGCATCCGTTGCCGCCGGCCCGGTTGGCCGCACGGCGATGGCCGGAACCAGCGTCACCTTCGACGCCGAGGTCTACGCCTACGCCAAGTCGCAGGGATTGTTTGCCGGCGTCTCGCTCGAGGGCAACGGCATCTTCATCGCCAAGAAGGCCAACCAGCGCTTCCACGGCGTCGACAGCGCGGCCAAGATCCTCGCCAGCAGGACGCCTGCTCCCCCGCCGGCGCCAGAGCTCGTCGCTGAAGTGACGAAACTGACCTCTGGCGCGTCGCCGGCAGCCGCGAGCCCGGAAGCAGCACAACCGGCGCAGCCCACAGCTGCGCCAACCGATGCCAAGACCTATCCTCTGCCGGATCCCGAGCCGGGCGCGGAACCGCCCGGCACCTGATCAGACCGCGGCGCCGAACCCTGCGGGACAGGCGACGCCGGTTCCGCCGAGGCCGCAATAGCCGTCGGGTTTTTTCGCCAGGTACTGCTGGTGATAGTCCTCGGCGTAGTAGAACTGCGGCGCCGGGACGATTTCCGTCGTTATGGCTGCGCGATGCCCCGCCGCCGAGAGCGCTTGCTGGTAGTCCGCCATTGACGCACGCGCGGCTGCGAGCTGCGCGACGTCCGACGCGTAAATTGCCGAGCGGTACTGCGTTCCTACGTCGATGCCCTGGCGCATGCCCAGCGTCGGGTCGTGGTTTTCCCAGAAGGCTTTCAGCAGTTCCGCATAGGAAATCCGCTGCGGGTCGAACACGACCCGGACCACCTCGGTGTGTCCGGTATCGCCGCTGCAGACTTCCTGGTAGGTCGGGTTCGGCGTGAAGCCGCCCGCATAGCCGGCGGAAGTGGACCACACGCCCGGAAACCCCCAGAAGAGTCGCTCCACGCCCCAGAAACAGCCCATGCCGAAAAGTGCGACTTCATGCCCCGCCGGCAACGGCGGCGCGATGCGGTTGCCGTTAACGAAGTGTTTCCCGGCGACGGCCAGGGCCTGCGACCGCCCGGGCAGCGCTTCTGAGGCCATCGGCATCGTGGTCTTGCGCAGCGAGCTTCCCATGGCCGTATCTTACAATGTGGCTGCGATGCGCAAGCTCAAGTCCGACCTCTTCGGCACGGTGTGGCGCGGCGAGGCCGGTGACCGTGAATTCGTCTTGCGCGATACGAGTGGCGCGCGCTGGTGGTCGGCCTGGCTTGCACGTGCCCTGTGCCGCCGGGAAGCGCGCGCTCTCGCCCACCTCGACGGCTTGCCGGGCACGCCGCGCCTGCTGGACGCCGACCGGCGGACCCTGCGCCGCGAATGGATCGAGGGCCGGCCCATGCAACTCGCGCGTCCGCAGGACCCCGCGTACTTTCGTGCGGCCCGCGACCTGCTCGCCCGCCTGCACCGGCGCGGCATTGCGCACAACGACCTGGCCAAGGAGCCGAACTGGCTCGTGACAGCGGACGGGCGGCCGGCGCTCGTCGATTTCCAGCTCGCGCTCGTCGCCCCGCGTCGCGGACAGCTATTCCGGATCCTGGGCCGCGAGGATATCCGCCACCTGCTCAAGCACAAGCGCAGCTATTGCCCCGAACGGCTCACCGCGCGCGAGCGGCGCATTCTCGCGACACCGTCCAGCCTGTCGCGTGCCTGGATGGCAACCGGGAAACCCGCCTACGTTTTCGTCACCCGCCGGATTTTCGGCTGGTCCGATCGAGAGGGCGCGGGTGATCGGCGATTCTAGTATCGTGTGCCGATGGCGATCTCGAACGAGCACAACCTGAACGCGGCGCTCCCCGCCGCAAAGCCCTGGGGCATCCGCGTGCGGCTGCGCGCACGCGATCCCTTCACGCGCCTGGTCGGCGCCGACTGGCAGAAGCTGCACTGGTTCGCCACTGAGGGCGAGCGCGACGTGGTGCTCGCCGACATGGCGGCGCGCCATCCCTATTCGCGGCGCGGTGACGAGCCCTCGGTCATCTACGAGCGGGTGTCGGAAGATGTCCGGCGCTGAGGATCCTCAGCGGATCTGGCCGAGCAGCAGGTAGATCGACCCCAGGAACGGATCGAATCCCAGGAGAGCCGTACCATTCAAGAGTGCGGAGTCCACGCTTGCGTCGTCGAACTCCAGGGAAGAGCTGAGGAATGAATTGCATGACCTCGAACCTTCTTGCCAGCCGGGTTCTCGCTCTCACGGGATCGCTGTTCGCCGCAGCGGCGCCGGCAGCGACGCTCGAGGAGGTGGTCGTGACGGCCACACGGAGCGCCATACCGCTCGAGCGACATGCCGGCAGCGTTTCGCGCATCGCGGCGGATGCCGTCGGGCTTGCGGGCGCGACGCACGCATCGGAACTCGTCAACCGTGCAGCCGGCGCGATGATCCAGCGCGGCAGTGGTCAGGAATCGCTGACTGCGCTGCGCTCGCCCGTGCTGACGGGCGCCGGTGCCTGCGGCGCGGTGCTCGTGCTCGAGGACTCGATCCCGATCCGCCCTGTCGGCACCTGCAACGTCAACCAACTCTTCGAGGTCAACTTCGAGCAGGCGGCGGCCATCGAGGTGCTGCGCGGCCCGGCCAGCGTGCTGTATGGCTCGAGCGCGGTGCACGGCATCATCAACGTCATCCCGCCCCGGCCGGACGAAATCCCCGCCTTCGGCGCCGCGGCTGAGGTCGGCAGCGACGCCTGGCGCCGGCTGCGGCTCGCGGCGTCGCACGAGGAGGATCGCCGCGGGATCGGCGTCGTGATGATCGGCACCGACGACGGCGGCTGGCGGGATGCCTCGGGGTTCGAGGAGCAGAAGCTCAATGCGGTGATGGAGCAGGATCTCGCGGGAGGGTCGCTCAGGCTCTCGCTCTCGGGCTCGAACCTCGACCAGGAGACGGCGGGTTTCATCCAGGGCGAGGACGCATACCGGGACCGCACGCTCGCGCGCTCGAACCCCGATCCGGAAGCCTATCGCGACGCGACTTCCCTGCGCTTCGCCACGCAGTACCGCGGCGCGACGGGCAATGAGTTGCGTTTCATCCTGCGCAGCTCGCGCATGGATTTCCTGCAGCACTTCCTGCTCGGCCAACCCGTCGAGGACAACGGCCAGGACAGCGGCGGCGTGATGTGGATGACCGCCCCGCGGGTACTCGGCGGCGGCGAGCTGATTGCGGGCGTCGATGCGGAGCTCGCGGCCAGCACGCTGCTGCAGTACCAGTCCGGGCCGACCACGGACGGACCGCCGCCGGCCAATGCGGCCCGGCCGGCGGGCCGGCACTACGACTACGCCGTCGATTCCCAGGTGCTCGCGGGCTACGCGAACTGGCGACGCGCCCTCGGCGAGCGCGGCTCACTGGAGGCCGGGCTGCGCCTCGAGCACGCGCGCTACGACTACGACAACCGCATGATCGACGGAAATACGGATGAGAACGGCGTGCCCTGCCCCAATGGCTGCCTGTACTCGCGGCCGGCGGACCGGTCCGACGATTTTACGAACCTGGCGCCGCGGCTCGCGTTTCTGTGGAGTGCGAGCGACTCGACGACCGCGTACGTGACGCTCGCGCGCGGGTTTCGCGCGCCGGAGGCGACGGAGTTGTACCGGCTGCAGCGCCAGCAGTCGGTCACGGATCTCGAATCGGAGACGGTCGACGCGGTGGAAGTCGGCCTGCGCTGGCGGGCAGCGACCGCCTCGCTCGACCTCGCGCTCTTCCACATGGACAAGGACGACGTGATCCTGCGCGACTCGGCCGGATTCAATGTCAGTGGCGGGCAGACGCGCCACCAGGGGCTGGAATACGAGGGCGACTGGGCGCTGACGGAGGAATGGTCGCTGTCGGCGGCGGGAACCATGGCGCGGCACGAGTACCGGTTCACGGCGCAGGTCGAGCAGGGCGAGCAGATCACGGCTGGCAACGACATGGACACGGCGCCCCGCGATATCCACGCACTGCGGTTGCGGTACGGCTTGCCGCGGCTGGAGGCGGAGCTGGAGTGGCTGTGGGTCGGCGCCTACTGGGCGAATGCCGCCAACACCGCGCGTTACGGCGGGCACGACGTCGGCAACCTCAGGATTGCGGTCGAGCCAGCCCGCAACTGGACGGCGACGCTACGCGTTACCAACCTGCTCGATGCCGCATACGCGGACCGCGCGGACTTCGCCTTCGGGAATTTCCGCTATTTCCCGGGCCGCGGTCGCGCATACTTCCTCGAACTCGGCTGGCAGAAGGACTGACCCATGCAACTCGGTGCCATGACGGCCACGGCGCTCGTGGGTGCGACGCTCGCCCTGCAGGTCGGCATGGCTGCGACGATGCGGGGTCACGTCGGATCGCCGATGGGGGCGGCGCTCGTCAACTTCGCGGTCGGGACGGTGTTCCTGTTCGTCGCCGTCGCGTTCGGGCGCGGCTCGCTTGCGGGGCTCGCGCAGGTCGGGGCGGCGCCGTGGTGGGCCTGGGGCGCGGGCATCCTCGGTGGCCTCTACATCACCGCCTCCGCGGCCTTCGGGTCTTTGCTTGGCGGCGCGACGTTCCTCGCCCTGGTGGTTTCCGGCCAGATGATTGCGGCGCTCGCGCTCGACCACTACGGCTGGCTGGGCTTCCCGGTGCGCCCGCTCGACGCCTGGCGCGTGGGCGGCGCCCTCCTCGTCGTCGCCGGCATGCTCCTGCTGGCGAGGAGCTAAAACAGGACGTTCTTAATTGGGACGTTCACCTTTTTTCGGCGAGTCAAGGAAAAAGGTGAACGTCCCAATTAGAAGAC
>Ga0209254_10002547_pt1 | contig 16596 bp, 13 predicted proteins | sample FrelakmetDIP11DI_FD_187148 | JGI IMG/M metagenome (GOLD analysis project Ga0209254, IMG submission 187148) | Freshwater lake sediment microbial communities from the University of Notre Dame, USA, for methane emissions studies - DIP11 DI (SPAdes)... | ecosystem: Environmental > Aquatic >... | reverse complement strand
CCGCCCCCCAGATAACCACTATCACCCCCAATAGCGGTTTCAATGACGGATCGGTTTCCATCGCTGACCTTGCCGGAACCGGATTTGAAGAGGGGGCAGTCGTTGTCCTGAAGAAATCCGGAGAAACCAATATCCCTGGAACAAATGTGGCAGTCACCGCACCGGACAGGATAACCTGTGACTTTAACCTGACCGGTGTGAAGACGGGGGCATGGGATGTCCGGGTGACCAATGATGACGGCCAGTACGGCACCCTTGCCGGTGGCTTTACTGTCTGGTTCCCGCCGCCAACGGTGAATAATATCACTCCCTCCAAGGGCCTGAATAATGGTTCTGTCCTCATAACGTATCTTTCAGGCACCGGATTCCATCCGGGTGCATCGGTTAAGATCTCAAAACTCGGCCAGCCTGACATCGGGGCAACGGCGGTCAGTGTGGTAAACCCCCTCAAAATAACCTGTATCCTGAACCTTACAGGGGCTGCGGCCGGATCCTGGAATATCGTGGTGACCAATCCTGACAGCCAGTATGATATCCTGCCCAATGCCTTCACTGTTGAGTACCCTGCTCCCACAGTCAAGACGATAACACCGAACAAGGGAGTAAACAACGGTACGGTCTTCATATCTGCAATCAACGGTACGACCTTCCTCCCCGGTGCAACGGTTCAGCTGACCAGGTCCGGCCAGGCACCCATCACCGCCACCGCTGTCAACGTTGAGAGCATGACGAGGGTCAACTGCACGTTTGATCTGACCGGAAAGGTTCTCGGGTACTGGAATGTCGTCGTCCGGAATACCGATGGAAAGTCCGGGACCCTGGCATCGGGATTTGAAATTACCCCACCCCCTCCGGTTCCTGATTTTTCAGCAGAGCCCACGTACGGAACCGCCCCCCTGACGGTACACTTCAAGGATCTCTCCACGAACGGTCCAACGGTTTGGGCATGGAACTTCGGTGACGGCACTACGTCCGTAGGACAGGATGACCAGAAGAATCCCGTTCACACCTATCAGGAACCTGGTATCTACAACGTCCTCCTCCAGGTCTCAAATAAAGGCGGGACAAGCCAGATCATGAAGCAGTCGTACATCAGGGTCGTCAGTACACCTATCGCCAATTTCACCGCTGAACCAGTGAGCGGCCCTGCACCTCTGCTGGTACGGTTCACTGATACCTCGAGCGGGAATATCGGAAAGTGGCTCTGGACATTCGGCGATGGTGGGTATTCCATGCAGCAGAATCCCTACAACCTCTATAAGAAGGCAGGGACATACACGGTGAAACTTACCGTCTATAACGAAGCAGGTTCGGATACGGTTACCAAAACGGACATAATAACCGTAACCTCGATCCCGGTCGCCGGGTTCGCGGCAAACCGGACGGTCGGAACCAGTCCCCTTACCGTACAGTTCACCGATCTCTCTGAAGGTGCACCGACTTCATGGTTCTGGAGATTTGGTGATGGCTGGAACTCATCAGAACAGAACCCTGTACACGTGTTTAGCAGTCCCGGAGCCTATAGTGTGCAGCTCGATGTGGCTAATACGGCCGGCAACAGCACAGAGACCAAAGCAGGCTACATCACGGTTAGTGAGACCATGATGGCAGACTTTGACTACCAGCCCAGCAACCCGGACAACACTGCCCCCCTGACGGTTGCCTTCACCGATCGGTCGCTCGGAAATCCTGTCATGTGGACCTGGAGGTTCGGAGACGGGTACGTGGTGAACCAGCAACACCCCATCCACAATTTCCCGGCCCCCGGTATCTATAATGTCACCCTTTCGGTAACCGGCTTTTCGGGAAGTGACTCAATGACAAAGACCCTGGTTGTGAAATCACCAATGAGGGCCGAGTTCTATGCAGAGCCGATGACCGGGTCGGCCCCCCTTACGGTGGTTCTGACCGACACTTCGGTCGGGCAGCCGGTCGAGAGAGAGTGGTGGATATTCAAGGGAACAGACGTCACCCTCTTAAGGCCTGGTGAACAGAAGCAGGTCTATACCTTTAATGAACCAGGCCTCTACACGGTCAAGCTCGAGGTGCAGGACGCATTCGGTTCGGCCAGTGATCTGGAAAAAGTGGACTATATCACGGTCCTCCCCTTCCCGCCGTGATGGCGGAGAGATCCCCCCACTTTTTTATGATATCATCGAAGAAGACGAAGCCTGCCGTTCCTTGAGGCTCCGCAACCGGTCACGAATGCGGATAGCCTCTTCAAATTCGAGGTTCTCTGCGGCAACTTTCATCAGTGCTTCGAGTTCAACCACGAGGTTCGGGATATCCTGTTTTGGAATATGCCGGATATCCCTTACATCCACATCCTTATCGGGTATTGGCTTGGTGATGGTCACCGGGCTGATACCATGAACCCGGTTGTACTCCATCTGGAGGTCCCTCCTCCGTTCTGTCTCGGTTACTGCCTCACGTATCGAACCGGTGACTGAATCAGCATACAGGACCACGGTCGAGTTGATGTTTCGTGCCGCCCGTCCGATGATCTGGATAAGGCTCCGTGCATCCCTGAGGAAGCCTTCCTTATCCGCGTCAAGGATCCCGATAAATCCGACTTCCGGGATATCAAGCCCTTCCCGGAGGAGGTTGATTCCCACCAGGACATCGAATTTCCCGAGACGGAGCTGGCGTATGATCTCTGTCCGTTCAAGGGTATCGATCTCGGAATGGAGGTACCGGGTCCGGATCCCTTTCCCGGCCAGGTACTCGGTAAGTTCTTCGGCAAGTCGCTTGGTGAGCGTTGTCAGGAGAACACGGTCATTACGGCTGGTGGCAACCCTGATCTCCCGCATCACGTCCTCTGTCTGGCCCGCAGTCGGCCGTATCCCGACTACCGGGTCAATAAGGCCGGTCGGCCTGATGATCTGCTCAACAACCCGGGACGAATGGGCGAGTTCATAGGGCCCGGGAGTTGCGGATACAAAGATTACCCGGCGCATGTACTGCTCGAATTCGCGGAACATCAGGGGCCGGTTGTCAAATGCGCTCGGCAGCCGGAACCCGTAATCGACAAGAGCCTGCTTCCGCGACCGGTCACCGCGGTACATCCCGTGGAGCTGGGGGATGGTCTGGTGGCTCTCGTCGATGAACATGAGGAAGTCATCAGGGAAGTAATCGAGGAGGCAGAATGGTTTTTCACCCGGTTTGCGGAAATCGAAGTGGCGTGAATAATTCTCGATCCCCTTGCAGGTACCTGTCTCCTCGATCATTTCGAGGTCATAGAGTGTCCGCTGCTCCAGCCGGTGCGATTCGAGCATCCCGAGTCCGGGCAGGCGTTCCTGCAGTTCCTCCCGGATGGTCCCCAGTGCCAGTCGCTGGAGTTCCTGGGGTATGATGTAGTGCCGGGCAGGAAACACAAAGAAATAGGCCATCTTTTCAACCAGTGAGCCGGAAATGCGGTTGATCTCCGATATCCGCTCGATCTCGTCTCCAAAGAGTTCGACCCGGATGATGTTATTGAAGTAGCCGGGGATGAGGTCGACGGTGTCTCCTTTCACCCTGAATCTCCCGGGTATCAGCTCGAGGTCATTCCGTTCGTACAGACTTGAAATCAGGAGGGCGATAAGCTCCTTGCGCGGGAGCCGGTCGCCGACCTTGAGCTCAAACCCCATGTTCCGGTAGTGTTCAGGCCTGCCAAGTCCGTAGATGCAGGAAACCGATGCCACCACGATGGTATCGCGCCGGGAGAGCACTGATGCGGTTGCCGAAAGGCGGAGCTGTTCGATCTTCGGGTTGATCTGGGCGTCCTTCTCGATATACTGGTCTTTCGTCGGGATGTAGGACTCCGGCTGGTAGTAGTCATAGTACGAGACAAAATATTCAACCCGGTTCTCCGGGAAAAACTCCTTAAACTCGTTCCAGAGCTGGGCTGCAAGGGTCTTGTTGTGGGCAATGACCAGCGCCGGTCTCTGGACCCGGGCGATGACATTTGCCATGGTAAAGGTCTTGCCGGATCCTGTTACACCGAGGAGGGTCTGGAACCGCAGGTCCCTGGCCAGGCCTTCGGCCAGTTTATCGATGGCTTCAGGCTGGGACCCCCGTGGCGCGAACGGTGCACGGAGCGAAAAAGGGGTCATGTGGATACCTCCTTTTTGCGCAGGAGGCGGTGGTAGGTGATGGCAAAACGGTGGGCTTCATCCCGGATCTCCCGCAGGTAGAGTGATCCTTTCTCCCTGGGGGATGTGGGAAGGGGGTATGCCCTGCCGGGGATATAGACCTGTTCATTCTTCTTGGCAAGGGCAATAACAGGGACTCCCATCCCAAGGATATTCAGTTCTTTCTGGGCGGCATTCATCTGGGTTTTCCCCCCGTCAATCAGGATGAGGTCCGGAAATTCCCCCCCCTCTTTCATCATGCGGGTATACCGCCTCCTCACAACCTCGGCAATGGCTGCCGGATCATCGATTCCCTCGACAGTCCTGATACGGAACCGGCGGTAATTCTTCTTATCCGGTATGCCGTCCCTGAAGCGGACCAGGGAACCCACGACGGATGTCCCGGAAATATGTGAGATATCAAAGCACTCGATGACCAATGGTGGGGCATCGAGACCGAGCATCTCCTGGAGTTCAAGGATCTTGATCTGATTTCCGAAATGGAGGGCCTCGATGTTGCGGGCAACGAGGTCCAGCAGCCTCTTCTTTGCCCCCATCTTCGGGATCGTGACCACCACTTTTTTTCCCCCGGTAACCGCCAGGAACTCTTCGAAGGAATCAGCAATCTGCTCGGGAAGCACGATCTCTGACGGGATGGGGTTGTCAGAGTAATACTGGACCAGGAACTCTTCAAAAAAGTCCGGGTGATAGTCAAAGGAGTACTCGCTCTTATTGCCGAGTGTTCCCCGGTACACGTTGAAGAGCATGAGGTGCACGATCCCGGCCTGGACACAATAGTTGATGATATCCTCATCACCCTCTTTTCTCCGGGCAATGTCCTGCCGGTCAGAGAGACGTTGGAGGGCCCGGATCTGGTCCCGGATGAGGAGAGCGTCCTCATAGGCTTCTGCCGATGATCTCCCGGCCATCTCATCGCGGAGGGAAGCGAGCAGGTCCCCAGTCTTCCCCTTCAGGACGAGCGAGGCCTTCCTCACTGCATCATCATAATCACCGGGGGAGATCTCACCGATACAGGGCGCACTACAGGTATGGATATGGTAACGGAGGCATGCCCGTCGGGGAAGTTTTTTACAGGTCCGCAGTCGGAATGCCTTTCGCACCACATCGCGGACATGGTCCCGTTCGGCTGCAGAAACAAAAGGGCCAAAGAATGTTCCGTCCCCGGCTGCCCTCCTTGCAATCCGGATAGCCGGAAACGGTTCATTGGTCAGGTGGATGAATGCGTACTGTTTTGCGTCCTTCAGGTTGATATTGAACCGCGGCTGGTGTTTTTTTATCAGGCTGTTTTCGAGGATGAGGGCTTCAACTTCGGTGCTGGTGACAATGAAGTCCAGGCTCCCGGAATTCTCGAGCAGCATCTGGGTCTTTTTGTCATGATCGTGTTTCTGAAAGTAGCTTGAGACCCGTTTTTTCAGGTCTTTGGCCTTGCCGATGTAGAGAATTTCCCCCTTCTCGTCCCTGAAGAGATAACATCCGGGGTTCTTTGGAAGGGGGGGTCCGGGGATCATGATTTCATCAGCATTTTTTTCAGGAAGAGCCCGGTATAGCTCTTCTCGTCAGCGGCTACCTGTTCAGGGGTACCGGAGGCGACCACATACCCCCCGTTATCTCCTCCCTCAGGGCCGAGATCGATAATATGATCGGCAGACTTGATGACATCGAGGTTATGTTCGATGACCACGACGGTATTCCCTTTATCCACGAGTTCATTCAGTACTGCAATCAATTTTTTCACGTCGTGGAAATGGAGCCCGGTGGTTGGTTCATCGAGGAGGTAGATGGTTTTTCCGGTTGCTTTCTTGGAGAGTTCACGGGTGAGCTTGATCCGCTGGGCTTCACCACCGGAAAGTGTTGTCGAGCTCTGTCCCAGTTTGAGGTAATCGAGGCCGACTGCAGAAAGCGTTTCAAGTTTATGGCGGATTGCCGGTATGTTTGCGAAAAGGAGGAGGGCTTCCTCAACGGTCATGTCAAGAACATCAGCAATGGACTTCCCCTTGTACCTGACCTCGAGGGTCTCGCGGTTGTAGCGCTTCCCCCGGCATTCCTCACATTCGATATAGACATCGGGAAGGAAGTTCATCTCGATCCTGATCAGACCGTCACCTTCGCAGGCCTCACAGCGTCCGCCTTTCAGGTTGAAGGAAAACCGGCCCGGCTTGTAACCCCGCAGTTTTGCCTCCCTGGTTTCAGCAAACACCCGCCGGATTTCATCAAAGACCTTGGTATAGGTGGCCGGGTTGCTCCGCGGGGTCTTGCCAATCGGGCTCTGGTCAATGACGATGACGCGGTCGATATCTGAATCAAACTCGATCTTCCGGTAAATGCCGGGCACCACCCGGGTATGATAGAGCTTCTTCTGGAGTGCCTGGTAGAGCGTATCATAGACCAGGGTGGACTTGCCACTCCCTGAAACACCGGTAATAACACTGAAAACCGCCAGGGGGATCTTCACGGTGATATCCTTGAGGTTGTTCTCCCTGCAGCCGTATATCCGGAGATAACGGTTATGGGGTCTCCTCTTGTCCGGGGTCTCAATTTTCAGGTCTCCTGCAAGGTACTGGCCGGTGAGGGATCTCTTATTCTTCGCAATCTGGGCCGGAGTGCCCTGGGCCACGATGTATCCGCCGTGCAGCCCGGCCCCCGGTCCCATGTCAACAACGTGATCCGCACTCCTGATGGTATCCTCATCATGTTCCACCACAATGAGGGTATTTCCCAGATCTCTCAGCCGGCGGAGGGTGTCGATCAGTTTCTTGTTATCCTTCTGGTGGAGGCCGATGGACGGTTCATCAAGGACGTAGAGAACGCCCATCAGGTTTGACCCGATCTGGGTTGCAAGGCGGATCCGCTGGGCCTCACCCCCTGAGAGTGTCCCGGCATTCCGGGAGAGGGTCAGGTACCCAAGGCCGACCTTTTCAAGGAAATCCAGCCGTTCGTTGATCTCTTTGAGGATCTGGCGGGCGATGCCGGTCTCCTTCTCGGTCAGATCAAGGTCCCTGAAGAACCGGATGCAGGAAGTAACCGACAGGTCGGTGATATCGATAATGGATTTGCCATGAACCCGTACCGCAAGCACCTTCTCTTTCAGCCGCTTTCCGTGGCATTTCTGACAGGGGGAGATACGCATGAACCGCTCAAGTTCCCGTTTCCGGTATTCTGACTGGGTCTGGTGGTAGAGTCGTTCGGCCTGCGGGAGGAGCCCTTCCCAGGACCCGGTGTGGGCCCAGTGTGCATCGCCGTTTTTCATGCTCATGGAAAACCGGATCCGGTCGGCTGAACCGAACATGAGGGCATGATACTGCTCATCTGTGAGGTCTTTTACGGGGGTGAAGATGGAGAAATCGTAGTGACGGGCGATGGCAGCCAGATACTGGCTCCGGTATCCGTCCAGAAAATTCCGGTAGAGAGCAACAGCCCCGTCAGCAAGCGAGAGGTTCTTGTCCGGGATGATGAGATCGGGATCAAAATCCATGCGGATACCAAGCCCGTTACATTCCTCACAGGCACCAAACGGGCTGTTGAAGGAGAACATCCGGGGCTGGAGTTCTTCAAAGGTGATGCCGCATACCGGGCAGGCCATCATCGCGGAAAAGATAGTCTCCCTGCCCGTTTCATCCACCGCAATGACCAGCCCTCCCGATTTGGTGAGGGCATTCTCGCATGCTTCCACAAGCCTGGTCCGGTCAGAGACATCCAGCCGGTCGATGACCACTTCGATATCATGCTTCCTGTACCGCTCGAGGGTAAATTCTTCATCAGTCCGGTGTATTTCACCATTGATCCTGACCCGCATATATCCCTCGCGGTTCAGATCTTTTACCAGCTGCTGGTAAGTTCCCTTCTTCTGTCTGATGACCGGTGAGAGGATGGTAATCATTCCCGGCATGTCAGCAGAGATGCGGTCGGCGATCCTTTCCGGAGACTGGGCCTCAATTCTGATAGTATGCACCGGGCAGAAGGGAACTCCGATACGGGCAAAGAGCAGGCGCAGGTAATCATAGATCTCGGTCACGGTTCCAACCGTGCTCCGCGGGTTTTTGCTGGTGCTCTTCTGTTCGATGGATATTGCCGGTGAAAGCCCCTCGATGACATCCACGTCAGGCTTGCTCATGAGCCCGAGGAACTGTCGCGCATATGCAGAGAGGGACTCCACGTACCGGCGCTGTCCTTCGGCATAGATGGTATCAAATGCCAGTGTGGACTTGCCGGATCCCGACAGGCCGGTGATGACAATGAACTTATCCCTGGGGAGTTCCACGGTGATATTCTTAAGGTTATGCTGCCGCGCACCCCTGATGGTGATCTTTTTCATTGTTTCGCGGGATCAAATTTCCCCTCTAACCATAAAGATATCCTCATTATGGAAAACCAGCCGGAAAAAACCTGGCAGAGTCTTCTGCTCAGATACCCCTGTCCGCGCTGACCGGCTGGAGGGAACATTCCGGGAACCAGCTCCCTGTCCGGGAGAGAGAGGGTTAAACCTGTGTACTTCACATTATTCTTGGATTGTAGCGGGAAAAGGCAGATCCCATGATTTCGGGAACTGGATTTGTTCCCGGGGAGTGATCATCAGTGCATCCTATCTATGTCATCGGGCACCACCAGCCCGATACCGACAGCATCGGCAGCGTCCTTGGCTATGCCGAACTGCTCAATGCCAGGGAACCGGGAACCTATATCCCTGCGTATTCAGGTGACCTGAATGCGGAGACCCGGTATGCCCTTGCCCTCTTTGGCATTGATGCACCGGTGCCCATCACCAGCGTTGAACCCTGTGTCGGGGACATCCCTTTTTTCTATACACAGCAGGCACCAGCCGGTATGCCCACCATCGATGTCGCGGCCATGATGGATGAGTATGAGATCCGCAATATCCCCATTACTGACGATGACGGAAGACTTCTGGGAATCGTGAGCGAGTACGGCCTTGCCAAGGCCTACCTCACCCCCAGGCGGGAGGCGCAGCTCTCCATCGGACCGATCGCACTCGCCACCCTGGCCCGGATTCTGGATGCCCGGATATGCATGGCTGGCAGGGATGAGCTCTCCGGGAAGGTGGCAATCGTGATCGATGCCCTCCCTGTTGCCCTCTCCCGGCTTACCATGAACGATATTGCGGTAGTGGGGGACAATGAACCGGTCCAGCTGGCCCTTATCTCATCCGGGATTGCGGCACTGGTCATTGCCGAGGGAGCACCAGTTGGGAGCCGGACGCTCGAATCTGCCCGGGAAAAGAGTGTTTCCATCCTCGCAAGCCCGCTCGATGCCTTTTCTGTCGGCCGGATGGTCCACCTCTCCCTCCCTGCAGGGCAGGTCCTGGCGACGGATGTCCCCATCCTCCGCATGGATGATTCCATCGCCTATGCTAAGAAGCTGGTGACCGATTCCAAATACCGCACCGGATGCGTTGTCGATGGGGACGGGAGACTGATTGGCATGATCTCCCGGAATACCTTCCTTGAGGATATCCACAAACAGGTAATCCTCCTCGATCACAATGAATATGCCCAGGCTGTTGACGGGATTGAGACCGCCGAAATCCTTGAGGTCATCGATCACCACCGCCTCGGGGCCATCAGCACCTTAAAGCCGGTCCGGTTCCAGAACGAGCCGGTGGGATCCACCTCCACCATCATCACCCGGAAGTTCATGGAGACCGGTATCCGGCCCAGCAGACCGGTTGCCGGAATGCTCCTTGCCGGCATCCTTTCAGACACGCTGGTCCTGAAGATGTCGACAACTACCCCCGATGACGAACGGGCAGCCGGGTATCTGGCAGGGATCACCGGCGAGGACCCGGTAACCTTCGGGACCCGGCTGATCCAGACCGGCATGGACCTTGAGCATACCCCGCTTGCTGAGATCCTCTCCCGGGATACAAAGCAGTATTCATTGTTTGGGACCGAGGTGACCATCTCCCAGGTGATGATGGCTTCTGATGACTTTCTTTCAGGGCGGGATGAGGAGATTATCCGGGAGCTCGGGCGTCTCAGGAAAGAGACCGGCGCCGATATCTATCTCGTCCTCTTTACGGATATCATTGCCAGCCGCACCCACCTCTTCGCGACCGGCGACCAGGGCACGCTCTCAGCGCTCGGATACCAGTCGCAGCCGGTACTCCTGGAAGGGGTCATGTCACGGAAAAAGGATTTCCTGCCGTTTTTTGGTCAGAAACTCAGGAACCTGTGAAATTTCAAAAAAAGTCAAACTCCCTTACCGGAAGGTACTCTGCTGGATTCCTTCATCATTCTCCGGACTGCTCATCCTCATCTGCCACGATCCTGAGTTCCCATTCATCCTCATCGAAGGTTATCGTGCCATTCCCCTCGCAGAACGGGCAGGTGACTTTCTCAGGGACATTCACGCAGGCGTCATGCTGCCGGTCGGTATCCTCGTCTACCTGGTCCTCGGTCGGGAGGTGGAAGTACCGTTTGATGTCATGGGAGCTGACCGCCTCACAGATCTGGAACTGCTCGTTGGGGATCTCGCCAGTCCCGTTACAGACCCGGCACTTCAGGATGATCATGGTTCCCGTTCTACATCTCTCGATGACAGCATATAAGCCAATCTAATCATGACAGGAAGTCTTAACCAAAAAAGTTGGGTGATTATTTTTTCCCCTCGCCCTTTGCATGTGCAACAGCCCGGGCGATCCAGATGATGACGATAACTGCAATAATCGTAACAATTACAGCATAGCTCAGCTGGGCGGTAATACTGTCGGCTGTTCCGAATACCTGCTTGAAGATTGCCTGGATTGCACCGTTCCAGGCCAGGGCTGCTACCAGACCGAATGCTACGGTCAGGAGTGCGGCAATCTGGGTAAGTACTTCATCTTTCAATGCCATACGATTTCACCGGTATGAGTGTTCGTAACGGCGAATAATAAATATATCACCCTTTATGGCTTTTTCCTCTCATTTTCTTCCTCCACGATGGCTTATCATCCCGATATTCCGGGTTATTAAACGGGGAAGCACAGGTATTTATGACATGAAAAGTGATAGTTATGGTCAGATCAGGAACTGATGCTGTCCCGGTAGGGTAGTGGATATCCTAGAAGCCTGCGGAGCTTTTGACCCGGGTTCGAATCCCGGCCGGGGCGTCCTATCATAAGGATCGCCATTCTGGTCTCTGTTTTCATTCAACCAGACAAAATTCCACCATGTTATCGGGTGCAGGACCACTGTTTTAGGAAATATATAAATAGCACAAAAATCTTTGCTATATTGAGGTAATCAAGGTGGCAGATTTACCTATTGCTGCAGTTGTAAGAATTGCAAAGAAGAATGGAGCACAGCGCGTCGGAAGCGATGGCGCAGCTGCTCTCGTGATTAAGGCAGAAGACTATATTGCCCAACTTACCAGAGAGGCAAACAAGCTTGCAATGCATGCGGGACGAAAGACCCTCAAGGAAGAGGATATTTATCTCGCAGTGAAGCCGCTCTGAATTTGACGTTCAGATCTCTACCAGATGGCGGGCATCCGGCAACGGAATAGGGGACTCTCCGGAGCCCTCAATCTTTTCTCACCCTTTCCATCTCAAGGGAACTCTCAATCAGAGACTGCCCATTCCGGATTTTCCTTCAGAAACTGTTGCTCCTTCTCTTCCAGTTCTGCTGCCGAGTATCTGGCAGGCATGCAGATGCAGCGCTGCTCAATGAATTTTCCCTCCTTGAAGCAGCCGAAACTCTGCGAACGGGCGCATGCCCCGTATTCACCGGTATCAAAATTATGGAACACCAGCTCTTTTCCCTCTCGTTCGGCAATCTCCTTTCCCTCTTGCCATGATCTTGCAGTCGTCACGAATCGTACCTCCCATCTCTCTTTTCAGGTATTCAGATAAACTCCTTACCCTGATGTCATTTTCCCCCGCTTGAGATAGTGATTTTTTTATAATGGTCACGCAACGATTATCAAGGTAAAGGGTTACCGGATTCCGGTGTCAATCGAAATATTGAGGGTAAGCGTCTTTCCGGACCTGATAGCCATAATGGCCGGGACATCAGCACTTCTGTCTCTGCCGGTATAGTTGATATCAACGACATAACTTCCTGGGTTCAATTCGGTCCGGTAGTAACCCTTCCCACTGATAGACACAGTTTTTACCAGTGTCTTTCCATCGTCACGGAATACGAGTATCTTCCGTGTCTCATATGCCTCGGGAGGCGTTATGCAAGGCTGATCAGGACGTTCCACCGGGCAAATCGGTCCGATAGAGACGTTTCCTTCCAGAATACCCGGTGGTGCATCCTGCGATGAAATACATCCTGAGACTGATATCAGGATGAGGATCAGGAGAATGAAGCAAGGGATGGAGTTTTTCATGAAGGTCCACATCAGGGATGTAACTGCTCAGGGTGATTCAGCTCACCAGCTCTATCAACATTTCTCCGGAGAAATGTGAGGTAAGGGGACAAGGAAGGGTTCAATCGGGATATGCAGGGACATCACGATGAACCCCCGTTTGGCTCACCCGCCAGTTCCTTCCAGAAATTCTTCCCAGCTCAGGTCGGACCAGCTCAGTATCCGTATCGAAGGTATCGGCGGTATCGGAGCAACCGGGAGAACCCTGGATTTGCTGGGAATCCGGGGTATGGGAGTAAACTGAGTCATCGGCTTCGGGGGACCCATGGTTGCTCCACCGACGAAGGCTACAGCCCTCCCATTTTTATGATATACGTACCCGTGAAGAAAATAGCCCAGATGTTTTGAATCTTTCGAAAATACCCCTTTATCCCTGATAAATCCCCTCAGGTGAAGAGCCGGATCATACAGAAAGCCATCTTTTAACCAGCCGACAACCTGTCCCCGTTTATCAAAAACCGGGCCCATCTCGCATATCTTATCAGACGCCCCTGCATATCAAGAGATCCTGTCCGGGAAAGCGAGATCTGGATATCCACAAAATTCGAGGTTCAGGTCTTCATGGAAAAAAATCAGTTTCCTTCAATGGTCTCGATCCGGAAGATCTCTTCAAGATCCTGGGCTGGCATGGTCATGCCACCTATCTGAAACGGTATGGCCTCGGAATTGCTGCCACCGTTCCGGGAATAAGAGGTGAAATATTGCAGGGGCCTGGTATAAATTTTGATCAGGTCATCGTTCTGAGGACCTCCTATCCGGGCAGTCAGGTCTTCAATGTCATCGATCTCAAATCCCGGTTCCCCCAACCAGATTTTCCTCTGCAGCGCCTTCATGATGAAGGTGGAAAATGATTGCAGCAGAGTGGATAGTCTCGGTAAAAAACCCCTCCTGTCTTTTGCTGTACCGTTCCAGGATTCTCGAGAATTCATCCGGATCCTTGCCCTCTCATTCCAGCCACGCAGGGATAATAATCCCTCCGAAGGTGATTCACTTCACATTGCATGTGCTGAGGGCCAAAAAAATAATTTTTATGAATAATTTTTATCTGTCAGATTACTCTTCTTTGGATAAAATTACTCATGGTTCAGAGATGACGCCACCTGCCTCACGGATGGTATGCTCAATTATTTGCTTTAAATCTGGATCGGAGAGGGCATGATCGAGCATGGGATACTTCGTCACAAGAACGATGGGTTTGAAGATGGCGAGGGGTGGCTTTCCATCCCGTGAAGGGGATGCACCGGGCTCAATAACCCCGGTTGTCCCGTCCTGCCAGACTGCAAGGTTCCCGTATCCCTGGGCATTCCAGATTTTTTCGATGATATCCTGTGTGGAAAGCATGGGTCCTCGTGAAAAGAATACACCGGGAGAACATCAAGATAGCTGAAACGGCAGGAAGACGGGATAATCCCCTCCTCTCTGGACTAAAAGATACAACCAGTTAATCTTTCGTTCTCTCCTGGATCAGGGCTGTTTCAGGAAGCTGTCTGCATGAATCCGGAACCGATGACATGACAGCACTACCGGAGACCGGATGTCAATTGCGTCCTTTCCGCACAATACCGGAGTTCTCCTGGAAAGTGACCCGGGAAAACTATGCCCATTTTGGCCCTGGACCCGCAGTGGAGCATTTTTTACCTGTCCCGGAGTATATCTCCCTGTGATGCGAACCAACCGCCACCAGTACTTCCTTGATCTCGCTCTCCGGTGTGCACACCAGGGCACCTGCCTCCGCAGGAATTTTGGGGCTATCATCGTCGATGAATACAACACCATCGTCTCCACGGGATATACCGGTGCCCCCCGGAAACAGGTGGACTGCACCGAACTGGGACGATGCTGGAGGAGGGATCACAGTATACCTTCCGGGTCAAACTATGAGAAATGCCGGAGTGTCCATGCCGAGATGAACGCGCTCCTCCAGGCAGGAAAGCTGGCACGGGGATGTACGCTGTATCTGGCAGGATTCGAAGTCGATACCGATGAACTGACACAGATCTGGCCCTGTTTCCTCTGTTCAAAGATGATCGTGAATACCGGTATCCGGAATATCATCATGAGGACCGGTCCGGCAACCTACGAGGAGCTGGATCCGGTCGTCCTGTACCAGAAGCGGAGCAGGGAAGCCCTGGGTGAATGAGCAGAGGATCACCGGATTGCAGGGGATCGCCGCGATGGCGAATGACATTTCTTGCCCTCTTTTGTGCAGCCAGCATTCTCATTGCTGCACTGATCGGTTATGCCGCCTGGGAAGCAGGAACCTTCAGGATAACGGCCCTTGTTGACCGTGATGCACCGGAAGGACTGGTCTTCATCTCGGATCCCCATGTGAGACCTGAGAATATCCGCCATACCAGGGCAGCAATTGAGGAAATTAACCGGCTGAAACCATCCATCGTTCTGGTGGGCGGCGACTTTGGATACGGGGGTCTTGAGGATCCATCCATCGTTTCACTCTGGGGGGAGATTGATGCTCCCGTCTATGCTGTTCTCGGGAATCATGATTACCTGACCGGCATCAGGGGGTCGGGGGTGACCGGGCGGGTTGCCTGGGCACTCGAATCAATCCTCCGGTCCCGGGGGAAAGATACGACACCGTTTTATCCCGGGCATCCTGATCTTGTTCAGGCAGACACAATCGAACGGATCCTCGAGCAGAATGGTGTCACGGTCCTCCGGAATGAGGCAGTTGAACTTTCCCTGAACGGGACGAGAACGATTATCGTCGGTAGTGATGATGTCTGGGCAGGGAGGGCGGATCCTCCCGGAATACCGGACACCGACGCCTACATCATCTACCTGGTTCATGAGCCTCTGGTCCGGGAGGAGTGGACTGCGGATCTGGTCCTTTCCGGCCACACCCACGGCGGACAGGTCTCCCACCCGCTCCTCTCTCTCCTTGACCGGCTGGATGTGGCTGACATCCGCGGGCTCTCCTGGAACGGTGAAGTGCCGCTCTACACCAGCAGGGGTATCGGGACCTCTGCCTTCCGGCATGACTACCGGTTCTTAACTCCGCCGGAAATTGTGGTTATCAACCCATCAGGCGGCATCAGGCCGGGGTGGACGATCGTCCCATTGAATTCGCGGTGAGCCTGATGAACTGCTGTTTGTCGAGACCTTCTGGCACTTAAAAGCATTCCATGAACCGGCCCCCTGGAAACCGGAATGCACACCATTGGGGTCCCTGCAGCAGGCACCCTTTAGTAGCATGGAGATAATTCTGTACTCAGACTGATGTCCCGCCACGGGGTCTCTCCCCGAATCGGGTGCACGGAATCGAGGTGAGGAGTACGTTTGCCATACGTTTTTACCGGATTTATGACATGGGAAATGAGATCGATCTCAACCGGCTCGGGGAAGCACTCGGTTCCGTCCATGCCACGACCCGCAGTACGTTCACCCGGGTCAAGTCAAAATCGATATCCATGGACGCTCCGCCCCTCCTGGTCAGGCTCCCGCAGGCACAGGTGACCGTGGAGGGCCGTGAGGTCAGCCTCTCTGTCAATGCACGGATTTATGATATCGGGGCTGTCAGTATCTGCTTCATCCTTGAGGATCTCCAGGCGCCGGCAGCATCCCTCAGGGAAGCAGCTATCCGCTTTGCAGGCCAGAACGGGCTTGAACAGCAGTTTGCCCTGACTCTTGCCCAGATTCATGAGATCCTCCGCCCGGAACTGGGCGTTCTCCCCATCGATCCGATGATCTTTGAGGACTATACCATCTTTATCGCGGACCGGAACGACCCGGCGCTTGACCCGGTGGTGATTCTCCTTGGCGAGGAGCGGCAATATTCGGTCCAGACGAGGGAAGAGATCCTGAAGAACTCCCTCTCCTATGGGACTGAGGACCTCACCATCCTTGCATGGGATACCGCCCTGCTCATCAGCGATGAGCCACCCGGGGACATCATCGAGCTCATCGAATTTGCCAATGTCCAGGCCCTGGAGTTGCGGTACTATGATCAGGCCCTCACCCGGCAGATGGAGCGGATGTATGATGACATCGAGACTGCCGACAGGAAGTCCCGGTACCGCCGCCTGCGGCAGTACCATGAGATCATGTCCCGCCTGATGGAAACCCAGGCAGAGATTTC
>Ga0209254_10002546_pt1 | contig 16600 bp, 10 predicted proteins | sample FrelakmetDIP11DI_FD_187148 | JGI IMG/M metagenome (GOLD analysis project Ga0209254, IMG submission 187148) | Freshwater lake sediment microbial communities from the University of Notre Dame, USA, for methane emissions studies - DIP11 DI (SPAdes)... | ecosystem: Environmental > Aquatic >... | reverse complement strand
CACCGGGGGGCGCACCGGCGGCAGCGGTTCGCCCGCCGGCGCCGCAGAAAATCGTCGCCCTGCGCATCACTGCACCTGCGGCGACGCCCTTCGATGGACGGGCGCTGCGGGAGGCCGTCTTGGCAGAGCGCCTCGAGTTCGGTCGGTACCAGGTGTTCCACCGGCTGCACGCCGACGGCGAGCCGGTGTTCAGCCTCGCAAGCCTCAAGGAGCCGGGCACGTTCGACCCGGCGACGATGGACGGGGCCAGCTATCGAGGCGTGGCCATGTTTGCAATACTGCCTGGGCCGCTGCCTGCCGCGCAGGCATTCGACGTGCTGGTCGAGGCGGCCGGCGCGCTCGCGGGCCGGCTCGGCGGGCTGCTGCAGGATGAGCGGGGAGCGGCCCTCAGCATGGCCCGGCTCGAGCAGCTTCGCGCCGAACTCGTGGCATTCGAGCGTGCGCGCTCGCCGGCCGCCGGCCACTGACCGGAAGGCGCCCGATGGCGGATCGTGAGTTCTTGGCACGCGCAGCCGAACTGCGCGAGCAGGTCCGCCGTCACGACTACCGCTACTACGTGCTCGACGATCCGGAGATATCCGACGCGCGCTACGACGCGCTGCTGCAGGAACTGCGCGCCATCGAGGCGGCTCACCCGGAACTTTGCGATGCGGATTCGCCGACCCAGCGGGTCGCCGGCGCTCCTTCAGCCGAGTTCGGCGAGGTTGTGCACGCCGTGCCCATGCTGTCGCTCGACAATGCCTTCCTCGAGCAGGACGTGATCGACTTCGACCGCCGGGTGCGCGAGCGGCTCGACGTGGAGTCCGTGGAGTACTGCGCCGAGCCCAAGATCGACGGGCTTGCGATCAGCCTGCGCTACGAGCTCGGCCGGCTCGTGCTGGCAGCGACGCGCGGCGACGGCTCGCGCGGCGAGGACGTCACCGCCAACGTCCGTACGATCCGCTCCGTGCCCCTTGCGCTGCGCGGCGCGGCGCCGCGGCTCCTCGAGGTGCGCGGCGAGGTGTACATGACGCAGCGCTCGTTCGAGGCGCTCAACCGTCGTGCCTCGGAGCGGGGCGAGAAGACCTTCGTGAATCCTCGCAACGCCGCCGCCGGCAGCCTGCGGCAGCTCGATCCGAACGTGACCGCCGACCGCGGGCTCGATGCCTGCCTCTATGGCGTGGGCGCCAGCGACGGCTGGCGGATGCCGCAGCGCCAGGCGGAGGTGCTCGCCGCGCTGCGCGGATTCGGCTTGCGGACCTGTCCGGAGAACGCGGTCGTCAAGTCGGTCGAGGGCTGCATCGAGTATTACGCGAACATGCAGCGACGGCGCCCGGCGCTCGGCTACGACATCGACGGCGTGGTCTACAAGGTGGACCGACTCGACTGGCAGCGCGATCTCGGCTTCGTCGCGCGTGCGCCCCGCTGGGCGGTGGCGCACAAGTTCCCGGCGCAGGAGGAAACCACGGTCGTCCGTGACGTGGAATTCCAGGTTGGCCGCACCGGGGCGCTCACGCCGGTCGCGCGACTTGAGCCGGTGTTCGTGGGCGGCGTGACGGTGAGCAACGTCACGCTGCACAACATGGACGAACTGGCGCGCAAGGACGTTCGCATCGGCGACACGGTGATCGTGCGCCGGGCCGGCGACGTGATCCCCGAGGTCGTACGGGTGATCGCCGACCTGCGTCCGCCGGACGCACGCGTCGTCGCGCTGCCCGCGCGTTGCCCGGTGTGCGGCTCCCATGTGACACGTGCCGAGGGCGAGGCGGTGGCGCGCTGCTCCGGTGGCCTCGTCTGCAGCGCGCAGCGCCGCGAGGCGCTGCGGCACTTCGCCTCGCGACGCGCCATGGACATCGAGGGGCTCGGCGACAAGCTGGTCGAGCAGCTGGTGGCGACCGGGCGGGTCGAGACGCCCGCCGACCTCTACACGCTCACGGTGGACGAACTCGCCGGGCTCGATCGCATGGGTCCCCGGTCCGCGGCGAACCTCGTCGCTGCCCTCGGACGCAGTCGCCAGACGACGTTGCCGCGCTTCCTGTTCGCGCTCGGCATCCGCGACGTCGGCGAGGCCACGGCACTCGCCCTCGCCACGCACTTCGGGAGCATCGAGGCGCTCGAGTCCGCCTCGGCCGAGGAGATCGAGGCAGTCCGCGACGTCGGCCCGGTGGTGGCTGCCCACGTGCGCGACTTCTTCGAGGAGGAGCGTAACCGCGAGGTGATCGCCGCGCTGCGCCGCCACGGGGTCACCTGGCCGGATGCGCAGCCACGCCGTGCCACCGCGGACGGAGCGCTGGCGGGGGAAACGGTGGTGATCACCGGGACGCTCGCCACCCTGACGCGAGACGAGGCTCGTGATGCGGCACGCGCGGCCGGCGCCACGGTCACCGACTCGGTCTCGCGCAAGACGACCCTGCTGGTGGTCGGCGCCGAAGCGGGCTCGAAGCTGCGCAAGGCCGAGGAACTCGGCGTGCTGGTCGTGGATGAGGACGAGTTCCGCCGCAGGCTTGGCGTCGAGCCTGCGCGATGACGGCCGGGTCGCAGCGCGGGCGCTTGCACTGCGCCGGCAGCGCGCGTGTAGACTCGCGGCCGTGAATCGTCCGACCTGACCCCGCATGCTCCGCTACGCGCTCGGCAGGCTCCTCGCCGTCGTCCCGACCTTCCTGCTGATCGTCACCGCGGCGTTCTTCCTGATGCGCGCCGCACCGGGCGGGCCCTTCGACGACGAGCAGACCCTGCCGCCGGAGATCGAGGCCAACCTTCAGGCGGCCTACGGCCTCGACCAGCCTTTGCACGTGCAGTTCGGACGTTACCTCGCCGGACTCGCGCGCGGCGACCTCGGCCCCTCGTTCCGGATGAAGGATTTCACGGTTGCGGAACTGATCGGTCGCGGCCTGCCCGTCACGCTCGCCGTCGGCGGCGCGGCGCTCGTGCTGGCGCTCGCGCTCGGCGTGCCGCTCGGGCTCGTGGCGGGCCTGCGCCAGAACGGCTGGGCCGATCACGCGGTCATGGCGGTCGCGCTTGCCGGGATCGCGATCCCGAGCTTCGTCGTGGCGCCGGTCCTCGCGCTGCTGTTCGGCCTGCGCCTGGGGTGGCTGCCGGTCGCGGGCTGGGAGTCGGGCAGCCTGCGCCACCTCGTGTTGCCGGTGGTGACGCTCGCGCTGCCGGTCGTCGCCTACGTCGCCCGACTGACGCGCGGCAGTCTTCTCGAAGTGCTGCAGTCCGCCTACATCCGCACCGCGCGGGCGAAGGGCCTCGCGAGCGGCGTCGTGCTGCGGCGTCACGCGCTCAAGCCGACGCTGTTGCCGGTGGTGAGCTTCCTCGGCCCGGCCGCCGCCGGTCTGCTTACCGGATCGCTGGTGGTGGAGCAGGTGTTCGGCCTGCCCGGTGTCGGACGCTACTTCGTCCAGGGCGCGGTGAACCGCGACTACACGCTCGTCATGGGCATGGTGATCTTCTACGCGACCCTGATCCTGCTGCTCAACCTGCTCGTGGATCTGCTGTATGGCTGGCTCGATCCGCGCATCCACCATGACTGAAGGTGCCCTGTGGGGCGACGCCCGGCGGCGTCTTCGAGGCAACCGGGCCGCGATCGCAGCCGCCGCGTTCATTGCCGTGCTGGTGCTGGCCGCGCTGCTCGGGCCGCTCGCGAGCCCCTACGCCGTGGACCACGTGGACTGGACGCTGAGCCCGCTGGCCTCGCCGCCGTCGCTCTCGAACGGGCACTGGTTCGGCACCGACAGCAACGGCCGCGACCTGTTCGTGCGCGTGTGGACGGGCACGCAGGTGTCACTGCTGGTGGCCCTGCTGGCTACCGCGGTGAGCGTCGTGATCGGCGTGGCCTGGGGTGCGACCGCAGGCTATCTCGGCGGGCGTGTGGACGGCTGGATGATGCGTGTCGTGGACGTGCTCTACGCGCTGCCCTACATGTTCTTCGTCATCATCCTCACGGTCGTCTTCGGGCGCAGCCTGTGGCTCATCTTCCTCGCCATCGGCGCGGTCGGCTGGCTCACCATGGCGCGCATCGTGCGCGGCCAGGCGCTCGCGCTGAGACAGCGCGAGTTCGTGCTGGCCGCCGTGGCACTGGGATTGCCGGCCCGCCGGATCATCGCGCGCCACGTCGTGCCGAACGTGCTCGGCACGGTGATCGTGTACGCCACGCTCACGGTGCCGCAGGTGATCCTGTTCGAGAGCTTCCTGAGCTTCCTCGGCCTCGGCGTGCAGGAGCCGCTCACCAGCCTCGGCCGGCTGGTGGCGGAGGGCGCGCTCGAGATGGAAACCGCTCCCTGGCAACTGCTGGTGCCCGCCTCCGTGCTCGCACTGCTGCTGCTCGCGCTTAATTTCCTGGGCGACGGCCTGCGCGACGCGCTCGATCCGAGGCTGGGCTGAATGGGCTCCGACGCTTTGTTCGACGTCCGCGACCTCGGCGTGCAGTTCACGACGCCGCGCGGGCGGGTGAGCGCCGTGCGCGAGGCCTCGCTCGAGGTCCGCCGCGGCGAGTGCCTGGCGGTCGTGGGAGAATCGGGCTCCGGCAAGAGCCAGCTTTTCCTCGGTTGCCTGGGGCTGCTCGCGGCGGGTGGTGTGGTGCAGGGCTCGGCGCGCTTCGACGGGCAGGAACTCCTGGGGCCCGACGCGGCACCGCGCCGTGCCGCGCTCGGCACGCGGCTCGCCATGGTCTTCCAGGACCCGATGAACGCACTGACGCCCCATCTCACGATCGGCCGGCAGCTCGTCGAAGTCGTGCTGGACCGCGGCCTGCTGGACGCGGCGGGTGCCCGGGCGCGCAGCCTCGAGGTGCTGCAGTCGGTCGGCATGCCCGAGCCCGAGGCGCGACTGCGCCAGTACCCGCACGAGCTGTCGGGCGGCCAGCGCCAGCGCGCCGCGATTGCCATGGCGCTCATGACGCGCCCGGACTTGCTGGTGGCGGACGAGCCGACCACGGCGCTCGATGTCACCGTGCAGGCGCAGGTGATCGACGTGCTGCGCGCGGCCCGTGACCGCGGACTCGCCGTGGTGCTGATCACGCACGACATGGGCGTGGTGGCAGGCATCGCCGACCGCGTCGCAGTCATGTACGCGGGACGCATCGTCGAGATGGCGCCCGCCCGCGAACTGTTCGCCGCGGCTGCGCACCCGTACACGGCGGCACTGCTCGCCTCGGTGCCCCGGCTCGACACGCCGCTCGCAGGCCGCCTCATCGGCATCGAGGGCCAGCCGCCCGCGCCGGGTGACGAGCCGGACGGCTGCGCCTTCGCGCCGCGCTGCGCGTCCGTGCTCGAACGGTGCCACCGCAGCCGGCCGCCGCTCGAGTCGCACGAGAATCGCAGCGTGGCCTGCCACGCGGCGGGAGCGGTGCGGTGACCGAGACGCTGCTGCGCGTGCGGAACCTGACCGTGCGCTTTCCCATGCCTCGGGCGCGACTCGTCGGCCCGCGCCCGTGGCTCACGGCCGTGAACGGCGTGGATCTCGAGATCGAGGCGGGACGCGCCGTCGGCCTGGTCGGCGAGTCGGGCTGCGGCAAATCCACGCTGGCGCTCGCCATCCTCGCGCTGGTCGCGCCGCAGGCCGGCACGATCGAGTGGCGCGGGCAACCGGTGCGTCACGACGACGCGACGGGCCTGCGCCGCATGCGCCGCGAGCTGCAGGTCGTGTTCCAGGATCCCGTCGGCAGCCTCGATCCGCGCATGAGCGTCGGCGAGAGCGTTGCGGAGGCCCTCGAGGCGCTCGAGGGTCCGCAGGCGGCTGCGGCGTCCCGAGCGCGCGTCGGCTCGATGCTCGCGGAGGTCGGTCTCGATCCCGCGCTCCATACACGCTACCCGCACGAGCTGAGCGGTGGGCAGTGCCAGCGGGCCGCGATCGCGCGCGCCCTCGTCGGGCGACCCAGACTTCTGGTCTGCGACGAGGCGGTGAGCGCGCTCGACGTGTCGGTGCAGGCGCAGATCGTCAACCTGCTCGCGGACCTGCGCCGCCGCCACGGACTGGCACTGCTCTTCATCAGCCACAACCTCGCGGTGGTCCGTCACCTGTGCGACGAGGTCGCGGTGCTGTATCGCGGTCGCGTGGTGGAACGGGCCCCGGCCGCGGCGATCTTCGGCGGCCCGCGCCATCCATACACGCGGGCGCTCCTGGCCGCAGTGCCGGACCCCGATCCGGCCGCGCACGCCCGTGCCAGGGTCCCGGAACTGCGCGCGGCGGCCGCGGCGGAGTCCGTTGCGGTCGTCGGTTGCGCCTACCGGCCGCGTTGTCCGCTTGCGGACGACGCGTGCCGCATGCAGGCGCCGCGGCTCGAGGACGCCGGGGACGGGCACCTCGCGGCGTGCCACCACGGACGGGTTCGCCCGCCGGCGAGCTGACCTCGACGAGCGGGATGGGCGTGCCGCTCGCACCCGCGGCGGCCCGAGCCAGGGACAACGCACCGGCATACGTCTTTGCCGGTCTTGTCGCGCGCGGCGCTCCTGTGATTACCTTTGCGCCAATTCTGCATACGACAGGGGCTGCACGGCCATGACCGCCGACCTGGGGCTGCTGATCCTCACCGCCGCTTCGATCGGATTCATCCACACGCTGCTGGGGCCCGACCACTACGTGCCCTTCGTCGCCATGGGTGCGGCAGGCCGCTGGAGCGCGCGCAAGACCCTCTGGATCACGAGCCTGTGCGGGATCGGGCACGTGCTCGGCTCGGTCGCGATCGGCGTCGTGGGGATCGGGATCGGCGTGTCGCTGCACAAGCTCGAGTGGCTCGAGGGCGTGCGGGGCGATACCGCCGCGTGGCTGCTGACCGGCTTCGGACTCGCCTACCTCGCCTGGGGCCTCAAGAAGGCCTGGCGGGCGCGGCCGCACAGCCACGAGCACGTGCACGGCGACGGTATGTTCCACGAGCATAGGCACGGCCACGAGGGGCCTCACCTGCACCCGCACGTGCCGCTGCGTCCGCATGCGCACCCGCACCCGCCGGTGGATGCGGGCCAAGCCCGCAGTATCACGCCGTGGGCGCTGTTCGTGATCTTCGTGCTCGGCCCGTGCGAGCCGCTCATCCCGGTGCTGATGTACCCCGCCTCGCAGCACAGCGTGTGGGGTACGGTCGCGGTGGTGCTCGCCTTCGGCGCCGCGACGATCGCCACGATGCTGGCAGTCGTTTATTTCGCGATCCGCGGTCTCAAGCGCCTGCCACTCGACACCGCGGAGCGGTACTCGCACGCGCTGGCCGGCGCCGCGCTCAGTCTCTGCGGCCTGGGGATCGTGTTCCTGGGACTCTAGGGGCAGGCGCATGGCCGGACCGTTGCAGGGCATCGTTGTGCTGGACCTGAGCCGTATCCTGGCGGGCCCGTGGGCCACGCAGGTGCTCGCGGACTTCGGCGCCGAGGTACTCAAGGTCGAGCATCCGCACGGCGGCGACGACACGCGCCGCTGGGGACCGCCGTACCTGCGCGATGCCGAAGGCCGCGAGACCGGCGAGTCGGCTTACTACCTTGCAGCCAATCGCGGCAAGCGATCGCTCGCCATCGATTTCAGCCAGCCCGACGGCCAGGCCCTCGTGCGGCAGCTCGCGGTGCGCGCCGACGTGTTCGTCGAGAACTTCAAGGTCGGTGGCCTCGGCCGCTACGGGCTCGCCTATCCGGATCTCGTGACGGACAACCCGCGGCTCGTGTACCTGTCGATTTCCGCGTTCGGACAGGACGGCCCCGACGCCGCAAAGCCCGGCTACGACGCCATGATCCAGGGCATGGGCGGACTGATGAGCCTCACCGGCGCGCCGGACGGCGAGCCGGGCGCGGGACCGCAGAAGGTGGGCGTGGCGGTGGCCGACCTGATGTGCGGCATGTATGCCGTGTCGGCCATGCTCGCGGCGCTGTACGAGCGTGAGCGCTCGGGGCAGGGGCAGTACATCGACCTGTCGCTGCTCGACACGCAGGTGGCGTGGCTCGCCAACCAGAACTTGAACTACCTCGTCACCGGCCGGGCGCCGCAGCGCCGGGGCACGGCTCATCCGAACATCGTGCCGTACCAGGCGTTCGCCACGGCGGACGGCCACCTGATGCTCGCGGTGGGCAACGACGCGCAGTTCGCGCGTTTCTGTGCCGCCGCCGGCGTCCCGCAGCTCGCCGTCGACCCGCGCTACGCGACCAATGCGGATCGCGTGGCGCGGCGCAACGAGCTCGTCGAGGCGGTGGCCGGGCTGCTGCGAGCGCGATCCACGCAGAATTGGCTCGACGTGCTCGGCGCCGCCCAGGTGCCCTGCGGCCCCATCAACGATCTCGCACAGGTGTTCGACGAGCCGCAGGTGCGCCATCGCGGTTTGCGTCTCGACCTGCCGCATCCGCTCGCCGGCACGGCCCCGGGCGTGCGCAACCCCGTGCGTTACTCCCGCTCGGCGCTCGAGTACGGGCGCGCGCCGCCGCCGCTCGGGGCCGATACCGTCGCCGAGCTGCAGTCGCGGCTCGGACTGGACGCGGCGGTGCTCGCGAGCCTCGTGGCCCGCGGCGTGATCGCGTGAAACGCGTCCTGTGCAGGCCCGGGCGGGCAGTCCATAATTTGGCCGGTCAAGACTGCCGAGTTCCCTCATGCCGACCCGCACCATCCGTTCGAGCCCCGGCCTCGCCAACGTCCGCTACGAGATCCGCGGCAAGCTCGCCCGGCGCGCCCAGGAAATGGAGCGCATGGGCTACGAAATCACGTCGCTCAACATCGGCAATCCGGGCGCCTTCGGCTTCCGCACGCCGGAGACCATGCGCCTCGCGATGATCGAGAACCTGCGCTCGGCGGAGGGCTACTGCCATCAGAAGGGCATCTTTCCGGCGCGCGAAGCCGTCGTGATGCAGCAGCAGGAGCGCGGCGTGCGCGGCGTCACGGCCGACGATGTCTTCATCGGCAACGGCGTCAGCGAGCTCATCGACCTCACGCTGCGCGCGCTGCTCGCGGCGGACGAGGAAGTGCTTGTCCCGAGCCCCGACTACCCGCTGTGGACCGCGGCGGTGAACCTGAACCGCGGCCGGGCGGTGCACTATCCGTGCCGCCCCGAACGCGGCTTCGTGCCCGACCCGGAGGAGATCGAATCGCTGATCACCAAGCGCACCCGCGCCATCGTCGTGATCAACCCGAACAACCCCACCGGCGCCGTCTATCCGCGCGCCGTGCTCGAGGCCATCGCGCGCATCGCCGAGAAGTATCACCTGGTGGTGCTGGCCGACGAGATCTACGACCAGATGACCTACGACGGCGCCGAGTTCGTGCCGATGGCGACCCTTGTGAACCAGACGCTCTGCGGCACGCTGAGCGGGTTGTCCAAGGTGTATCGTGCCTGCGGCTACCGCGTCGGCTGGGCGTCGTTCTCGGGCGACGTCGAGCACGCGCGCGAGTACCTCTCGGCGCTGGAGCTGCTCTCGTCGCTGCGACTGTGCAGCAACGTGCCGGGGCAGTGGGCCGTGCAGACCGCGCTCGGCGGCTACCAGAGCATCCGCGAGCTCATGACGCCCGGCGGACGCCTGTACGAGTCGCGCAAGGCGATCCTCGAGGCGGTGAAGCGCAGCCGCTACCTGCACCTCACGCCGCCGATGGGCGCGATGTACGCGTTCGTCGGCGTGCAGACCGACGTGCTGCCCGAATTCGACGACCAGCAGTTCGCGCTCGACCTGCTCGAGCACAAGCACGTGCTGGTGGCGCCGGGATCGAGCTTCAACGTTCCCTACCGAAACCACTTCCGCATCACCAACCTCCCCGAGCCGCAGCGCATCGCCGAGGTCTTCGGGCGCATCGAGGAACTGCTCGGCAACTACGCGGCCGGTGACCAGCCGGCGTCGCGGCCGAACCCGGCCCTGCGGGTGGTGGACGCTGTCGGCGTCAGCTGATTCGGGCGCGCCGCCGTCCGACCCGGCCTGCGGTGATCCGCTCATCGTCACCCCGACCCGTGTCATCCTGACACGGGTCACGACGACGCGTCGCCTCGCGCATCACCTGCGTGCGCGCCACGACGCCGACAGCCTCGCCCGCGGCCTCGAGGTCTGGGACACGCCGGACATCGTCACCTGGGACGAGCTGATCGAGCGCATGTTCGCGCTCGACCGCCAGGCCGGGCGGCTGGCCGGTCGCTGGCTGCCCGCCCCGGCGTCCCAGTTGCTGTGGGCGCGCATCGTTCGCGACGACCCGCAGCGCAGCCCGCTGGTCTCGGCCGCGGGCGTGGCGCGCGCGGCGTTCCAGTCGTGGCGGCACCTGCACGACTACGGCCTGCCCATCGAGGCACTGGACGACGGGGATTCACAGGAAACGGTTGCCTTCGCCCGCTGGTGCCGGCAGTACCGGCAGGCGCTGGCCGAGCGCGGATGGGTCGACGGCCCGCAGGCGCAGTCGCTGGTGCACGCCGTCGCGGTCGCGCCCGGCCTCGAGTTCGTCGGGTTCGACCGCCTGACGCCGCTCCAGGAGGCCCTCCTTGCGCGCTGGGCGGCGACCGGCCTCGAGGTGCGGCACGTCACGTTCAAAGCCCCACGGAGCTCCGCGGAGCACGTGGGTCGCGTGAGTTGCATCGATGCGGCCGCCGAGATCGAGGCCGCCGCACGCTGGGCGGCGGCGCGACTCGACGGCCGGCGCGATCGCCGCATCGCGGTCGTGGTGCCGGATCTCGCCCGGCGCCGCCAGTCGGTGCGGCGGACCTTCGAGCGCGTGCTGGTGCCGGCAACCGGGCTGGCCGGTGGACCCGTCCCGGAATCGCAGGCCTTCGAACTGGCCGCCGCTCGCCCTCTGGCAGAGCAGCCCGCGGTGGGTGCCGCCCTCGACCTGCTCGAGGTATTCGTCCGTCCCACGGAGCTCGTGGCGCTGAGCCGTCTGCTGCGCACTGCCCACGTTGCCGGTGCGGCCGGCGAGGCCGCGGCCCGGTCACGGCTCGATGCGAGGCTCCGCCGGTTCGAAAGTGCGGGTCTCGGGCTGTCGGCCCTGGCGCAGCTCGCCGTCGAGCGCGACTGTCCGGCGCTGGCGCAGCGCCTGGCGGCGGGGCAGGCCGTGGTGTCGAGTTGGTCTGAGAAAGAGTTTCCAAGTAACTGTTCAAAGTACGTTTTCAGCCTGTTGACGGCGGTGGGCTGGCCGGGGCCCGATGCCGACGGCACGGAGTACCAGGCAGAGCAGCGCTGGCGTTCACTGGTCCGCGAGTTCGGAGCCTGCGACGAGTTCACCGGCCGCGTGTCCCGCGCCGAGGCAGTCGGCCTCCTGCGGGAGATGGCCAGCCGGGTCCTGTTCGAGCCGCAGGAACTGCGTGCACCGCTGCTGGTGATCGATCCCGAGACCAGTGCCGGCATGAGCTTCGACGCGCTCTGGGTCTGTGGCCTGGAGTCGACGGCGTGGCCCCCTCCGGCTGCACCGGACCCGTTCCTGCCACGGCAGGCCCAAGTGCGCTACGGGCTGCCGCGCGCGACGGCCAAGCTCGCGGCGCAGCAGAGCCGGCTCGTGTTCGAGCGCCTGCTGGCGAGCGCGCCGGAGGTGATCCTGAGCGTGGCCGAGGTCGAGCGGGACGCGCCGCTGCTGCCCAGTCCGCTGCTCGCGGGGATCCCCGCGATCGACGCGCCCACGGGCTGGCGCGAGCCGCGCGTGGCGGTGGACCAGTATGCGCGCCGTCCGGCGCTCGAGGCACTCACGGATTCGACCTTGCCGCCGGTCCAGGCCGGGGAGGACGCACGCGGCGGGGCACGGCTGCTCGAGCTGCAGGCGGCGTGCCCGTTCCGGGCGCAGGCCGAACTGCGCCTCGGCGCGCGCGCCCTTGACGAACCCGCGGTTGGGGTCGACGCCGCGGATCGCGGGAATCTCTTGCATGCGGCGCTCGCGCACCTGTGGCGTGAGCTCCGCGACCAGGCGACGCTGCGGGCGCTGGACGGCGGTGCGCGCCGGTCCGCCGTGCAGCGTGCGGTCGCCGCGGCCGTGGCGACAGTGCAGGGCTCCGCGGACGAGCTCCTCAAGCACCTGCTCGTGCTGGAGGCGGACTGGCTCGAGGCCCGCGTGCTCGAGATGATCGAGATCGATTGGGGGCGCCCGCCGTTCGTCGTCGCAGCGCTCGAGGAGCCGTGCACGGCGCGCATCGGTGCGCTCACCCTCGAGTTGCGCCCGGATCGCGTGGATCGTCTCGAGGACGACTCGCTGGCCGTGATCGATTACAAGACGGGGGCCAGCGCCGAGGTGAAGTCGTGGCTCGACGAGCGCCCGCGACTGCCGCAGCTGCCGGCCTACGTGCAGGCCCTCGGCACCGACCGCGTCAGCGCGGTGGCGTTCGCACGGGTGCGCAGCGGCGACACCGGCTATGTCGGCGTCGCACGCTCGGAAAAGCGGATCCCCGGGCTCAAGGTGCCGGGCACCCGTGGCGGACCGCGTGGCTACGACAGCTGGGAGCTGCTGCTGGCGGAGTGGCGGCGGCGGCTCGAGGCGCTGGCCGCCGAATACGTCTCGGGCGACGCGCGCCTCGCCCCGGATCCTCCGCGGGCCTGCGAGCACTGCCACCTCGGGGCGCTGTGCCGGATCGCGGAAACGCGGGCCGCGGTGCAGGGCGAGGAGTGGAACGATGAATGAGCTGCGCGCCGCCGACGCACGGGCGCGGGAGCGCGCGCTCGAGGTCGGGCACAGCTTCATCGTCCAGGCGCCCGCCGGCGCGGGCAAGACCGAGCTGCTGGTGCGCCGCTTCCTGGCGCTGCTCGCGACCGTGGAGGAGCCCGAGTCGATCCTCGCGATCACCTTCACGCGCAAGGCTGCCGCCGAGATGCGCGATCGCATCCTGGGCGCACTGCGCGCAGTGCACGCGCCGGACGCGGCGCGCCCGCTGCACGAGCGCACGCTCGATCTCGCGCGGGCGGCACTCGAGGCCGACCGCGCACGCGGCTGGGACTTGCTCGCCCAGCCGGGCCGGCTACGCATCCAGACCATCGATGCGCTGAACCTCGGGCTGGCGCGCCGCCTGCCGCTGCTGTCGGGGCTCGGCGCCGGACTCGGCGTCGAGGAGGACGCACGCGACCTGTACCGGCTGGCGGCGGAGCGCCTGCTCGAGCAACTGCCGCACGGCCTGCCGCGCGATTCGGCGGCGGTGGCGACGCTGCTCGCTCACCTCGACAACCGGGTCGAGCGCTTCGTCCAGCTCGTGATCGAGATGCTGACGCGGCGCGAGGCGTGGCTGCCGGTGCTGCCGGCTGCCGCGGACGAGGCGGAGGACGAGGAGCGCCTGCGGCGACGGCTCGAGCAGGCGCGCGAGCAGCTGGTACGAGGGCACCTCGAGTCGCTCACGCGGGCGTTCCCGGACGAACTGCTGCGCGATGCGGGCGAGCTGGCTCGAAGCGCCGCGCGCCAGCTCGCGACCACCGGGCAGGAGTCCGCCATCCTCGCGTGGCAGCAGCCCGCACTGCCTGGCGAGGCGCTCGCGACCGTGCCGCTCTGGCAAGGCCTCGCGCAGCTGTTGCTCACCGGCGATGGCGCACCGCGCGCCCGATTCGACAGGAACCAGGGCCTGGCGCCCGGGCCGGCCGGTCAGGAACTCAAGCGCCGCGCGGGCCTGCTCGCCGCGGCGCTGGGCGAGCTGCCGGACGCCGTGCAACTGTTGCACGGCGTGCGTGGCCTCCCGCCCGCGCACTACGACGCCGGGGAATGGCGGGTGCTGATGGCCGAGTTCCGGGTGCTGCGACTCGCGGTCGCCGAACTCGAGCTCGTGTTCGCCGAGAAGCACGTGGCCGATTACGCACGCTTCGCGTGGGCGGCCCGGCAGTCGCTCGGCAGTCCGGAGGCGCCCACCGACACCGCGCTCGTGCTCGATGCCGAGCTTCGGCACGTGCTGGTGGACGAGTTCCAGGACACCTCCGAGGCCCAGGTGAAGCTGCTCGAGTCGCTCACCGCCGGCTGGCAGCCCGGTGACGGGCGCACGCTGTTCCTCGTCGGCGACCCGATGCAGTCGATCTACCGCTTCCGCAACGCCGAGGTGGGACTGTTCCTCGACATCCGCGATCACGGCCTCGCGGGTCTCGACCTCGAGCCGCTGACGCTCGCGGTGAACTTCCGCTCGACGGTCCCCGTGGTCGAGTGGGTCAACGCGTGCTTCGCGCAAGTGCTGCCGGCTGCAGACGACGTGCTGCGCGGCGCGGTGAGCTACGCGTCGAGCGTGGCGCGCCCGGATGCCGGGAACGAGGGAGGCGTGCGCGTGCACGCGCTGCTCGGCCGCAGCCGCCTGTACGAGGCGGCGCAGGTGGCAGCCATCGCGCGCGAGCGGCTCGCGGCGGATCCCGAGGCGCGCATCGGCATCCTGGTGCAGGGCCGCAGCCACCTCGTGGAGGTGGTGGCGGAACTCGCCCGCCAGGGCATTGCGTTCCGGGCCACCGACATCGACCCGCTCGGCGGGCGGCCCGCGGTGCTCGACCTGCTGGCGCTGACGCGCGCGCTCGCTCACCTCGCCGACCGCCCGGCCTGGCTCGCGGTGCTGCGCGCGCCATGGTGCGGACTCACGCTCGCTGCCCTGCACGCACTCGTGGGCGACGATCGCGAGGCCACGGTGGTCGAGCTGCTCGGCGATCCGGCGCGCCGGGCCCGGCTCGAAGCTGAGGACCGGGCGCGCCTCGAGCGCACCTGGCTCGTCCTCGAGACGGCTTGCCGCGAGCTGCGAGGCCTCGGCTTGCGCGACACGGTGGAGCGCGCCTGGAACGCCCTCGGCGGGCCGGCCACGCTGGCGTCGGAACGCGAGCTCGACGAGGCCGGGGCCTACCTCGACGCACTCGCCGAATACGAAGCGCGGGAGGGCGGGCCGGCCGACCTGGCGCGGCTCGCACGCGCGCTCGAGTCGCTGTACGCGCCGTCGCGCGAGCGCGCCGACGTGCGCGTCGAGCTGCTCACCGTGCACAAGGCCAAGGGCCTGCAGTACGACACGGTGATCGTGCCCGGGCTCGAGCGGCTGCCGGGCCGCGACACGCAGCGCCTGCTGCAGTGGCTCAAGCTGCCGCTCGCGGGGCGGGACGAACTGGTCGTCGCTCCCGTCGCGCGCGTCGGCGCAGACGCCAATCCGCTCTATGCGTGGGTGGAGGGACTGGAGCGCGAGAAGCTGCTGCAGGAGCGCCGTCGCCTGCTCTACGTCGCCGCGACCCGCGCCGAGCGCTGGCTGCACCTGTTCGGAAGCGTGCAGGTGCAGGACGCGGACGATCCGCCCACGGTGCGCCGCCCCGCCGCGAACGCGGCCCTCGGCCTGCTGTGGCCCGCGGTGGGACATGAATTCGCAGCGAGGCTCGCGACGGTCGGCCCCGGCAGCGGCGAGGACGCGCCGGAGCGCACACGCGACCCGCCGCTGCGCCGGCTGCCTCCCGACTGGCAGGCCGCCGACCTCCCGGATGCGCCGCAGCTCGAGTCGCAGCTCCTGCCGCGGGCCGCGGCCGAGCCAGCGGTGGAATTCGACTGGGCCACCGAGACCGCACGCCACGTGGGCACGGTGGTGCACCGCGAGTTGCAGCACATGGCGCGCGACGGCCTGCGACCGGGCGACGGGGACGATCCGCAACGGCGCCGCCGCTGGCAGGACGAGCTGGCCGAGCTCGGCGTTCCCACGGCGCTGCGCGCGGCCGCGGTGGAGCGGGTCGGAAACGCCGTCGTGCGGACGCTGGCCGATGCGCGCGGGCAGTGGCTGCTCGATGCCCGCCACCGCAACGCGGCGACGGAGCTCGCGCTCACCGGTCGCATGGGCCGCGAGGTCGTGCGCGTCGTCATCGACCGCAGCTTCGTGGACGCAGAGGGTGTGCGCTGGATCGTGGACTACAAGACCAGCCGCCACGAGGGTGCGGGCCTCGTCGCATTCCTCGACAGCGAGCAGGAGCGCTATCGGCCGCAGCTCGAGCGCTACGCGTCCCTCATGCGCAGGCGCGGCCCGGAGCCGGTCCGGCTCGGGCTTTACTTTCCGCTGCTGTCGGCCTGGCGGGAGTGGCCGGCCGACGGCTAGAGCGTGCCGCTCACGCTGACCGGACGGCGGCCGTCCGCATCGGCCGGTCCGAGCAGCTCGAGGGAGCGCAGCAGCGCGGGCGGCGTCGCACCGCGCGGCGCGAGCGTGCCCTCGAGCAGAAAGCTGCGGTCCTCGCCCAGCGTGAATCGTCCGTCGAACGAGAACGGGCCTTCCTTGTCGGTGACCCGCGCCGTCAGCGCGTCGGTCTGGTCGGTGAGCGGCGCGTCGGGCGCCGCCGGATCCGGAATCACGACGTGATAGCTGCCGATCGAGGTGTTGCGCGGCTGAGGCGCGATGAGTCCGTCCATGTCGAGCGTGCCGCGCAGCGCGGTCGGCCAGCCACCGCTGACCTCGATTTCCTCGAACCGGCCGGAGAGCCGGCCGCGCCAGTTGCGCGGCATGCCGATGGGCAGGTTGGCGAGGGTCTCGACCGGCAGATCGGCTTGCACGTCCTCGAGTCGCAGGGTGCCGCCGAGCGACACGCTGTAGGCGGCGCGCAGCGATCCGTCGGGGCGGCTCAGGGCGATCTGGCCGCCGATCCGTCCACGCAGCAGGGACCACGGCGAGACGGTCCAGTCGACGTCGCCGAGCGGTGCCGATCGCCACGACAGGCCCTGCGCGCGACCGTTCCACACCGAGCCCCAGAAGCCCGAGGCCTGCAGGCCGGCGCGCGCAAACTGCGAGGCGAACAGGCTGGCA
>Ga0209254_10002545_pt1 | contig 16600 bp, 13 predicted proteins | sample FrelakmetDIP11DI_FD_187148 | JGI IMG/M metagenome (GOLD analysis project Ga0209254, IMG submission 187148) | Freshwater lake sediment microbial communities from the University of Notre Dame, USA, for methane emissions studies - DIP11 DI (SPAdes)... | ecosystem: Environmental > Aquatic >... | reverse complement strand
CACCCGGCTGGCGGCACTGACCCCGTCGGTCAGCCCCGGTCCCGCATCGCTGGCCTACGAAGCACGCGGCCCGCCCCGGGCCTGAGTTCTCCGAGCTGCAGCCAGCGCGTCCGCGTTGCTGGCATCCCCTTGCTTGATGTCGGCACCATGGGCCGGCGAGGACTCGTGCATGAAACCTTATCTCTGGGTGGCCCTGGTGGCCACCGCTGCGCCTGTGTGGGCGCAGCAGAAACTCGACACCGTGATCGTCACCGGCAATCCCCTGGGCAGCAGCGAGGTGGCGACGCCATCGTCGGTGCTGTCCGGCAGCGGCCTGGTCCTGCGCCGCGGCAGCTCGCTCGGCGACACCCTGGATGGCCTGCCCGGCGTGTCGTCGAGCTACTTCGGGCCGAACGCCAACCGGCCGGTGATCCGCGGCCAGGACGGTGACCGCATCCGCGTGCTCAGCAATGCCGGCGCCGCGCTCGATGCTTCCAGCCTGAGCTTCGACCACGCCGTGCCGATCGATCCGCTGGTGGTCGAGCGCATCGAGGTGCTGCGCGGCCCGGCCGCGCTGCTGTACGGCGGAAGCGCGGTGGGCGGCGTCGTCAACGCGATCGACAACCGCATTCCGAAAGCGCGCATTGACGGCGTATCGGGGCGCTGGAAACCCGCTTCGGTGGTGCCGCCAGCGAACGCGCCGTGTCTGCACTGGTCGAGACCGGAGGCGGCGGCTTTGCGCTGCACGTCGACGCCTTCGGGCGCAAGACCGACGACCTGCGCGTGCCGCCCTTCGACCGGCCGCTGGAGGACGGCAGCACGGAGCGTCGAACCCGTGTCGCCAATTCGGCCAGCAGCGCCCATGGCGGCGCCGCCGGCGGTTCGCTCGTGTGGGACCGCGGTTACTTCGGCGCCAGCGTCGACACCTACCGTAACGACTACGGCATCGTGGCCGAGAACGACATCACGATCCAGATGCGCCGGGACAAGTTGGCACTGGCCGGAGAGTTGCGCATGCCCGCCGGTTTCATCACCACGCTGCGCGGTCAGGCAGCCGGCACCGACTATCAGCACCAGGAGATCGAGGGCGACGGAACCGTCGGCACCACCTTCAAGTCCCGCGGCAGCGATGCGCGGTTCGAAGCGGTGCACAAGACCCTGCCCATGGGTGCTGGCCGCATCGAGGGCAGCGTCGGGATGCAGTTCGAGTCGTCGCGCTTCTCGGCGCTGGGCGAAGAGGCCTTCGTGCCGTCGACGCGTACTCGTCAGGCGGCCGCCTTCGTGCTGGAGCGTTGGACCTGGGGCGACAGCGGGCACCTCAGCGCCGGTGTCCGTGCCGAACAGGTGCGGGTGCGATCCGAGGGCGATGCGGTCGACGCCGACCCGTAGTTCGGGCCGGCGCAGGAGCGCAAGTTCTCGCCGCGCAGCGCCTCGATCGGTGCCGTGCTGAACCTGAGCCCGCCATGGCAGCTGTCCTCGAACTGGTCCTACACGGAGCGGGCGCCGACGAGCTACGAGCTGTACGCCAACGGCGTTCATGCCGCCACCAGCGCCTACGAGCGCGGTGATCCGCAGCAGGCCCTGGAACGCGGCCGCAATCTCGACTTGGCGCTGGGCTGGAAGGACGGCGCCAACCGAGTCAAGGTGGGTGTGTTCGAGAGCCGCTTCGCCAACTACATCGCCCTGGAGGCGACCGGCGAGCCGGACTTCGTCGATGACGAGGGCAGCAGCTTTCCGATCTTTGCCTTCCGGGGGGTGCGGGCGCGGCTCTATGGCATGGAGCTCGAGGGGACCTGGCGCGCGATCGAAGGCGTGCGCAGCCTCGACATCGACGCCAAGCTGGACATCGTGCGTGGCAGCAACGTGGACAGCGGCGAGGCCTTGCCCCGACTGGCCCCGCGTCGCGCCACCATCGGCCTGAACCTGCTGCAGGGCGCGTGGACTGCGCGCGCCGAGGTGCAACATGCCAGCGCGCAGGATCGCGTGCCGAGCACCGATGTCTCGACGGCAGGCTGGACCCTGGTCAATCTGTCGGCGAGCTATGCACTGAACTTGGGCGAGCGGGACGTGCTGCTGTTCGTGAAGCTGCAAAACGTCGGCGACAAACTGGCCTACAGCGCCAGCACCATCGGCACGGTGCGAACCTTGGCGCCGTTGCCTGGACGGAGTGTGGCGGCGGGGCTCCGGTTGGCTTTCTGAGCGTCAACCGGGCAGGTCAGGTCATGCACCTTGAGGCTGGCGTTTGGGGCGGGTTCCACAGGCGGCTATGTGGCGGCGAAGTCAGATGACCAGATGTCTCTTCTGGGTCGGGTGCCGGTGCTCCCTCCGTGCAGCTGGTCGACAGCAAAGTGGCGCACACCAGCCCGTGAAGGATCGATGACGGCAATGTGAGGGGCAGCGGCCACTGAGCGACGTCGCCTCGCGGGCGGCCGCCGGCCAGTTCCGGCCGGTGGCGGCCGACAGACCCGGGCAGTGCTGGGCGTCGCATTGGCACAACGCTCAAGGCGTCAGGATGAAGCCTCAGCCGGAGGCTGCGGGTGCGCCTAGTGAACGGTCCAGCAGTTTGCGACACAGGCCAGTGCAGCGGCCGACGCCAATCATTCGACAGGGCTGGGAGAATGGGCACCTCCGCCCATTGGCGAACACTTGGCCATCTGCCCCCGCAGCAGCCCACCATGCAGCATCTGCTCGCTCCCTCGGCAACCGGCTCAACCATCACCAGCAACGGCGCCGCAAGCATCCGTCTGGTTCGCAACTTCCCGGGCCCTAACGTGTTTCTGCCACGGCGCGCGCTGTGGCTTTCTCTGACGCCGCCCGCTGGTGCGCGCTCGGTGGCTGCCGGGCCGCTGGCGCAGATCGGGGCCGCCCTGGCGGCGCAGGGGCTGACCCGTAGATTGCCGCAGCTTGCCGCGGCGGGTGGCGATGCTGTCCCAGTGGCCACGGTGGTCGCGCACTTGGCCATCGACCTGCAATGCTGGGTGGGCCACGAGGTTTCCCTCTTCGCGCGAGCAGCGGCGCGCAACCCTGCAGCGGACGAGATCGTGCTCGAGTACGAGCTTGCCCACGTGGCCTTGCGGGCGACGGAGGCTGCGGCCAAAGTCGTGTTCGAGGTGCTGCTGGCAGCAAGCCTCGCTGGCCACCCCCAAGCTGTCCACAACGACGCAGCGGTGTCAGTACGCATCGGGGCGCTGATGGGCGCGTTCCAGCGACGGCAAGCGCGCGATCCACTGCCAGACTTCATCGCCGCGGCGCGGGCGCGGGGCATCCCTTGGCGCAGGCCGCTGGCCCAGCACAGTTTCTACGATCTGGGGCAGGGCCACAAGGTGCGCCGTTTGTGGCGCCACTTCACGCCAGCAACGGCTCACCTGGCCACGGTCATCGCCAACCACAAGCACATGGCCGGCGCGCTGCTTGGCGCCAATGGTTTGCCCGTGCCGAAGAGCTACCTGGTCGACGACGCCAATGCGGCCGTGCGCGCCGCACACACGCTGGGCCTGCCGGTTGTCGTAAAACCCAACGCGACCGACTTCGGCACGGCGGTGAGTGTCGACCTGCAGGCTGATGAGGCGATTCGTCGCGCCTTCGAAGCCGCGCATAAGTATGGCAAGGTGCTGGTGGAACAGATGATCGTCGGCAGCAACCACCGCCTGTTGGTGATGCACGGGCGGTTCGTGTCGGCCGTGCGGCAGACGCCTGCGCAGGTGGTCGGTGATGGTGTGCACAGCATCCGGGCCCTCGTCGAAGAAGTCAACCGCACACGCGCAGACACCTTCGGCGAGCGCTGGAAGAAGATCGCCCTGGACGAAGAAACCGACACCGTGTTGCGCGACCAGCAGTTGGGCCTGGCCGATGTGGTGGCCAGCGGCCGCGTCGTGCGTTTGCGCCACCCGTCCAACCTGTCGGTCGGTGGCACGATGGAGAACGTCACTGCGCTGGTGCACCCCGACAACCAGGAGCTCGCCGTGCGCGCAGCGGCCATCGTGGGCTTGGACGTGGCGGGTATCGACTTCATCACCAGCGACATCGGTCGATCACACCTCGACGTCGGCGGCGCCATCTGCGAAATCAACCCGACACCGGGCTTCACCATGGCTGAAGCGTCTGGGCGGCTGGCGCAGCTGTTCATCGAAGGGCTGTACGCGTCGGGCGACGACGGACGTGTGCCGATCGTCGTGCTCGTCGACGACACCGTAGACCGGCCACTGCTGCCTGCCATCGAAAGCCTGCTGGTGCAGCGCTGGTCCCGCGTTGGCGTGGCCACGGCAGACCAGGTGCGCATCGGCACACAAGCGCTGGTCGTCGGCCAGCGCGCTGGCGCCGAAGGCGTGACGATCCTGCTCGCCGACCCCCGGGTGGAAGCGGTGCTGGTGGCCTCGACCACGGCCGGTATCGTCGAGCAGGGCCTGGCTTTCGACCGTTGCACGATGGTGCTGTTCGCCAACGGCAGGTCGGAGCCGATGCCTGCGGCGAGTGCCGCGCAAAGGCAATACCGTGAAGCCGCCGTTCGGTTGTTGTCGGGTGTCGCCGACCACGTGGTCGTTGATGCACAAGACCCGGCCCTGGGTGCGATCGCAGCGGCTGCAAATACTCGGCGCGTCGATGGCCAGCGCAGCGCGCACTTCATTGCCGCCGTGGCCGACGCCTTGCAGGCCGTCGATGCCACAGGCTGACCACGCTGACCGCCACCCAAGGCCCGAGACACGTTCTTTGCCATTCGCACGGCGGGCATCCAAACTGAAGTCACGGCCCTCGACTTATGTTCAGCCACTGGGTCCGGTCCTGGATGCCTTGCCGCCCTTCGCGTCGATTCCGTAAGCCAACCCGAAAACTGAGCGCGCAGATACGCGCTGACGTGGTTCACCTCGGCCGGGTCGAGCAGCGCGTCGCGCAGGCGCTTCAACGCCCAGGCCTTCGGGTCGTCGCCGGGGTCCTGCCCCACCTCAACGCGCACGACCTCGCCGCCGACGCGCCCGCAGACCCTGGCCAGCTCCCACGAGCCTTCAACATCAGCTCATTGAACCGCGTGTTGCGCTTCAGACTTGAAGCCGCTCAGCAATGCGTAGGGCATGCTCATCCTGAGCGACACTGAAGCGCTGACAGACAGCGCCCAGATGGAGTTGATCGAGGTGATTTGGTGATGAATGGCTGTCGCGGCGCTGGCTTGACCGCTGACGTCAGCGATGTCCGGCGGTCCGTGCCCCTCGCCCCGCCCCAACGGCGCCTTCAGGATCATGAAACTGACGGGACGAGTGTCTCTTGTGGGTCGGCAACTGCTGACCGCGGACGTCGGCTATCCGGTCGCTCAACTTGGGGGTCAGCTATCGGGCGGTGAGATTGCTCACCCCGCTGTCGCTGGCCGACCCGAACCGGACATCCGAATCCTGAGATTGACAGCCGCGAAGCAGTCATTGGGCGATGCAGTCGTTGCCGTGGCACCAGCGCCGCCTGCCGCTGCATGAACTCCAGCGGCGACATGACCAGGTGCGTGTTGCCGTCGTGCCAGGGCGTCTTCAGCTTAAGCACTACCTGCCCGGCGGCGTTGGTCTGCACGCGTTCGTTGGCCAGAGCCCGGCGGGTGATGTAGCGGCACAGTTGCTCCCGCGCCTGTCGGTCGTCGGCCGCGCAGTGCCCCGCAGGGTGCAGGCCGAACCCGTTGTTGTCGGCGCACAGCGTCTGCTTGAAATCCGTCTGCCTGGGCATGCCTTGCAGGCCGCGCCCGCGCTTGGAAGCGTGAGCCCTTTGCGAGGCACGGGCCCGCCCGCAGGGGCGGTCCCATGTCCACGCTCAGCACCCTGCACCGTCAGCACCTTCTGCCCGGCGCGTGGACCGAAGGCGATGCGGTAAGCAAACGCCGCGGCCTGCAGCGGCCTGAGCGCGCGGGCCTCGTCCGAATCGCCGTCGTTGTCGGCCACGTAGGTCGAACCCTCCTCTTCGACCAACACCCCCCGAAGGGTGAGCAGCTTCATCAGTCGGGTGATGATCTTGTGCAACACCGACTGCAGCGCTTCGTCGGTTGGCTCGGGCACTTCCACGAAGACCGGCCCAGCCTCGCTGCGTCGGTAGACGCCATCCAGCACCAGGCAGTGCAGGGGCCTATGCGTGCGCTCGCTGCAGATGGACTACGACGACGACGTGGCGCATCAGTCGGTGCAGTGGCTGTACGACCACGCCCGGCGCCCCGAGGGCAAGCCCTTCCTGCTGGTGGCCACGTTCACCCATCCGCACAACCCGTTCACGATCTCGCGCGAATACTGGGACCTCTATGCGCACGCGCAGATCGAGATGCGGCATGGTCAGCTAGGTCGACCACAAGATCGGCCTGACGCGCTGGTGAAAACCGGCGCGGCCGACCACACCGCCATCTACAGGCCTACTTCACTTCTCTCCATTCATAGGTGTAGCGTGTTCCAGCCCCTTGGCCATTGTAGCTAAGCGTCAACAATGCCATTTGCGTCCCAACAGCAGTTCCGTATTTGAGGTTCGAAGCCTTTACAGAAACCCTTCTTGACATACCTGCACCGACTTTGTCAATTGTACTATACACATACAATTTGCCATTCTCGCCAGCGGCACTGCTGAATTCGGTTACATATGACGCATAGCCGGGTGTAATCCACGGAAAATCGAAATATATCCAGAAATAGCCACTGAAAGAAAATGAAACAGCAGCATTTTCAGTAACCGCGATGCTGATATCCACTGTAACTTCATCAGTCGAACGAATGATGGTTGGCGGCGTTGACCAAGTGGATTTGAAACCAAATATTTCTTTGTCCGCGGTCACTCTCCAAACAATGTTCCCTCTCGCATAGCTCAATGTGGCAGGAGCTGTGGCTGGTCCATTAAAGTCCGTCACATTCACCAACACCCATGCCTTTTCAACCACGGGTTCAACGGAACAAATGGCGGGCTCACTCTTGAATAAACCAGCGGCATAAGTCTGCAACGCAACTGCCATTCCTTTCTTCCATCCTAATAAATCGAATGGTATCGAAGTTGTCCCACGCAGATAAGCCTGCCGTAATAGTAAACCAGCACCCACGTCCAGGTCCTGTTGCGTGGCATTGAATGCGGTCAACCGGGCCCGCGTTGCATTGATTTTTGACACATACACGGCAAAGACATCCGCTTCAGTGGCATCAGTCGGCAATGACAGACGAATCCCTGCTTCAAGCCATATCTTGTCTTGGCCCCAGCGAGTCTTTAGCTGTAATAGTCGTTCACGGATGGGACTTACCTGAGTTTCTCTAGCTTTCCATTGACTGAACAGTGTGTTAAGTTCTCTTTCAGCTCTTGCGGTATCAATGCCTTTTTGCAGTGCGTATTGTGTGATTAGTGGATGGCCGTAACCTGTAATAGACCAGTCGACCACTGGATCGTTGTCTGTTTTATATTTTGCATACACTTTTTTGACCAAGGCGTTGGCCACCAGTCCGCGTAGCTCTTTTGATGCCTCCATCATCGCACTGGCGGCACAGGCACCCAACGGGAAAGCCGCACCGGCCAGTCCTCCAAGAACGATCCGACCCGCTTCCTTGTAGTCAACTGTACAAGCCCCCGCTCCCTTTGCCAACGCCTTTCCGTAATCACTCTTTTCAGCCAGCGCATTAAGAAAAGCTCCCAGTTGACCTCTATCTTTGGCCTTGGCAGCCAAGCCTTTGAAGGCAAGCTCTGAAAGTATTAATGAAGCTTCTTTCGGGTTTCCAAGGACAGCGGATTCATATGCATCCTTGAGTGCTGTCGGCGAATCTCTTGCCAATATTTTTACGATTTCCTGACCGGTAGTGCCGACTTTGAGTGCGTCAATACCGACACTCAAACATCCGAGCATCGCATCGGTCCAATCGGCGACGCTGGGCAAGGTGATGTCTACTCGTCCATACTCTTCGATATAGGCATCTATGGTTCCTGCTGAAACGGCCTTTGACATAGCCCGTGACACAACCAATTTGTTACTGCGCAGGTTGTCGCTGGCAGCTTTGCTAATTGTTTGAACGCTGGTAAGTTTGAAAATCAATGCCTGTGGACTGAATTCGCTCAAAGTAATAATATAGTCCTCATTCAAAGACCCGAGGGGCTGAACAGATATGCTGAAAGGCGGCCCATAGAGCGAAGTAATGGCGCTGCTGCTGTCCAAGCCTGGGATCTCTGGCCGATTGACCATTTCGCCGCGCCCGGCACCTGACTGTATATAACCAAAATGTTGTGCGCCGTCATAACGAAAGTCCGCCCATAGAACATCGTTCCCGATCAAGATATCGTGTATGCGTAGAGTGTCGCCAGAAAAATCAGCCCAGCTATATTCCAGTGAAACACCGTTCATTGTCAATATATCAATGCGGTTAAATACAATCGGCGCCCCAGCGAGCGCCAATGGCGCAAGAATGGCCGATGCCAACTCATCTTCTGAAATAGCAATTGGTTGAGTGGCTGAAAAAACACTCGAACAAAACAGAGCCCACAGCAAAAGTAACGATGCGGTCAGTTTTCGCGTGTTCACGAGATGCTCCTTACATGCATTTCAATTTTCGATCATGAGGTGACCCACTACTGTCCGGTCAAATGACCGATGCCGCGTCGAATCGCGAGTGCTGATGCGGGTCAGCGGCCGATTGGGTTTGGTGCCGACTTGAACTTCCTTCCGCCAAAACCGCGTATTTTCCCGGGCTTGACTGCCTCTGGGGATGCGCGTGTACGTCGGCAAGACTCTCCTCGCTCAGGTCATGGAGTTCGTCCCGTGGACCAGCTTCGCGCGGATCGTGCAGCGCCATGGCGGCAATGCCGGCGTGCGCTCGCTGTCGTGCGCCGAGCAGTTCCGTGCCATGGCATTCGCGCAGCTGACCTGGCGCGAGAGCCTGCGCGATATACAGGCCAGTCTGTCGGCGAACTCGGCCAAGCTGTACGCGATGGGATCTCGTTCGGCGGTCAAAAACGCCGTGAAGACGCAGGTCTGGTGCGCCGTGGCCATTGCCTCGAGCAGCTTCCCCACGCCCCCCCCTTGCTTTCGCCCAGCCGGTGTCTCCGTTGCTTCTGGCAAAGGTCTTGGGCTGGTGGCGCAGTGTGTGCCCATACCGCACCCAGTGGCCCCCCGGAATGCAGGGGGTCGGCTGACCTGGATCAAAAGACGCGAAGATGGCGGCGAGGATAGATTCTTTTCAAACGCCCTTTTTCCTTCTCGACGGCACCCCGAACACGGCAACACAGGGGCGGAACGCAGCGCCCGAGGCGCTTGAACCTGTCTTTGGGGGCAGGCTGCGGTCTGTTGGGCGTGGATAGCCCAGCCGAAATGCGTCTTTCCGGCTGCAGTCTACGGGTTACCCCTTGTCCATAGGCCGTTTCCATCGGTCCCGTAGCCGCCGGGACACAGCCGACTCCAGCGGCCCCGCGTGCCGGGACGCTTGAACAGTGGGGGATCGGAGTCGTCAAGCCGCTTGCAGCGCTTGACCTCGGGCCGGCGCACGGGGTGGTGCCCTGGCCTGCAGACCCAGGTGCGTGAGGATCTTCTCGATCACCGAGCCGGCCTGCGCGAATGGATCGACATCGCCAGTGCGAAAACTCGCCGGCGTCGGCATCAGGCGCACCGGCGATCCACAGCCCGCGAGCAGCGTCGCGACGAACACAGCCGCGAGCCAGGACACGGCGCCACGCGGGATGACACAAACACGTGATTGCATGGTTCATTCTGTCGCAGACAGCGCAGCAAGGGACGCTGGTCACGCTTCGGGGAAGGGAAGCAGCGTGACTCTGGCGCATCGATGCCTCAACGCAGCTGGTTCTTGAAGATCTTTCCGCCCTTCATGATGACCAACAGGTTCTTGGCCGGGTCGCCGATCAGCTTGATGTCGGCGAGCGGGTTGCCGTCGACCAGCAGCAGGTCCGCCAACGCGCCTTCCTGCACCACACCGAGCTTGCCGGGGTACGGATTGCGCCGGCCCGACAGCTGCAGCAGCTCGCCATTGCTTGCGGTGGCCATCGTCAACGCCTGTGCGGCGCTGTACCACTGAGACATCTTGACGAGCTGCAAGCCCTGGCGCGTCGCATTGGCCGCCGAAAACAGGATGTCGGTGCCCCAGGCCGTCTTGATCTTGTACTTCTTGGCCAACGCGACCGTGCGCTCGGTGCCGGCAAAGATCTGGCGCATCCGCGCCATGCTGGAAGGCGGCATCGGCGCCATGAAACCGTCGTCGGAGAAGGGCTGGAAACTGAGCCAGATGCCCTTCTCGGCGATCAGCCTGGCGCTGGCCTCTTCCATCAGGTGCCGTGCTCGATGACCTTGACGCCGGCGGCGACGGCGCGCTGGATCGCCTCTGGCGTGTAGGCATGCACGCCAACGTAGGTGCCCCAGTTGGCAGCCGCCTGCACGGCAGCCCGCAACTCGTCTTCGGTGAAGGTGGACGCGTCGAGCGGGCTGTGCGGCGAGGCCACGCCCCCGCCGGCGGTGAGCTTGATTTGCGAGGCGCCCAGCAGCAACTGCTCGCGCGTGCGCACGCGCACCTCGTCGGGCGAATCGGCCAGTTGGCTGAAATTGAGGACGTCCATCCGCGTCAGCGGCCCGCCCAGGTTGCGCGGCACCTCGGACCGACCGCGGAAGTCGCCGTGGCCGCCGGTGATGGTGATCATGGCGCCCGACGGATAAATGCGCGGGCCGACCGCCACACCCTCGTCGATGGCACGCTTGAGCGCGAACGACGGTCCGCCCAAGTCGCGAACGGTGGTGAAGCCGCGCATCAACGTGGCTTCGGCCTCCACGCTCGCCAGCAAGGTCAGGTAGCCGAGATCAGCCTCCATGAGTTGCGTCATCGACGGGGCCGCGAGCATCGTGTGCCAGTGGCTGTCGATCAGGCCGGGCGTCAGCGTGCGCCCGCCAGCGCGGATTCGCTGCACCGCCATGTTGGGCGGGTCGGCCATCGGAGCGCTGGAAATCGCCTTGATGACGCCATCCACCGTCAGCACGTTCGACGGCGCCGACAACTGGTCCGAAGTGCCGTTGAAGATACGCACATCCTCGAATATCACCGCACCCGGCGGCTGGTCTTGCGCACGCACGACCGGCGCCGAGACGCAGCCCAAGACGAGAACGGCGTTCAACAGGCTCTTGAGAATGCGGTGCATTGGGGCTCCCTGGCGTACTGCGTTCGATCACTTCGCAGCCGCGAAGGGTCACGCTCGCCAAAGCGCCATTGTGGCGGTGCCGTCCGGAGGATAGGCTCACCACCTGCAGCTTCGCGTCATCGCCGAGGGCGTGGAGACCTCCGAGCAACTGGCCTTCATGCGCAGCCATGGTTGCGACGAGGTACAGGGGTACTTGCTCGCGCCGCCGATGCCGGCTGACCTGGTGCTGCAATGGTTCAGCCTGCATCGGCCGGATGAACCTGTCCAGCTGCCGCGGTTGCTCGAGGCGAGTGAGGTGTAAGCCGCCGTTCGGCCGCTGCGGCCGGTGCGAGCGGTCGCTGGCTGACATCGGCTGACTGGCGACGGGCTGGCGCGCAAGGCCATGCCGACTTTGGCCAGACGGCCCATCAACAGGCCCTGTGCGCGGCCGACGTCGACCAACGAACGCGCGCCGCAGCGCCGGCGAAGGTTGCCGCGCGATCCGGTGCACAACACCTTGCGGCACGCACGAAGACGCGGATACTCGGGGCAGCGGTCGCCTGCACGACCGGGAGACGAGCAATGGCACTGACACTGAATCAGAAGGTCGTCGTCTGGACTTCCGGCCAGGTCGGCAAGTCGATCGGCGCCGGCGAGTGCTGGGACCTCGCCGACCGTGCGCTGAAGCAGGCCGGCGCCGGCAGCTCGGCCGACTTCGGCCCGACGGGCGACGACGCCGACTACGTATGGGGCACCGAGGTACCCGACCTGAAGGATGCCCAGCCTGGAGACATCCTGCAGTACCGCGACTACCTGATGACCACGAAGACGACGATCGAGGTCACTTTCGAGGACGATTACGGCTACGAAAGCTGGTCCGAAGCCACCGACGGGCGGCCGCACCACACCGCAATCGTCGCCACCACGCCGGGCAACGGCGCGCTCACGGTGCTCGAGCAGAACCACCGCGGCAACCACGAGAACGTGCGCAGTACCGCGCTGCGCTTCACCGACGCGCCGGCCAAGGTGACCCGGGCGCGCCAACTGACGAAGCGCAAGGACAACGGCAAGATGCAGATGGCCACCGCCATCACCACCGTCGAAGTCAGCGTCAGTGGCACGCTGAAGGCCTACCGGCCGACGACGAATTAGCCAGTCCCCCGTCCGGCGCAGTTGCGACGCGCCGCCACCGTGCGGCGAGCGCACCCTGGCCGGCGGCCGCACCGTGGCATCCTGCGTGCAGCGAATCTTCGACTCCCGATTGCGCAAGGTCGACGAACGTTTCGGCCCTTGATGCGCCTTGCGGGCCGAGCCGGTGCGACTGCCTCGCAGTGAGCCGCTCGAGGATAGTTTTTCAAACGCCCTTTTTCCTTCCCCATGGCGCCCCGTACACGGCACCCGACGCGCGTGAGTCGGTCTTTGGAAGTGGCTGACTTCTGTTGAGCGTTGACAGCGCAGCCAGAGATCGTCTTTCTCGGGCGCTGTCTGCGGGTTGTCCCTTGTCACCAGGCCGCTTCCATCGGTCCCGCAAACCCTCGGACGCAGCCGACTCCAGCGACCCTGTGCGTCGGGTCGCCTGAACAGTCACGGTTGGGAAGCGTCAGGCCGCTTGCAGCACCTGGCCACGGGTTGGCGGCACCTGGCCACGGGTTGGCGACCGAGGGGGTGCCCTGGCCTGCAGACCCAGGTGCGTGAGGATCTTCTCGATCACCGGCGCATCCAAGATGGCGGCGATGATCTTGAGCTCACCGCCGCAGTTCGGGCAGCGCTCCATCGGCAAGACGTTCACGGATTCACCGCACGCCCCCTCGAATTAGATGACCCCGAAGCGGCCGCTGCCGAATACCCGCTGATGGCCGAGAGCCGCGGTTCGCGCGCCCTTCGTCACCCACCAATGGCTTTGGAATAGGAGATGGGACGTGCGTCTGGCTGGCTGGATGGCCGACCGTCTCACCGCCGCCGCCCTTCAGCGCGGGGCGGCGGGCAGGTACGCCTGCACCGCGGCGTCGTGGAAGCCGTGCTGCAACTCGAGCTGGAAGGGAGAGAAGTCGAGTTGCACGAACAGCGCGAAGACCACCTGCTCTCTAGGGTCGATCCTGAAATAGGTGTTGTAGCCACCGCTCCAGCCGTAGGTGCCGGGCGAGCCTAGCCACGCAGCCGAATCGTCGGCCTTGCGGACTGCCACGCCCAGGCCGAACGACTGCCCAGGCATGAAGAACAGCGGGATGCTGTCCACCTGCGGCGAGCGCATCAACTCGACAGACTGGCGGCTGAGGATGCGCACGCCGTCCAGCTCACCGCCGTTGAGCAGCATCTGGCAGAAGCGCAGGTAGTCCGTGGCCGTGCCGAACAGATTGCCGCCGGCAGAGAGAAACCGCGGCGCCAGGTCATCGAGCGGCAGCCGCACCAGCCCCTGGCCCGGCTTGAGCGCATACGCCGGGACGACACGGAGGCGCTTGTCCTGCGGTACGCGGAAGGACGTGTCGTTCATGCCGAGCGGGCCGAAAATCTGCACCTGAAGCGCCACGTCGAGTGACTGGCCCGTGACGACCTCGATGACGCGGCCGAGCACGACGGTGGCCGGGCCATAGCGGAACCCCGCGCCGGGCTGCGCGTCCAGCGGCACCTCGGCCAGGCGCGAGACGAACTGCTCGAGGGTGAAGTTGCGGTCCGCCGGAAGGCTGGCGAGGGCCGCGCGTTGCAGTCGGGCGGCTGGCGTATCGCGCGGCGGCAACCCCACGAAGCCGGCGCGGTGCGTCATCAAGTCCGCAATGGTCATCTGCCGCACGGCCGGGATCCGATCAAAGCCGTCGGGCGAGCCTTCGCGCGCAACAGCGACCTGCAGATTTGCGAACTCCGGCAGGAACTTCTCGACCGGGTCAGACAGGCGCAGCAAGCCGCGCTCCATCAATTGCAGGGCCGCGACAGTCGCGATGGGCTTGGTCATGGACTGCAGCTGGAACAAGTCGTCCACGCGCACCGCGCGCTGCGTTTCCAGATCGGCCAGGCCATGGGCTTTGAGCGACACCAGCTTTCCGCGGCGCGCCACCAGCGTTACGGCGCCGGCGATCTTGTGCTCGCGCTGCATGCGAGCGATGAAGGCGTCGATGCCGGCGAGCCGCTCGCTGGACAGGCCCACGTCCTCGGGGGTGGCCACCGGGAAAGGCGGCGCGACGGTCGCCGTCGAACACGCGGTCAGCAGCAGCGCGATGCCGAGGGCCAGCAGCACACAGCCCGCCGGGCGACGGCGCTGCGGCCCGCGGCATTCACCTGCGGTTCCCGGGTCGCACATTGCGGTGCAGTTCATGGCTCTTCCAGATCGTGGTGTGCCCCAGTCTAGACGTGCAGTCCGGCCGCACCCTGGCGATGCTGCGGGAAGCCGCTGATCAGGACGCCCGGCCCGTTGCCGGCAAGCGGCCGACCGCGAGCGACGGCTTGTGGCCGGCAGCGTGAGTTCCCGAGCTTCGCTGACAGCTGACCTTGGCCGGCCAGGCCTTCAAGTCGACAGGCAGATTCCTGGCGCGGCCTCGTACTCACACTGCCGGCCACTTCCGGTCATACGGGCGATCAAGAATTCGCGGCGCCGATGACCGGTTTCAGAGTCCGGGTGACATTCGCCCTTGCGACGCACGAATCTGTGGATGGCGAACCACGGCGCCGGCACGCAACCCCGCGTGGCCGCGGGCGGTCGGGCATCGGCCACGACCCTTAGCATTCGGCCATGTCAGCCCGTCCTCTACCCACCCTGACCCGCCTCGCGCGCACCTACGGCCCCGGCCTTGCCGTGCGCAAGCTGGCCTTGTTGCGGCAGCTCGCGCGCACGCGCCTGACGCGGTCGACGGCGGTGCTCGGCTTGCACGAAGCCCTATGCTGGCTGCGTGCCTACCCGGACGACGCGACGGTGCGGCAGCAGGCGGCGCAGATGCTGGAGGCGTTCGCCCAGCGGGCCGATCTGCGCGCGCACCGCGCCACGCTGGCCGACAGCGGCATTGCGGGCACCGCCATCCACTACCGCTTCTTCGCGGCACAGGCGCAGTGGCTGGCCGCGCGCTGGCCGGCGCAGTTGCGGCTGGACCGCGCTGCGTTCGACGCGGCCATGGACGAGCGCCTGGCACGGGCGTTGCCGCCGCTGCTCACCCCCACCGAGACACAGGCGCTGGTGGAGCTCAAGCTGCCTGGCCTGGCTGCACTGGACCGGGTACGCGGCGCGCATGGCACCGACGCGTCCTTCCTGCTCGGCCGCATCGCCGCCATGCCAGGCAACGGCTTCACGCGCGAGGCGGTCTCCGACGCTCTGGATGCGGCTTACGTGCTGGAGCCCGGCCCGGGCACGCCGGCGCGCGGCTCTGCGTACTTGGCCGGGGCGCCCGTCGCGTTCCGCCGTGCGCCGCCGCCGCATGCGCGGACCGATCTGCGCGCCGAGATCGCACGCGCGCCGCGCCGCGTGCGGCGGCTGCCGGTGGAGCGCGCCGAGCAGGTGGTGGACCTGTCGCGCGGCGCCATGATCACGCGCGCACGCTCGCTGGAGGCCTTCTCCTTCGCCGACGCGCGGGATGCCTGGCTGGTGGACGACGGCGACGGCCTGGCCTTCGCGCTGCTGGGCGTGGAGACCACTCGCCGCCATGCGCTGGCCACCTACTCGGGCGGCCTGACGCTGCGCAACGGCGTACCCATCGGCTATGTGCAGGCCGACATCGTGGGCCGCAGCGCCGCGCTGTCGTTCAACACTTTCGAGACTTTTCGGGGCGGCGAGGCCGCCTACACCTTTGCGCGCTGGCTAGCGGCGCTGAAGGAGGTGTTCGGAACCACCTCGTTCAGCATCGAGCCCTATCAGCTGGGCCTCCACAACGATGAGGCGCTGGAGTCGGGCGCCTGGTGGTTCTACGCCAAGCTGGGCTTCGCGCCGCGAGACACGGCCACGCTGCGGCTGGCGCGCGCCGAGCAGGCGCGGCTGGCGCGGCGCAAGGGCTTGCGGTCCAGCCGGGCGACGCTGCAGGCGCTGGCCTCCACGCATCTGTTCTTCGACGTCGATGCAGCGGACGCGCACCCGCGCATTCCACTGGGCGACCTGGGGCTGGCGGCCGGCGCGGCCTTGTCGGCCCGCCATGGCGCCGACCGCGAGCTCGGGGTGAGCGAGGCCGCCGCCACGCTGGCCCGCGCCTGCGGTGTGCCGGGCTGGCAGCGTTGGCCCGCGGGGGTAATCGAGGCGTGGCGACGCATGGCGCCGTTGCTGATACTGCTGGGTGCGCCGGCGTGGTCGCCGGCCGAACGCGAGGCCCTACCCGCGCTGGCGCGTGCGAAGGCCGGACGCAACGAGCGGGACTTCGTGACCGCATTGCTGGCTCACGGTCGACTGGAGAGGGCGTTGCGGGACTGGGCGGCCGGGCAGGCCAGGCCGTCTTCTTCGTCTCGGAGCGCAACGCGAGGGTCGCCGTGATAGCCCAGCCCATCCAGCTCGCCGGCAAGATCGCCGCGCCTGCGGCCGAGTGCGCCACCCCGTACCCTGTGTCGGTCTTGGGTTCACATGCGC
>Ga0209254_10002544_pt1 | contig 16603 bp, 14 predicted proteins | sample FrelakmetDIP11DI_FD_187148 | JGI IMG/M metagenome (GOLD analysis project Ga0209254, IMG submission 187148) | Freshwater lake sediment microbial communities from the University of Notre Dame, USA, for methane emissions studies - DIP11 DI (SPAdes)... | ecosystem: Environmental > Aquatic >... | reverse complement strand
ATGTTGCGGACAGGGAGGTATTATTTAATCTGTTAAAGGTTCCAATACCTCTTTTTGAAAACGGAATGGAAGAGCCCCCCATGGAAGAACCCTTGATGGAAGAGCCGCCCAGGGAAGAATCCTTGATGGAAGAGCCGCCCAGGGAAGAACCCTTGATGGAAGAGCCAATAACAGGAGAGCCCCTGGTGGAAGAATTTACCGGAGAAGAACCACAACCCGAAGAGCCATGGATGGGAGAGGTGCCGGAGGTTGAGCCACCGATGGAAATCCTTATTCATGGAAATTTGGACCAGACTGTTATTGAATCAGCAAAGAACAGCGAGGATCTGATAGTAGAAATTGAAAGAAACGAGTCGGAAAAATCAGTTGGGGAGGAGGCTGAAAGTACTGATCAGACTTTTAGCCGCTCAATTATAATTTCAGTCGAATCGGAGATTGATGAGCCTGAAAGAAGTGTCCTGATCATTAACGATGAGCCTTCTGATACGGATGAGAATCTCTTTTATATGGATCCCGGTTTTTCAATCCCTGAGAAGGAAGAGATAAAGGAGACCATTATTCATGAAGAGATTCAGGAGACAATTGTTCAGGAAGAGAAAAAGCCTGACATAAGCCTCGACAAGCAAGCCCAGACAGAATTGATTGATAAATTTATATCAGCAAATCCCAGAATAGAACCAAAGAAAGAGAGAACTGAGGTCCAGGCGGAAGATCTTTCGCAAAAATATTCTGAAGAAAAGGGAGTATTTGTTACTGAAACCCTTGCCAGGATTTACATAAATCAGGGATACTATTCGAAGGCAATAGATATTTATGAAAAATTATGTTTGAAATTTCCGGAAAAAAGTGGTTACTTTGCGACTCAAATAGAAAAGATAAGATCGATTATTAATTAGTTGACATATGGGAATCTATATTTTTATTTCAGTTCTGATTATCATTGCTTGTGTTTTACAGGTGATGATTGTGCTTGTTCAGAATTCAAAAGGAGGGGGATTGGCTGCCAATTTTACTTCAGCCGGACAGTCGATGGGCATAAGAAAAACAGCTGATTTTCTTGAAAAGGCAACATGGACTCTTGCAGGATCAATCCTGCTGATGTGTGTTGTAGCGACAGCTACCATACCGCGCGGAGGGATTACTGAACGTTCGCGCATTGAAAATCAGATCCAGAATGCAGTTGATCCGAACGCCATACCAACACTTCCGACAGCTGTTCCTGGTGATCAGCCTGTTGCCCCTGCAGGCAATGAACAACAGCCTCAGAATTAAAGCAATTATTATTTCAGATAAGGGAAAGTGCCAGTTTGTCATAAACTGACACTTTTTTTTATTTTAATTAAAACGTTTATTTACAATGAAATATGATGTTATGGCCTGAGCAGGCTCTTAAAATTGTCAGATTGTAGGCGATAAAATGTCGGCTGAATATCGTCTGAGGCAGGAAAATCTCATTTGGCACAGAATTCGCTAAAGGAAGAGGCAGAAAATAATCATTTAACTTTAAAACTAAATAAAAATGGCACAATTAAAAGGAAAGGTATTGGCTGGAAAGGTTTTGGTAAAACCTCACGAAGCTGAAGCAAAAACTGCAAGCGGAATTATCATTCCGGACTCCGCAAAGGAAAAACCTCGTCAGGGGACTATCATTCTGGTCGGAGCACCCAAGAAGGACGAAGAAATGGAAGTAAAAAAAGGAGATGTGGTTCTCTATGGAAAATATTCCGGACAGGAGCTGACAATTAATAATGAAGATTACCTTCTAATTTCCCAGACAGATATACTGTTCATATCATAATTTAGCAAACCAATAAATTTTACATAATATGGCAAAAGAGATTAAATTCGATATTGATGCACGTGCAAAGCTTAAGGAAGGCGTTGACGAGCTGGCAAATGCAGTAAAAGTAACACTTGGACCAAAAGGTCGTAATGTTGTTCTTGAGAAGAAATTCGGAGCTCCCCACATTACAAAGGACGGAGTCACTGTTGCAAAAGACATAGAATTGTCAGATCCTTATAAAAACCTGGGTGCTCAGATGGTAAAAGAAGTTGCCTCAAAAACCGGAGATATAGCCGGCGACGGGACGACCACTGCAACTGTTCTGGCACAATCCATTATTAACGTAGGCCTGAAGAACATTACAGCAGGTGCAAATCCAATGGATATAAAGAGAGGGATTGACAAAGCTGTGGAGAAAGTTATAAAACATCTGAAATCACAGGCACGGGTTGTTGGAGATGATCTGAAAAAAATTGAGCAGATTGCGAGGATATCAGCTAACGATGACCAGGAAATTGGCAAGTTGATAGCAGAAGCTATGAATAAAGTTCATAAAGAAGGTGTTATTACCGTGGAGGAATCAAAAAGTACATCTACCTACGTTGAAGTAGTTGAAGGAATGCAGTTTGACCGTGGTTATATTTCGGCATATTTTGTCACAAATGCTGAAAAAATGGAAGCTGACCTTGAAAATCCCTATATTCTTATTTACGACAAGAAGATTTCGTCGATGAAGGATATGCTACCGATCCTTGAAGCAACAGCCCAGACAAGCCGTCCGCTTCTTATTATTGCTGAAGATGTTGAGAGTGAAGCTCTTGCAACTCTTGTTGTAAACAGGCTCCGTGGTTCATTAAGGGTATGTGCAGTAAAAGCCCCTGGATTTGGCGACAGGAGAAAAGAAATGCTTGAAGATATTGCAATTCTGACAGGAGGTACTGTTATTTCAGAGGAAAAAGGTCTCAAGCTTGAACATGCAACCCTTGATATGCTTGGAACTTCTGAAAAAGTTACAGTTAATAAAGAGAACACAACCGTAGTAAATGGTTATGGTGATAAGGAAATGATCAAGGCAAGAGTAGCACAGATCAAACAGCAGATGACAACCACAACTTCCGATTATGACAAGGAAAAACTTCAGGAACGTCTTGCTAAATTATCGGGCGGTGTTGCCGTACTTTATATCGGTGCAGCATCAGAGGTAGAGATGAAGAACAAGAAAGACCGGGTTGATGATTCACTTCATGCAACACGTGCCGCAATTGAAGAAGGTATTGTACCCGGAGGCGGAGTAGCATATATCCGTGCTATGGCCGCACTTGAGAATCTCAAAGGTGAGAACGAAGATCAGACAACCGGAATTGAGATCATCAAGCGTGCAATAGAAGAGCCGCTTCGCCAGATTGCAGTCAATGCAGGAAGGGAAGGAGCCGTAGTTGCACAGGCCGTAAAATCAGGGAAAGATGATTATGGTTACAATGCCCAGACCGATAAATATGAGAAACTATTAAAATCAGGGGTTATTGATCCTGTAAAAGTTGTAAGGGTTGCTCTCGAGAATGCAGCATCAGTTGCCGGAATGTTCCTTACAACAGAAGCTGTTATAGTTGATGAAAAAGAGGAAAAACAGCCGTCGATGCCGCCACAGGGAATGGGCGGAGGGATGCCTTATTAACAGATAATTATATATTGTCTTATGATGAAGGGCCAGGTTTTATATCTGGCCCTACTTATTTTGCCCCCTTCTCCCAAAAGGGGGTTTGATCATTGGTTGAATTATTAAGTCCCCTTCAGGGGATTTAGGGGCATATTTTTATATATTTGCACCTGTTTTACAGACTATCTTCTTAATGCACCAAATTCGGAATTTCAGTATTATTGCTCACATTGACCATGGTAAAAGTACCCTGGCTGATCGCTTGCTTGAAACGACCAACACAATAACGGAACGGGAATATCAGGACCAGATCCTTGACAACATGGATCTTGAAAGGGAACGTGGAATTACAATTAAGAGTCATGCAATACAGATGGAGTATGATTATATGGGTGAAAAATATTACCTTAATCTCATTGATACTCCAGGGCATGTTGATTTTTCTTATGAGGTATCGCGATCAATAGCCGCCTGCGAAGGGGCGCTTCTTGTCATTGATGCAACTCAGGGGATCCAGGCACAGACTATTTCAAACCTGTACATGGCAATTGATCATAACCTCGAAATAATTCCGGTCCTTAACAAGATGGACATGATAAATGCAATGCCTGAGGAGGTTAAAGATCAGATAGTTGACCTGGTAGGGTGCAAAAGGGAAGATATTATTGAAGCAAGTGCCAGGACAGGGATGGGGATCGACAGGATACTTATTGAAATTGTAAACCGCATTCCTCCTCCTGCCGGAAATCCCGAGGCCCCTCTGCAAGCTCTGATTTTTGATTCGATTTTCAATTCATTCAGAGGAATCATTGCTTATTTTAAGATCGTAAACGGAACAATAAGAAGAGGAGACAGGGTAAAATTCGTAAGTACCGACCACGAATACAATGCTGAAGAAATAGGAGTACTTAAGCTTAAGCAGGATCCGCGCGAAGAGATGGGAGCAGGGGATGTCGGCTATATAATTTCAGGAATTAAGGAATCCTCTGAAGTAAAAGTCGGAGATACCATTACCCATGTTAAAAATCCATGTGAAAAAGCTATTTCGGGGTTTGAAGATGTCAAGCCAATGGTTTTTGCAGGTCTTTATCCTGTCGATGCAGATGAATATGAGGACCTGCGGACCTCGATAGAAAAGCTTCAGTTGAACGATGCCTCGCTTACATTCGTTCCTGAATCGTCGGCTGCTCTGGGATTCGGATTCAGATGCGGTTTTCTTGGCTTGCTTCATATGGAAATTATTCAGGAGCGTCTCGACCGTGAATTCAATATGGATGTCATTACCACTGTACCCAACGTCTCATTCAGAGTTTTTACCACAAAAGGAGAAGAGATTGATGTACATAACCCATCAGGCATGCCTCTGGTTAATTATATTGACCGCATCGAAGAACCTTATATAGTTGCCCAGGTAATTACGCTTGCTGATTATGTGGGATCGATAATGAAACTCTGCATCGATAAAAGGGGGGTTTTAAAAAACCAGGTATACCTCACCCGCGACAGGGTGGAACTCACTTTTGAGATGCCTCTTTCGGAGATTGTTTTTGATTTCTATGATAAGCTAAAAAGCATTTCCAAAGGATATGCATCATTTGATTATTATTATACAGATTATCAGAAAGCTGATCTTGTCAGGCTTGATATTCTGCTTAACGGAGAGATGGTGGATGCCCTTTCGACACTCATTTACAGAGGGCATGCCTATGATTTCGGCAGGAAGATATGCGTTAAACTGAAAGAACTTATCCCCCGCCAGCAATTTGATATTGCCATTCAGGCAGCGATTGGTGCCAAAATAATTTCGAGGGAAACAGTGAAGGCTGTCAGGAAGGATGTTACTGCAAAGTGTTACGGAGGTGATATTACCAGGAAAAGGAAGCTGCTTGAAAAGCAGAAGAAAGGAAAGAAGCGGATGCGCCAGATCGGAAATGTCGAGGTTCCGCAGCAGGCATTCCTTGCGGTCCTGAAACTTGATTAATTATCAGAACATTGTCTGTGGGATCACAGGTTTCCGGAAAAAACTTTGATATGCCAATACAAGTGATATAAAAATTTTACTATTTTAGTCGCCGAGAAATTTAAGGGCGCTATAATAAAGTATATTCCCTTCTATCTAACCTAAGCTTATTACCCTGGCAGGATTTATCCGGTCAGGGTATTTTTTAACAGATCAGCCTGTAACCCCTTCCGTGAATATTTAGTATTTTAACTGAAGGATCTTCTTTCAGATATTTCCTCAGTCTTGTTATATAAACATCCATGCTTCTGGCATTGAAGTAGTTATCGTCTATCCAGATGCTCCTTAAGGCATAATTGCGCTCGAGTAATTCATTTTTATGACGATAAAGAAGTTCAAGAAGCTCTGATTCCTTGGTCGTCAGGTTTATTTTCTGCTCATTAAAAAGAAGCAGTTGTCTTTTCTTGTCAAACAGATATTCCCCGATATGATTTAATTCGTCGTCTTTCTTAATGCCTGAACCACCAGTCCTCCTGAAAATAGCCTCGATCCGATAAAGGAGTTCCTCCATTGAAAATGGTTTGGTAATATAATCGTCAGCACCGGTCCGGAATCCTTCAATAATATCTTCTTCCTGATTTTTGGCAGTCAGGAAAACTATAGGTATGGCCGGTTCAATATTACGGATTGCTTTTGCCAGTGCCAGACCATCCATTTCAGGCATCATAATGTCAAGGATGCATAGATCGTACATGCCTGCAGAGAATGATTCAAGTACAGACCTGCCTGACATAAACAGGGTTGTATCATAATTTTTGGCAGCGAGATAATTTCTAAGCAACGTTCCCAGGTTGCTATCGTCCTCTGCAAGAATAATCCTTTTATTCATTTGAGTCAGTTTTGCGGGATGAATACTGTAAACTTTGTTCCTTTATTCGGCTGGCTTTCAACTTTGATGCTGCCATTATGTTCTTCCGTGATCTTTTTCACATAAGTCAATCCAAGTCCGAACCCTTTCACATTATGTACATTGCCTGAGTGGACACGGTAGAACTTGTCAAAGATCCTTTTTATATTTTCCTTACTTATCCCGATGCCATTATCTTCAATGATCATAAGAATACCATTTTTGTTATTCCGTGTTGAGATTGCTATTTCAGGTCTGTCAGTTGTGTATTTGATGGCATTATCGATCAGGTTTGATATTGCATTCAGGAAGTGAATCTCATCGACAAGGGCAAAGTGTTCGGAAGCCTTTAAATCTTTGATTATGATTCCATTACGGCTTTCAATCTGCAGGGAAAAATTCTCAACTGCCTTATCGATAATCTTATGCACATCAATCCTGGATAAAGAGAGCCTGGTTTTCATTTTTTCGAAAATAGCCATCTGGAGAACTTTTTCCACCTGGTATTTAAGTCTCATGCTTTCATCTGATATTACTTTGGCGAGGTGGGATATATTTTTATTTGCAGCAGGAATGGTCTTGTCGGCTATCATCTGCGAAGCAAGCGAAATGGTTGAAATGGGTGTCTTGAGTTCATGGGTCATATTATTGATGAAGTCATTTCTTATTTCCGACATCTTTTTCTGACGGAATATCACTGCAAACGTACTTGCAGAGAGGACTAAGAGGAGAAGAGTGAATAAAAGTGACAAAACTCCGAGGCTCCCTACCTTTTCGTATTTATACTGTTGTTCCTGCAGGCAATAAAGTACAATCTGGTTTTGGCTGGGAACCGGATCGTTAGGAAAAAGCTGGAAAATGAATTTGTTGGTGCCTGGCTTGTCAGTAAATCCGGGAGTGCTGTAGATGTTGCCAAACCTGCCTGACCTTATAGAAAATTCATAATCAAGATGTATACCAGCATTATTAAGTGCTTTCCTCAGCTGTCCGTTTATTTTTTCCGGCTCTATTCTTTCCCTTATATCAGGTGTATTCTGTAAAATATTCTGCATTATGCTTTCGAGGTATACAATTTTATTGCTTACCCGTTTCGTCAAACCGGCGGTTATCATCTGAGGTGAAGGTTCGGTTATTTCTTCTTCAGGAATTGGGGAGATGTCTTTTGCCGAAATGTATATTTTCTGTCCTGAATTGGTGACAATTAGAGGTCTGTCTGTGTAACCGGGATCATATATCTCAGACATCCGGGTACCCGACTGGTATTCCTTTATTCTGCTGGCAAGTGGCGAATTGGCAGAGATGATCGCAGTGACAGAATCGGACGATTCGGGATCAATCTCATCAACAATCCGGTCAATTAGCTCCTGTGCTTCCAGGTCGAGAACTACCGACTCGAGAGCTTTGTTTGCATTGTACCGGAATTGCTGATCAGTAATTGCAATGGCATTTCTGATCCAGTAGAGCTGAATCATTATCAGGCCTGAGATTGCAAGGAAAAAAAATACGGCCAGTAATACTATGGTTTTACGCTTCATTAATGTGCAAAATTACTGGTATATATTTTAATAATTCATTCTTTAACGTTCTTTAACAACATGTTGATGATGAATATAATAATTCTGTCTCCGGACCATGGCAAAGAATAAAAAAAATTAACAATTAATTAAAGTAATGTTAAATTTCGCTTTTGGGTGTAAAAAGATTTTTTTTTATCATTTACCGTACTTATATTTGTAAAGCATTTGGCATGATATTTGTTTTAAAAGATATAGAGGTTTTTTTCATAGGTTAGGTTAGTTTTAGGGTTATCAAAAAGTGAGCCGTCCCGCCCGGGACGGCTCTTCTTTTTATAAGAAAATCAGGCTCTTAAATCAAATAAGATACTTCAGGTTTTTATCTTTCAGGGTTTTGAAATCTATGTTAAAAACACCTGTGATCGATTCAATTTCCCTTATTTGAGATATAATACTCTCCTGTTTAAGGTTTTTGCCCCTATCATGGATAAGTAAAAGGTAATCAATATTTATGAGTTTTTTCAGAAGGAAATTTTTACCTGCACGGTTTGATACAAGCTGAAAAACTGAATCCTGAGCCACGGAGAAGCCGGAAAATTTACTGAACTGAAAGATTTTTCCTTCTTCATCCTGAAATGTCACAGGATCAATGTTTTTCAATGATATATCAAGTTTCCTGTTCAATTTGAGCGAGAGTTTGTAATCAGGGTCGTGCGATACCAATCCGATAATAACAGGAATGTCCTGATCATTTACTGACAGATGGATCCTGGTAATTTTTTGTGAATTCTTCATCCCGGTAATTCTGGACCATAAAGTTAATAAAAGTGGCAGACGCTAAAGATTGTAATCTGGTATTTCTTTCAGTTTCCACCATGCCTCACCTGCTGCTTCCTGTTCGGCTTCTTTCTTTGAAGCGCCCTGGCCAGTGCCGAATTCTTCCTTATTTATAAGCAATGTGGCTGAGAAAAGTGATTTTTTCAGTTTGTAATCATACTCTTCCTTATATTCAAACGTGAGATTGGTTTTATGCTTCTGGATCCACTCAAAAACAAGACTTTTATAATCGGAATCTGTATTTATGATTTTCTGGAGGTCAAGGTACTTGTTAAAAACTCTTCTGATAAAGACGTTTTTCGTTCTTTTATATCCTTTGTCAACGAATACTGCTCCAATAAGTGCTTCAAGAGCGTCGCCGTGAAGATTCATGGTAGTATTGGATGAATTTACATTGCTGACCAGAATTTTATCAATTCCCATAGATACTGCCAGCTGGTTAAGTATTTCATGGTTTACGATCCGTGATCGGATTTTAGTCATGAATCCTTCACTGGCATCAGGGAATTTTGCGAAGAGGTAGTCTGAAAGGATCATGTCCAATACAGCATCTCCCAGGAATTCAAGCCTTTCGTTGTTTATTCTCTGGCCGTCGGGAAGTGTAAAGGAAGCTGACCGGTGTATAAAGGCAACTTCATACAGGCGCAGGTTTAAGGTGCGGAAGCCAACGATTTTTCTTAAGCCGGAAGAAAAATCTTTCTTATTGACAATATAAGTACCTTTATTTCTTTTAAGGAACAAGGACACTAAAGTTCAGCTTTTCTTAACACAATGGAAGCATTATGGCCTCCGAAACCAAAAGTATTACTGATGGCAATGGTTATTTTTCTTTTTTGTGCGATGTTGGCGGTGAGATTAAGTTTCTGGTCAATCGCAGGATCGGGCACTTTAAGATTTATTGTCGGAGGAACAATATCATTTACGACAGCCATTATTGCAGCAATAGCTTCAGCTGCACCGGCTGCCCCAAGGAGGTGACCTGTCATCGATTTGGTTGAACTGATATTGAGCTTGTAAGCTTGCTCCCCGAATACAGTAACAATAGCTTTTGCTTCAGAGATGTCACCCAGGGGAGTTGCAGTCCCATGAACATTGATATAGTCAATATCCTCTTTTTTAAGTCCTGCATCCTCCAGTGCGAGTCTCATTACATTTGAAGCTCCAAGTCCTTCAGGATGAGGTGCTGTAAGATGAAACGCGTCAGCGGTCATCCCTGTTCCGATTATTTCGGCATAGATTTTTGCACCTCTCGATTTGGCATGTTCATAATCTTCGACGATCAAAGCTCCGCCACCTTCTCCCATAACGAATCCATCGCGCGTCTGGTCGAAAGGTCTTGAGGCTGTCATATATTCTTCATTATTGGTCGAAAGGGCCTGCATAGAATTAAACCCTCCAATTCCAGGTTCATTAATCGCAGCTTCAGATCCTCCTGTTACAAAGATCTCAGCTTTCCCCCAGCGTATATAATTAAAGGCATCAATTATTGCATTTGTCGAAGAGGCGCAGGCCGATACTGTTGCAAAATTCGGTCCGCTGAAACCGTATTTGATGGAAATTGAACCAGCGGCAATATCGCCGATCATTTTAGGGATAAAAAAAGGACTGAACCGTGGTGTGCCATCACCTTCAACATACCCTTTAATAGCCTGATAGAAAGTCTCGATACCTCCTATCCCTGACGCCCATATTACACCAACTCTGTTTTTATCTATCTTTTCCAGATTTAATCCGGAGTCTGCAATAGCCTCATCGGATGAAATAAGGGCATACTGTGTAAAAAGGTCAAGTTTGTTGGATTCCTTACGGTCGAAATATTTAGCTGAGTCGTAGCCTTTTATTTCACATGCAAATTTGGTTTTGAACTTTTCTGTATTAAAACGGGTAATCAAACATGATCCGCTGATACCATTTTTAAGTCCTTCCCAATATTCATGCAAATTATTTCCAATTGGAGTGATGGCTCCAAGGCCCGTTACTACGACTCTTCTCATGAATGGATTATTTTAAATGCAATACTATTTTGCATTCTCCTCAATATACTTGATAGCATCACCTACAGTACTGATGCTTTCAGCCTGGTCATCGGGAATTCCAATATTGAATTCTTTTTCAAACTCCATTATTAACTCAACAGTATCAAGAGAGTCAGCTCCAAGGTCGTTTGTGAAACTGGCTTCGGGAGTTACCTCAGATTCATCAACTCCAAGTTTATCAACTATGATCTCTTTTACTCTTGTGGCAATGTCAGACATAATTTCAAATTTTAATTAATATTGATTTAAAACCTTGCAAAGAAATATATTTGTACCATATTTTTCAAATGATTTTATGTTTTTCTTTGTCCTTAAAGCTAATATATTGATATTTAACAAAATAATATTGAATGTACATGATGGAACTAAATATGAACAATATATTCTAAATATCATATAATGAGGAATATAGCTATTTTTGCATCCGGTTCAGGGACTAATGCCGAGAATATAATTAAATACTTTTCGACCAGTAAATCAGCCAAAGTAAGTCTTGTTCTTTCAAACAAGCGCGAAGCTCACGTTTTAAAACGCGCTGCAAGACTTAATATCAGATCGGTTTTTTTCGACCGGAAGGAATTATATGAGAAAGAAAAGGTCGTGCGATATCTTTCAATGTATAAAATTGAATTTATTGTTCTCGCCGGATTCCTTTGGCTTATTCCCGAGGGGATTCTGGATCTTTACAAAAGCCGTGTAATTAATATACACCCTGCATTATTGCCTGATTATGGAGGAAAAGGGATGTATGGTGAAATAGTTCATCAGGCAGTAATCGGTAATCATGAAAAGGAATCAGGGATCACCATTCATTATGTGAACAAGGATTACGATAAAGGTGATATTATATTTCAGGCCCGGTGTAAGATCGTTCGGGGAGATACCCCTGACACACTGGCCGCTAAGGTGCATGCACTTGAATATGAGTATTATCCAAAGGTTATAGAAGAGTTGGTGTCAAATCTCCCCGATATGTATTAGAAAGTATCGAGCAGGCTCAGAACCACTGTTTTTGACTTTTCAAACTTCACTTTATTTGATTCTGAAACTGGCTCTACAGGTGGTGCTTCAACTCTGAGAGGATCGACAGGAGATCCGTTCTTATAAAACCTGAAATCGAGATGCGGACCGGTTGAGAGTCCGCTGCTGCCCACATAACCTATTATATCTCCCTGCTTTACATAAACACCCGGAGCTATCCCTGAGCCAAACCGGCTTAAATGCAGGTAAGCTGTCGAGTACACGCTGTTGTGAACAATTCTGACCATTCTTCCTGATCCATTCTCATAACTTGTCTGAGTAACACGACCATCGCCGATTGCCATTACCGGTGTTCCGACCGGAGCGGCATAATCGACACCATAATGAGGCCGGCGAATTCTTAAGATAGGATGCATCCTGCCCGAAGAAAAGCGTGAAGAAACCCTTGAGAACTGCAAGGGAGCCTTTAAAAAAGCCTTACGCAGAGAATTTCCTTCACCGTCAAAAAAGCTTTCTTTTCCATCCTGAATAAAAGGGACTGCATATATTACCAGGCCGGAACCGGAGAATTGTGCTCCATATATTTTCCCGACAGCCAGAGGCTTTTCATCAATAGATAACTCTTCATATATAACCTTAAAACTATCGCCTTTCTGTAATCCGAAAAAATCAACGCTCCAGGCAAAAATGTCAGATAGTCCAACTACCAGAGAAGGATGCAGGCCACCTTCTAGCATTGCATCCCAGAGTGATGTCTCAATCGTTGCCGAAGCATATTTTACAATGCTTTTGACCTCCTTCCTGTAAGGGGTAATATTAAGTGAATCGTTGAAACTGAAAATATACCATGTGACAGGATCATGTTCATAAACCAGGTAATCTGCACGGGCTGCGCTGTCTTTTCTGCAAAAGAGAGTAAAACTGTTGCCCGATCTTATCTTTCTTACATCAAACACTTCAGCTGAATTTCTGGTCACCATGTCAATCTCCTCCATTGTAACTCCATGTTCCATGAGAATTGATGAAAGGAAGCCATTTCGCCTGATTTTCCCTGTGATCAGATTGAACGAGTCGTAAGGTATTCCGTACATGAAAACCGTGCTGTCGGGTTTTCTCACGGTCAGACTATCGGTTACTTCAGAGACTGTTTGCGGAATTGTCCTTACTGAATCTTTACATGAAAATAGCAGTAACACAAGAACAAGGAGATACAGGAATTTCAGAGTCGGTTGCATTTACGGTCAACAGATAATTACTTGATTACAACATTTACAATTTTATCCGGCACCACGATAATATTTGACGGGGCAGATGTTCCTATCCATTTAGCTGACCGTTCATCATCAAGCACGGCCTTTATGATTTCATTGCGCTGCAAACCGGCAGGAAGTAATATTTTGAACCGCATTTTCCCGTTGAATGATACCGGATACTCAATAATATCAACTTTGAGATAATCCCCGATAACATCAGGCCAAGGTTCATAAGCCAGGCTCCCGGCATGACCGAGCATTTGCCACAATTCTTCCGACATGTGCGGTGCAAACGGGGAAAGGATGATTGTGAAATCAGATGCCGTTTCTCTTGTGACCTTTCCCTTTTTATAGGCAAGGTTAAGAAAAATCATCATCTCCGAAATTGCAGTGTTAAACTTGAGGTTCTCAATATCATCCCCGACCTTTTTAATAGTCTTGTGGAGACCCTTGAGAATCTCATTATCTTCTGATCCCACAATTATATTTTCAGAATTTGAAAAAAACCTGAAAGCTCTTCCGAGAAAATTGAAAACACCCTTAACATTTCTGTCATCCCAGGGTTTCATGACGTCGAGCGGCCCCATGAACATTTCGTAAAGCCTGAGTGAATCTGCACCATATTTTTCAGTCACATCGTCGGGATTCACGACATTTTTGAGCGATTTTGACATTTTTGCCACAATCTGTCTGACTTCTGTACCGGTTTCAGTGTTATAGAATTTCCCGTCTCTTTCTTCAATCTGGTCGGCCGGGATTTTTCCCCCCGCTTCATTTTCATAGGCAAAGGCAAGGATCATTCCCTGGTTGAAAAGCCTCTTGTATGGTTCATCAGTTGAAACGATTCCGAGATCGAACAGCACTTTATGCCAGAAACGGCTGTAAAGCAGGTGAAGGACGGCATGTTCGGCGCCCCCGATATAAAGATCAACGGGCATCCAGTATTTTTCTTTCTCCTTATCAAAGATCATCCTTTCATTTTCGGGATCAATAAATCGGAGATAGTACCAGCACGATCCTGCCCACTGAGGCATTGTATTGGTTTCCCTCCTCCCTTTCCGGCCTGAATTATCAACTACATTTAACCAATCACCGGCATTGACCAGTGGTGATTCGCCTGATTCTCCAGGGATATATTTCACAAGCTCGGGAAGCTCAAGAGGAAGTTCCTTTTCATCAATAACGGTTATCTCACCGTCTTCCCAGTGAACAACCGGAAACGGCTCACCCCAGTATCTCTGCCGGCTGAACAGCCAGTCGCGAAGCTTGTAATTGACTTTAGCCGTACCCAGGCTTTTTTCCTCGAGCCATTTTGTTATCTTTTCTATCCCGGCCTCTTTGTTCAGCCCGTTCAGGTCGATTCCCGTTAATCTGTCAGAAGAATTGATGTATTTACCGTCCTCAGTCCAGCATTCATTTCCCCCGATTATCCTTTTTCGTTGTTCCGGATCACTGACATCAGGGTCCTGGATGCAAATAACCGGAAGCTGGAATTTGTGTGCAAATTCAAAATCCCGTGAATCGTGTGCAGGAACGGCCATTATGGCTCCGGTTCCGTATCCTGTAAGGACATAATCAGCGACCCATATCGGTATCTTTTTATTATTCACAGGATTGACAGCAAATCTGCCGGTGAACACGCCTGTTTTCTCCTTTGCCAGATCGGTTCTGTCGAGATCCGATTTAAGGGAAGAGAGCCTGATATATTCATCTACCTGCTTTTTATAATCGCCGGTTGTGATTTGTTTAACAATCTGATGTTCAGGAGCTATGACCATGTATGTAGCCCCGAATAGGGTATCAGGCCTGGTGGTGAATACTGTCAGGTTCTCATCCAGTCCGTCGATTTTGAAATCGACCTCTGCACCGGTTGAACGTCCTATCCAGTTTCTCTGCATTTCCTTTATTCCTTCGGGCCAGTTGAGATCATCGATTCCTTTAAGAAGCCTTTCAGCATAGAGGGGGATCCTAAGCATCCATTGCTTCAGGTTTTTCTTCTCGACTATGTTGCCGCATTTTTCGTGTGACCCGTCATTGAGGACCTCTTCATTTGCGCAGACGATGCGGCAGCTTGGGCAGTACCACACCTGCGCATTGTCGTAATATGCAAGCCTCTTTGAATCAATGTATTTCCTTATTTCAACAATTCCTGAAGCCGATATGTTCTCAGGAATTTCGAGTTCTGAAACAGGTCTGCCTTTCTGCAAATTTTCATCGAACCATGTGTTAAAGAGCTGAATGAATATCCACTGGGTCCATCTGAAGTACTTCGGGTCGGTAGTATTTATTTCCTTTTCCCAGTCGTAGCTGAGGCCCAGTTCTTTTATCTGTCTTCTGAAAGTATCACAGTTGTTTTGAGTTGTAACTGAAGGATGTGTACCGGTCTGAATTGCATATTGTTCTGCCGGGAGGCCGAATGCATCCCAGCCCATGGGGTGAAGGACATTGAATCCGTTCATTCTTTTATATCGGGCAAATATATCAGTTGCAGTATATCCTTCGGGGTGTCCGACGTGCAATCCGGCTCCGGAAGGGTAGGGGAACATATCGAGGATGTAGCATTTTTTGGGATTTGTCAGGTCTTCGGGAGTCCTGAATATTTTATTTTCTTCCCAGTGTTGCTGCCATTTTCTTTCGATTGACTTGAAATCGTATTCCATTGTTTGTGTAAGTGTTGTCGGTTTTAACCTCGGTCATAAGTCATCTGTCATCCGTCTTCTTTGGTGTGCGAAATTAGAAAAAATTAGCATTATTCTATTGACTTAGTTGTAAAACCGGGTTAATGGTTATAATTTTGCCGGCACATAACCGGTCCGGTAGTTTAACCCCGCCTTCAAGCGGGGGAACTATTGGGGTTAAAGAAAATATTGGTCCCGTAGTTCAATGGATAGAATGGCAGATTCCGGTTCTGTTGGTTGAGAGTTCGAATCTCTCCGGGATCACAAAGAGAAAAGGTAAAGGTACTCTAATCTCTCAAACATCTTACAGAGAGACCTTTATGCTTGTTAAACGCAGTATTTCCAAGAATGTCAGAAGTATAATTCAAAAAACTGTGCAATGCATAAATTGATCCAACGGAAGATTCAGATATGGACCACCAGAATCCATAGGAACCTGCATAAGCATATAAACCCTCCGCATTACGGAAGCCGGCAGGTACTGCTGAAAATCCACTAATATTGTTATCAGGCTGATTATTTCCGACTGTTCCTGTTATAGTGCTCGGATTCCAGCCTGAAGTTGCAGCCATCGACTTACCAATGTCAATGCCATTTCCTTCAAATCCGAAGCCATTTGCAATAAGATAATCGGCCAGAATTGCCCATTCATTATTACTCGGAACATGCCATCCGGCAGGGCATATGTTACGGCTATCCGTGACAGCATACCAGTTATAAAGCAATCCATAGGAATCAATATTAGCAGCGTCATCGTCATAGATTGAATAAGCACCTGAAGTGGTAGCTGACCATTCATTATTGGTCAGTCCGGTAATAATAGGATCACCATTCTGATAATGTGTGGTTTGAAGGTTTTCGGTCATCCAAACCTGATTTCCGATTGAAATGGAACTGTACTCATGCCCATCAAATACTGTAACAATCGGGATTGGCTGGGTTGTAAAAGACAATGTATTACCATAGGATGTCTGCACACTGTTTGTGGCATAAGCCC